>Ga0315904_10002662_pt1 | contig 27404 bp, 24 predicted proteins | sample LakEriMetagenome_6_FD_203529 | JGI IMG/M metagenome (GOLD analysis project Ga0315904, IMG submission 203529) | Freshwater fungal communities from buoy surface, Lake Erie, Ohio, United States - Buoy 12 MA120 | ecosystem: Environmental > Aquatic > Freshwater > Lake | place: USA: Lake Erie, Ohio...
TCGTCGGCCAAGACCAAGCCGTCGAAGCCATCAGCAATGCCGTCCGACGTTCCCGCAGCGGGTTAGGGGATGCAAACAGACCGATCGGATCGTTCCTGTTTCTCGGGCCCACGGGGGTCGGTAAGACCGAGCTGTGCAAAGCCCTCGCCGAAGTCATGTTCGATGACGAAGCCGCCATGGTTCGCATCGACATGAGCGAGTTCATGGAACGCCATACCGTCAGCCGACTCGTCGGTGCACCTCCTGGATATGTCGGCTACGAAGAAGGTGGTCAGTTGACCGAAGCTGTGCGCCGTCGCCCCTACAGCGTAGTGCTGCTGGATGAAATCGAAAAAGCACACAACGATGTCTTCAACATGCTCTTGCAGGTACTCGATGATGGTCGATTGACCGACGGACAAAATCGCACGGTCGATTTCACCAACACGATCATCGTCATGACCAGCAACGTCGGCAGTCAGATGATCCAACGGGTGGCTGACGAAGGGGGCGGCATCGACGAAATGCAAGCTGCAGTCGCAGAGTCGCTCAAAAACAAATTCCTACCAGAGTTCCTCAACCGAATCGATGAGACGATCCTGTTTGAACCACTAAAGCGAGAACAGATCCACAAGATCGTCAGCTTGCAACTCAAACGGCTCGAAAAACAACTTGCCGAAGCCCACTTCAAGCTCAGCGTCAGCGACCGTGCCGTCAACGCGATCGCCAGCGAAGGATACGATCCGGTCTACGGTGCTCGGCCTCTGAAACGGGTCATCCAGCGTCGACTCCAAAACGCCATCGCTACCGAATTGCTCAAACGAGACGCAAGCGAAGGTGGCAGCATCCATGTCGACTACGAAGACGAGAATTACCTCATCAAAGTCATGGACAGTTAGAAACCCTACCTGCGAATGCAGTGCGGCAGGAATCGACTGGTATTGTGAGTCACGGCTTTGATGTCCTCACGGATGCCCATTCCACAAGCTCGATCGCCGATGACCCAACTGCCTAGCACCGCATAACCGAACTCCGAACGGTACAGCGGGTGATAAGCTTGGTAGACGCAAGGCTGATTCCAGTAAGGGCCATCGGTGACCATCTGAGCGTGCTCTTGCTGGGTGACGATTTCAATGTTGCTACCCTCGCGAGCCAGAATCGGCTTGCGAACATAGTCGACTTCAAGGGGTTCAAACGAGCTTTCGAGCAAGTACTTGTGATCAGGAAAAAGTTCCCAAAGAACAGCCAGGATCGTTTTGTTGGAAAGGAGCATTTTCCAAGGTGGTTCCATCCAAACGGTCTTGGAGTTGAGCAAATGCCTTGCAAACTCCTCCTTGAGCATCCACTCCCATGGATAAAGCTTGAATAGATAATCGATCGGTTGGTACTGATCGTCAACGAACGATTTGAGCTCGGTATCGAATCCGATTTGAGCCATGTCTATATAATGCGTTTCGATACCCGCTTGCGATGCGGTGTCCCGCATATATGTCACATTCCCGAAGTCTTCTTCGTGACCGTCGGTGGCTGCAAAGTGAACCCGATTCCACCCATGCAATCGGAGATACTTCCAGGATTCGATAAGTTGCTCGTGCAGACTGTTGAACTGATCGAATGGAGTGATCGCACTCCCCTTGGTCTGCAAAGATTCGAGCCAATGCCACTGAACCACTGCAGCTTCAAACAACGACGTGGGCGTATCGGCGTTGTACTCGAGCATCTTCGGAGGTCCTGTGCCATCCCATGCTAGATCAAAACGCCCAAAGAGCGTTGGCTCGTCAGCTTCCCAACTCTCGCGTATCCAGTAATGGAACTGTGAGGGTATTCCGAACTCCGCAAAGCGATCTTCTTCGATCACGCACTCGACTGCTTCGATGCACATCGCATGCAACACGTTGGTCGCTTGCTCGATGACCCGAATGTCCTCATAACTGAACTCGAACCAACCCGATTCGTCCCAGTACAAGTCGCCATCGATGGTGTGATAACTAAAGCCAATGCGCTCGGCCTCGGCACGCCAATTGGCCCGAGGTGTACCTGAAACTCTTTTCATCGGCGGGGCTTTAAATTACGAAGAGCTCGACAAGGAACTACCGGTTCGACCAAAACCACCGCTTGTGACACTGCTCGGAGCACCCGACGGTCGCGAAACTCCCGAGGGATTCGTGAGATTAGTAGAGTTTGGGCTCTGTCCCACGGTGTTGCCACTAGGTGCGACTGCCGTTGTCCCACCAGGAGACATAAAGATTCCAGGCCCAGTCGAGATTCTAGGTCCGTAGGTCGTGCGATTCGTAGCTGTTGCTGGATCACAAAATTCTGTCTTCGGTGGTTCACCTGGTTTGGAAGGCCCACTGCAATTGGCTTTGGCCACCGGCGGTTGCTTCTTGGCTGCGTCGCATCCAAAAGCGGCAACGGCCGGCAGCATGAGTGTCAGTAGAACTTGTGTGCTACGCTTCATGATTTCCTCGGAGTCTTTCGAGCGCGGTTTCTATCGGGCGCGGTTCTTTCGAGCATGGATCCCCAGGCAATAAAATCCCGATTCCTGGTCGGGAATATTGCCAACACGATGAAATTATTAACGATTTCAATCGGGTTTTGCAAGAAAACTTCGGATCTTCAGGTTGTTTTTCTGGCATCGACCGCACCCGAATATTTCTCTGTGGTCGCTGTGTCTCTGTGTTTCAAAGAAGCTTTCCAGGAAAGCCCCCCTTATTTCCCGATCTTGTAAACCACCAATTCATCTTGGTCGCGAATGAAGAGATTTCCATCGACGATGACCGGATGAGGCCAACTCTCTCCGTTGTGGGTAGCGAGTTTGAATTTCCCGAGCAGTCGATACTCTTTGGTATCGGTATCGATCATGGCCATGACGCCGTCTTGGTATCGGAAAAAGAGTTTCTTGTCGGCTGCGACCACTGCTGCTGAGCCTCCGCCTGCCCCTCGCTCCTTCTTCCACAGATCCTTACCGGTCTTCCATTCAACGCAGGCTGGGAATCCATTGTTGTGTCCGTGACCCATGTAGACATAATCGCCGATCATGATCATGCCACCATGATGGTTCTGGAGTTCCTTCGACGACTTGTAGTAGACTTCTTTGACACCCAGGCTGTTGTTGGCACTTGGCGAAATTTCCAGTAGAGCCGTACCGCCATCTCCGTAGCCGGTCGAACAGAAAACATAGTTGCCGTTGATCAAGGGAGTAGGGATATTGGCCGTCGTGTTGGCAACGCGGTCGTAATTCCAGAGCAGTTGGCCATTGGCAGCATCGTAACTGACGATACCGTGTCCGACGAGCTGCACATACTGTTTGCGACCGCCCGCATTTGAAATAACGATCGAGGAGTAGCCGGCCCCATCGTTGCCTCGCAGTTTTCCTTCGGGTGCTTTGCCAGCCCAGATCAACTCGCCGGTCTTCTTCTTGAGTGCCACGACCATCGCTTTGCTTGCACCGGGCGTACACAATAGCTTGTCTCCATCGATCAGCGGCGATTCGCTATAGCCCCAACCCGATTCCATCTTGCCGCCAAAGTCACCCGGGAAACTCTTCTTCCAAACCTCTTTCCCCGTCTTGGCATCACAGCAAACCATGACCCCATCGAAACTCATCGCGTAGACGAGTCCCGTTTCGGGATCGACTGTAGGTGTCCCGTTGGCTGCCCCTTTGTCGGGAGTAAAAGGGGTCTTCCAAGCCACAGCGCCATCGCCGGCATTGAGACAGACCAAAGTGGTTTTGCCATCGATGTTACCGATGGTGTAGAGGAGTCCTGCATGGATCGCGACACTTGCCATCCCAGAACCGAGTCCTTTGGTTCTGTAGCCGATCGTTGGCCCTTGTTCGGGCCATTGATCCATCAAACCGCTTTCTTTAGCAATCCCATCTCGGTTCGGGCCACGCCATTGGTACCAGTCATCGGCCAAAAGCGTTCCAAGTGGACTGAGACTCAGTCCAGCAAGCAGCATTGCAAAGCGACGATTCATCGAAGGGTTCCTCAACGTAGGGTGGATTCAAAAAGGTTCACGTAACAGAGTATAGCCGATCCACTTGGGTGATGCACTAAGCGGCTTTGGGTACGGTTTTGCCCAAGGAGATTTCATGGCAAATTCGATCGCATGCTTCTTGGACATGCTCGCTGCGGATCGAGAGCATCGGACGCATATCGGTCTTGCGCTGCGAGCGTTCCTTTTCCGAAAGCCTATCGATCTGTACCGTCGCATGCATGGCCCCAAGTGGCCCAACGCGCTCCGAAGGCATCGGTCCGATCAAGGCCACGGTTGGGGTGCCGACGGCGACCGATAAGTGCATCGGGCCGGTATCGGATCCGACGAAGAGTTTGGCGCGACGCACCCACTCGGCCAACTCGACAAGACTCGTCTGAGGCATCATTTTGGCCCAACCATCACTGGTCTGTTCGAGTTCCTGGGCGATCGAGCGTTCTTGGGGGCCACCCCAAGCGATCCAACTTGGTAAACCCCAACGCTGCCCCAGATGCTTGGCCACCGCCGCATAGCGCTCGGTGGGCCAAATCTTCGATGGCCAGCCCGCACCGACATTGATGATTCCCCAAGTGTCGGAGGCTCTTAGCTCACGAAGTTTCTGATCAACGCTCCTGATGGTCTCCGCGTGGCGTGGAACTTTGTATTGGACGACCGGATCCTCGATCCCAAGGGGCTTGAGTAGTTCAAGGCCCCGTAGGACTACTTGCTCATGGCAAGGTGTGACCAAGGTGTTGTTTAGCCAAGTGCTCAGTTCGCGACCTTCGAATTCGGATTTGCTTAGTCCGATCCGAAGTTTGGCGCCCGAGTAGCGACCGATCCAGGCGCTTTTGGTAAGCCCTTGGACATCGATTAGAGTGTCTGGTTTCCAGGCTCGAACTTGGTTGAGGAATCGCAGGTAAGCCACCGGAGAAGCGGTGTCTTTTTTCGAGAGGACCAGCAGGTCGTCTAGGTCTTGGTGTCCTCGGAGCAGGTCCGCTGCTCCTTGGCCGACAACCCAAGCGATCTTGGATTTGGGGAATCGGCGACGAAGTTCGCAGAGGATGGGCATCGATAGGATCGTGTCACCGACGGCCGAGAGCCGCAGGATCATGATCCTTTGAACAGCGGGGGACTTCATCGACGGTTTTGACATCAAGCTAGATCACTTAAAAGAAGCATTTCGTGCAATTGCTGCACAGAGGGATTTCGCTTTGGCGACTTTCGCGATGCAAGGTGCGCAGTTCGTTGTACCTCGCGTTGTTCCAGATATCGAGCATGGGAGTATTCATGACGTTTCCGAGGACTTCTTTGCCGCTGTAGTCCAAGCAGCACAGAGCCACATCGCCGTTGACCAAGACGGTCATGGTTCGCCAAAGTCGATCGCAAGGCTTTCGGACGCGTTGTTGCTGGGCGTCTCCGAGGGCACCGCCCCAGTTGTGGATATGGGTAAAGTCGATGTGATCGACGACACCGGCGAGCATTTCTTCGGTTTGTCGGCGGTTGGAGGTTTGACAAGTTGCAGCGACGATGATGGGGGTTTTCATGTTGGCCTCATCGCGCAGTTTGCGAAACGCTTTGACGTTTTCGACAACCTTGGCATGATCCAATCCGATTCGCAAAGTGTTGAATTCTTTGGAGTCCGAGCCATCGATACTGATTTTGATTTCGTCAAGACCGCTGTGCAAAAGGCGTTGGGCCAGATCACCGCGAAGCAGATCGCCGTTGGTGAATATCTTCACACGTGGGATACCTTGGTCTTTGCAGTATTTGATCCTCTCTGGCAATTGCTTGTCGATCAAAGGTTCGCCGTAGCCATGGAGGTGGAGCAAACGCGTGCCACCTTCGACGCACTGTTGGACGACGGTCTCGAAGACCTCTTGCTTCATGTTGGCTTTAGCGCGTCCGATGGTAGATCTTGGGCAAAAGACGCAGTCGGCTTGGCAGTGGTTAGTCGTCTCGATCCGAACGGTTTTCGGGAACGATTGACGCAGCAAGGTCATGGTATCTGCGATAACAAACGAGGCGACCGAGCCGACGGTGCCCATGAATGATTGTCCGAGAGTGGTCATGATCGGGGTCCTTTGACACGATAAAAAGAGTAAAAAACTGAATTGCTTTTCGTTTCGGGAATGAAACTCCTAATGTGGGTCGTGGGAGGTTAGCGAATTTGGACACTCTGCGTCAACCTCGATCTTAGGATTGTTTTTTAACCGCTGATGACCGCTGATGAAGAACTTTTGACCGCTAATGAACACTGATGACCGCTGATGAAGAACTTTTGACCGCTGATAAACACTGATGAACGCTGATGAAGAAGATCTGACCGCTGATGAACACTCATGAACGCTGATGAAGAACAGCAAACCGCGCAAGGCTCTTTGGCTGCTTTCCCTTGGGCCTGGCATCACAAAGCGGACAATGATACACAGCGATTTTTGGGCTTTAGATCAGCGTTCATGAGTGTTCATCAGCAGTCAGAGGACAGACTGGAGGCCGGAGGCGATAGGCTTTAGGGGAACAGCCGAAGAGTCAATAATCTCATCGGGGTATCTATTGGTTTGTGCTGTGTCGTGTCACTTCCTCGCCGTTGGCTGCGGGTTAAACGAAAACACACCCGCCTGCGCGGCTCTGAGTGCGCCCAATTAGCGTTTATCAGCATTCATCAGCGGTCGGCGGTTTTTTATCACCTTGAGAACTCAAAAGCTCTCATCGAATAGGCCGGTACAATCACGTCCCATTCGAGCATCTCCTGCGGACTGATTTGAACGCTCTGCCAACCGGCTTGCTCTCCCATCTCGACTCGCGATTCTCGAACCTCGATGCGATCCCTTAGCCCCGTATAGTGCATCGGTATCTTAAGTTTCTCTTGCAACTCCTTGTCCGTCGGATTGAAGACCACCAACATCCCCGGCGTCTTGAGCTGTGGGTTGGCATGCAAGTACCAGTCGAGACTCATCGCATCAGGCCGACGTCCATGGATGATGTCGCTCTCGAGGATATCCCGATGCCGCTTGTACCAATCGACCTGCTGCTTGACCATCTGCTTGACCCGTTCGGTATCATAAAGCCTCGGGCCCCGATAACAGGCCTGCACGCCAAGGGCCAAGTTCGATTGGAGCATATTTCGGTAATGGTCCATGTTTCGATCCAACGGTTCTATCGTCGCCGCTGGGCCTCCCCCATGGTACTCCGTCAGAGGTACAAACATCCAACCCATGCTGGGCGTCTTTTGCCATGTCCCATCATAGATGTTTTGCCGAGTGTGGATCGTCTGCTGCTCCCTGGGCAACGACCAATTGACTTCGCGATAGCCCATTCCCGTCTTGTTCGATCCAACCAAGAAATAGTGGTCTGGTACATTCAAAAACAACCCCTCTGCTCGACACCATCGATAGAAATCGGCAATCGTCTCCCACTGATTCCACCTGGAGTCTTGATAACCAAGATGTCCAGGGTGCTTGTCGCTATTGCAGGGATCTCCGGGATACGAACCGTCGTGCTCCAAAAGCGTAAAGCCACTGCTTCGATGGAACTCGTAGAGTCTTGCAAAGTAACCTTTGCCCCATTGGCTTTCTAAACATGGTGAATTGCCAAACGTCGGCTTTTGACCATCGCGCATCAGGACATCATCCTTGGCCCCCACCGAACGCGATGCCAAGAGCGAATAACTCCCAATCTCAATATTCTTGGCTTTGGCCGCCTGAGCGAACCTCTGCGCTTTCTCCATCGTGGCAGGACTTGGGTTTTCCAAATTGAAACCGCTGCCAAAACTCAGGATCAGCATCTCGAAGCCGACCTCGTGGCACTGATCGATGGCTCGCATCACCGAAGCATCATCCGATGCGATCAAATGCATCATCAGCGGATTCTCCGTAACCCACGGTGCAATGCAACGAAAGAGCTTGCGAACCGCAAGCCCACATCGTTCCCGATCGAACGTGTCGTGAACCAGTACCCACGAACGATACGAACTCCATTGCTTGCCCGACTCGATCACCTGCGCCGGCCCCAAATCCGGACCTACCTCAAGCAAACACGGTGTCTTCTTCTCGTAGTTGACCTGCGTGTGGTACTCCGGATCCGCAAGCCATCGATAGGAACGACGATTGGCCCCTTGGCTGGTCATCCCACCAAAAGCCATCTCGGTCTCGATGTGCAAATTCGGAGGGGTCAATCCGACACTCAGCGCATCGACCTCCGAGGTGTGCTCGACTGCCGCTAGCAAATCGCTCGCATAGCGATCGATCGTGATCGAACTGGTCGTAGCATTATCGACCGTGATCCATTTGCTATATGCTGGCAAGCCATCGTAGAGTTCGTAATGCACATCGACACGGACACTGGGCTCATCGCTCTTTGTCGGCATTGCAAAACGCAAAACCAATTCAATACCCTTGGGGGGCCAAGCCGTATCGGGGGCATGATGGCGTGTCGGTTTCCATGCCATGCGCTGCTGGAGCGTAGGGCGAATCTCGTAACCTTGGAACTGCAGCGCACCAGGATCGCTCTTGAGCTTCGGGATCCAAGCCGGATCGAGGAACGCATAGTTCGGTTGGCCGGTTAAACCACCAACGGCATAGCTCTTACCATCGATCTGAACCGAGGCCTCCGGCTTGACGCCTCGCAGAATCGATTGACCGTTGACCAAATCCCGAAATTCAACCGTCGCTGCATTGGGTGCCAAGACGATGCGCCGCTGGATCAATCCGTTGCTAAGGAGGATCTCTTTGCCTTCAGCAAGGACTTGACCATGGGCTCGATAAGGTGTCGGATCGACCAACCAATCTTGAGCATTAGCGCAAAGAGATAAAAGCCCAACGGCCACGAAACTTAAAAGATATCGCATCACTGACCAGATCGTTCTACTTAAAGGTTCCCGCTGCGCGCCGCGGAGGACTCACATTGGTCGTCCGGCCCACAATCTCCCTTAGTATACGCTGTTCTAGCTCCGTGTCGTTCTCCTGACGAATCCAGCCCAAAGTAATCGGCTGCCCCGATAATCCCGGAGTGGCTCGAACCACCGACCCGTCATGCCTTGCAATCGCCGAACCTTCGGATGAATACTGCGAACGATCGACATCCTCGAGCTCCTTGATCACCTCGATGGCCACCGAGAAGCCTTGTTCGACCGGGATAACTCTCACAAAGCATGTGCGCCGGATGGTTTGGAAAGTGCTCTGCATCCGCTGGTATCCAAACGCTGCGTCTTTACGCCAAGGTTCCAAAAAGGTCGCACCGATCTCGGGATAGGTTTCCATGCGACCTTCGAGCCAACCACTCGGGTCGCGACTGGCTCGCTGTTCGGATTTGATCTTAAAGTAATCCTCGACGGTATCGACGATTTGGTTCCAAAGAAACTCACTGTCGTTGACCCCGACAGTAACCGGATTGGACAACTGCGTTTTCTTGTCCAAAGGGATCGATGGAATCAAGAAGCGTGCTTGTTGTAGGTACGAACAACCGACCGCACTCGGACTCAGCGCAAGGCCTGCGATCACAAAAAGTTGTTTAAAGAATTCCCGTCGATCCTGGAAACTCACGAAGGCTTTTCCTGCGAATTTTTAGGTTTAGCGATTCCGTCGGGGTTGAGCTCCTTGAGGGACTTGCCAAGCCTCTTTCTCGGAGCGCGGCTTGGGGTGCCCGAAGCCTCCGGCTTGATCTGCGAAGCCCCAAGGGCTTTGGCTATACTCGGATGATAAGGTTCATCGGAATCGACCGTGCCCAAGGTCTCTAAAGCATCGCTGACTCCAAGCAATACCGATTGCTTAACCCCTTGGCGTATCCAACCAAAAAATCCGTTGCTGGTCATAGGGTCAACCATCCTGGTTGTTCGTGTGAAAACTCAACGATCGTTCGAGTCGGAAAATACCAAAGCTTCCAAACCGACCGCCAGTCCAGAATCGCAGCCCTCAATCGCAGTCTGCAAATGCTCGGTGCTAGCAATGGCGGTGAGTTCAAAATAGGGTGGATTGGTACCACCAATCGCTCCAAGACCAGCCAGGTGGAGGCATAAACGGGATCATGGTGTACCAAGGCTGATCGTCGAGCGATCGAGGCTTGACGGTCGTGGTGTTCTGGCCGTCTTGTATTGGATTGGCCTGCATGGGATTGTCCTGCATCGGTTTGAAAGCGGGATTCGGTGGCATTCTCGGAGGAGCACCGACCTTAGAGCCTCTGAAGTCTGCGGGGCTGGGGCTTGAAGAGTTTGCCGGGTCAAAGCAAGCGTCGTACTGACGCTCGATCGAGTCGATCCAAGCGGCCGACTGAGCGGTTTGGTCTCCAGGTATCCAACGCGCCTCGGCATGGACGAGTCGATTGCGAGCCAACTGAAAATCTTCTTTGGCAACTGCGGCCATGCTCAAGTTATGCCAAGCGGCTCTATTCCATGGATGTACGTCGGCAGCCTCTTGCCACTCCCGTTCGGCTTGTTCCCACTGTCCAAGTCGAGCATAAGCGTTCCCTTTTCGCACGCGCGACGAGCCGGGCATGAACCAAGGTAGATCGAGGGTCGCTTGGGTTGCCGCAGTTGTCGGAACGACCATTTCCCATGATCGTCTTGCGCTGGCCGAGAGGACTTTCATGTCCGGAGAGCCATGGTAAGCCAGATCGGGGTAATCGCCGACGGCTCGTTGGGTGTCCATATAAATTGTGTTTTCTCCGAGTCGACTGCCGCTTTGCCCGTCGAAAACCGTCCAGCGGATACTGATCGACTCGTCGGGTTGTTTTTTCTTGAGCCACGAAAGCAGTCTGGGTTTTCTCTGTTCCTGGCGCGGTGCAAGATCGTGTTGGAGGATTTCGCCAGAGAGGATGTACTGGGCACCGGCCCGCTTGGCCGCACCGAAGGAGGCCATTTCACTCGGCTGGCCATCGTAGGAGACCAGTTGAATGCCACTGATTTTTTCGAGTTGGTCAGGGTACAAGACCGCCAGTTGGGGAATGGTTTGCGGTCGTGTGGCAATCAAACTTTGATCAAGTTTTTCGGTGATGTCCGTGGGGCCACCGACGGGTGCGACGGCTACGACCAACGTCGATCCGCCTGTCAACTGAGGTTGTTTCCAAACGTGCATCGGAGCGCTCATGCGGCAACCACAGACCAGGAGCATTCCTGCCATCATCCATCCATAGCGAAGCATAGGTGTTTCGATCCTGACGACTTGCAAGTTCCAATCCAGCCGATTTCGAACGTGCCAACTACTACGAAACCGCATCGGGTAGGTCAAGCAAGCTTAGGTAAGCTTGGAAAGATAGGGAGCCGAAGCCTTGGATCGATGGGTTTTGCGAAGAAAATTTTTTGAGGACCGTTTTTTTGCTTGGGTTGGCACCATAATGTCAAGAACCCTGTAAGGGCGATTGCCAAGAGATCCAATTCAGCGTCCGATTGCCGCGAGCAAGTAGATGGTACATCAAGAAGCCTCGAAAGTATTGCAACGACTGTGCATGGCTTGGGTGGGGCTGGTGTGCATGGGTGTTTGGTCCCGGGCTGATTTTGTGGTCTATCGTTTGCCTGGCACCGAAGCGACCGTGTTGCTCGAAGGGAAAACCAAGGGGATAGGCCAAGGCGTCTTTGAATACACCCATCCATCGCTCGGTACGTTGACCTTCAGCCACCAATCCGCATTGATCATCAAAGCTCCGACGAAGACCGAAGAGTATCGGCGGTTGTTTGGCCAAGCCCGCCAATCGCAGAGCTTCGATGCTTATATCCAAGCGGCACGTTTTGCGATCCGAAGCGGAATGCTCGATGAGTTTCGAGAGTGCTGCAATGCCGCTTACAAAGTCCAACCCGATCATCCGACCATCCAGCGACTGCTTGAAGCTCGAAAGAGGATCAAGCAACCGCTGGGGGATTGGGACAAGTGCGAAAAGGAGCTTCGTGAATCCGTCCCGCTGACGACAATGCAGATCGCACGCAGTGAACATTACCTGTTGCTCCATGACACCGGCACGAATAAAGTCGGACGCCGTCGCCAGACCCGCTCCCAAACCCGCTTGGATCTGCTCGAAAAAGTCTATGAATCGTACTTCATGAAGTTTGCACTCGAAGGTGAGGTTTTAGAGACACCCAAAGAGCCGATGAAAGTGGTTCTCTTTGGCCAAGAGAAAGATTACGTCAGCTACACCCAACAACGCGACGCTGGGCTCATCGGAGCATTAGGCTATTGGTCGGCAGAGGACAATGTCGCTGTATTCTTTGACCAAGGAACCACCCAGCGCATGAAGGCCTTGGAAGATCACTCGAAAGAACTTCAAAGGAACAAGGTTCGGGCTCGCGGTACACTTGAGGCCAAAGATGCAGCGTACCTTGCCAATACCGTCGATCTGCTCGTGAAACTCACGCGTGAAGAAGACGACATCGAAGTGGTGTCTCATGAAGCTACCCATCAGTTGGCAGGCAACTCTGGGATCATGCCCAGAAACAAAGTCGCCTTGCGATGGGCTCATGAAGGGCTTGCAAGCTACTTCGAGACCTCCAACGATGCCGGCTGGGGAGGGATCGGTGCGGTCAACGAAGGCCGCCTCAAAAGCTACTACCGCGTCTCGTCCGATCCACGGCGAGCCGATATCGGATTGCTCGTTTGCGATGGATTGTTCGATTTAGCCAGAAACCAACAAGAAGAGGCGGATGTCTACGGGCAAGCTTGGGGGTTAACCCATTTCCTCATGGAACGACGCTTCGAGGATCTCATCGGATACTATCGAAAGATATCTGCGATCGAATCGTCCAGGGGCCAAGTCACCCGTGGGGAATTGGTCAAACTCTTTGCCGAGTCGTTTGGCGACATGAAAAAACTGCAGTCCCAATGGCACGCTTACATGCGTGAGCTCAAGACCGATTTGGACCGCGCTAAAGGTCATTGATCCGTCCGATCCGTCCGATCTGTCCGATCAGCCTAAGCATTCCGACATGCGGGCACCTTGTGGTGTCTCTGACCAATCCAGGGGCCTTAAGGCCGAGCGGACTTGCTGGAGTTGCTCGGGTACCGATAAGGCTTGGTCAACAAACAAAACGGCTTTGTCCCCGACTCGGACTAACCCTCCCCTCACACCCGACAACCACTCGCTACGGATCTCGATCCCTTCATCTTGGGCGATAGCTAGCATTGTTTCGAGAGTTTCCAAGCTATTCATGGTCGATAGTATCGGGGGTTTAATGAAAAGAGGTTCATCTCGGAACATTCTGAAGTCTTTCCTAACACAAATGCACACTCCGAGGCAATCCTGTTGCATCTGGCAGGCTCTAGATCCGATACAGAATCTATGGACCAAAGCAATACAAAACCATCGGTTGATAACGATCCAGAGCGTTGGATCGCTGAGCTTGAGCAGCGACTCGTGCAGTGCGAACGGCTTGCGAGTGTCGGTGAGCTGGCGAGCACCACGACGCATGAGTTTAACAACATCCTCATGACGATTCTCAACTACGCCAAGCTTGGGCTGCGTCACAAGGATGATGCGACGCGGGAGAAGGCTTTAACGCGGATCCTCGATGCGGCCAATCGTGGGGCCAAGATCACGAGTTTGGTATTAGGCCTATCTCGATCGGGTTCGAGCACCAACGATCCGATCGACTTGGTTGCGATCGTCGAAGACGCTTTGGTGCTCTTGGAGAAGGAACTTCAAAAGTACCGGATCCACGTCGAAAAAGAGATTTCAAGCGTACCGATCATGCTTGGCTCTGCGGGCCAACTTCAGCGTCTCTTGCTCAATCTCATTACCAACGCCCGTCAAGCGATCAAAGAGAACGGAACGATCCGTGTTGTGGTCAAGCATGAGGCCAAGACCAATTCGGTGGTATTGACGATTCGGGACAATGGCTCGGGGATACCCAAGGACGTTTTGCCAAAGATCTTCGATCGTTTCTTCACGACCAAGAGCGGTCCTGACGCATCGGGTAAGGGTGGTACGGGCTTGGGACTGACGGCGTGCAAGCAGATCATCGACGATCACCGTGGTCGCATTCGAGTCGAGAGCACGGTCGGCAAAGGAACGGCCTTTACGATCCGCTTCCCGGTCGCCTCGGCTTCGAGAGCTACCCCTGCGGCTTAGCAACCTCGCTTCGACGATCGTAAAAAAGCCAATAGGTCACTGGGATCACAAACAGCGTGAAGATGGTGCTTGCGATCAGACCGAAGATCAGCGACCAACCCAGGCCTGAGAAGATCGGATCGAGAGTGATCGGTATTGCCGATAGCATGGCAGCACCTGCCGTCAAAAGAATGGGACGTAGACGAACCACTCTGCTTTCTAGGATCGCATCCAATAGCGGTCGACCATTGCGGACGGCTTGTTCCATAAAGTCGACCAGGATAATTGAATCCCGAGTGACGATCCCCGATAGCGCGATCATTCCGATCATCGCCGTGGCCGTGAAGTAAACCGGATCGGCGTAACGCCCAACATCGGTGGCTACAAGCTGATTGAGCATGTAAAAACCTGGCATCACTCCCAGTACCGTCAGCGGTATCGCAAGCATGACGATCAGGGGTATGAGGAACGAACCGGTCTGAGCCACCAAGATGATATAGATCAGGACCATGGCAGCACCGAACGCCAGACCTAGATCGCGGAAGACATCGAGTGTAATTTGCCATTCGCCTTCTCCTGAAAATCTGGCGGTCAGTCCATCTTGCAATCCCCAAGCGATTCCTGAGCCGTTTTTCAAAAACGAGCGGGATTCGATTCCTCGGGGTTGGTTTTTGGCGACAAACGAAACGCCATTTTGGAGTTTATCTCCTGTAACTTGATCGGCCAGAATGTCGACGATGCAATCGGCGGGTGGGCGACCAGCGGTCTCGGCCATGACATAAGCCACGGGCTGAAGGTTCTTGTGGTAGATCGTTTGACCAACGGTGTCTTGTTGCCAAGAACCGATCTCGGTGAGACGAACTAGCGAGCCGGTTTGACCTCGGACAGCGATTTGGCTGAGTTCAAGCGGGTCTTGCCGGAGTTCTTGTGCGAGTCGAATGACGATCTCCAGGGGTTTTCTTTCGGCTTGTACGCGTAGTAGGCCGGCGGTCTGTCCGACCGATGCGGTTCGGACTGCCGTCGCGATATCGCTGACGCTGACTCCTGCAAGTGCAGCCTTCTCTTGATCCGGAACGAAAGTCAATCTGACCATGGCTGCTTCGGTCATGTCATCTACTTCGACCACTCCGGGCTCTTGCTCCAAACGAGCCTTCACCACCTTTGCCGACTCAAGGAGTTGTTCGTAGGAGGTATCCGATTGTCCGTAGATCTCCGCGACGATCGATGCCAAGACAGGAGGTCCTGGTGGCAGCTCGACCAATCGTAGTTTGCCACCGGCCTTCGAGGCAAGTTCGGTCAATTCATCCCGCAATCGCAAGGTGATTGCATGGCTCTGTTGGATACGATTTTTCTTGCCTACCAAATTGATTCGTATTTCCCCTTGATGGGCACCGCCACGCAAGTAGTAGTGTCGAACGAGTCCATTGAAATCGATGGGGCTCGGGCAACCCACGTACGTCACAAAATCGATCACCTCTGGTTCCTCGGCGATCCGGTCTTCGATTTGCTGCAAGATCGCCGAGGTTCGCTCGAGCGTGGTTCCTTCGTCCATATCCAGCAAGACCAAGAACTCATTCTTGTTGTCAAATGGCAACATCTTCAGCGGTACCATACGGAAAGCACCCAGTCCCATGGCCGCGAATGTCAAAAGACCGATGGCTGCAAGAAACATCAACGCTCGAAATCGGTTCTTGAGCAACGGGGTCATGACGGGTCGAAAAATCCGATACAGCAGGGTTTTGCTGACTGCCTCTGGATCGTAAGCAGCATGGCCGTTCATCGCATTTGTTTCGCCAAGCACTTCGGTCGATGCACTATCGGAATTTTCAAAACCGTGCTTTAAAACGTGGTAGCTCAGCCAGGGGGTTATGGTGAAAGCCACAATCATCGACATGAGCATCGCCACGGGCACGTTTAGCGCCATCGGGGACATATAGGGCCCCATCATCCCGGTGATGAAGAACATCGGAAGAAAGCTGACAATCACTGCCAGCGTCGCGCTGATAAGCGGTGGGCGAATCTCAGCGACTGCTTCCAGAACGATTCGACGAGAAGCTTTCTTCTTCTCATGAAAGTGTCTAGCAATATTTTCGACATCCACGATCGGATCGTCGACCAACAATCCCAAAGCGAGGATCAAGGCAAATAGTGTCACGCGGTTGATCGTAAAGCCGAACAATAGATTCACGAACAAAGTAAGACCGAAGACGACGGGAACGGCGATAGCCACGATGAACGCTTCTCGCCATCCCATTCCAACAGTCAAAAGCAGAATGACAATCAGGATCGCGATCCCGAGTGCTTCGATCAATTCGTTGACCTTTTCGTTAGCCGTCAAGCCGGCGTTGCGAGTGATGATCAAATCGACATCGTCGGGAAGAACCGCTTGCTTTAATTCCTTGGCACGCTCTAGGATCGCGTTGGATACCGTAACGGCGTTGGCTCCCTTTTGTTTGGAGATCGCAATCGTTACCGCAGGTCTCGACTGCGAAACCTTGGGTCGATCTGGATCCGAGTCGTGGTCTCCTAGGAAGCTGCCTGGAGTTCCCTCGTGCTGAGGAAACTCGCTAGCGGCGCCCCATCCGTGTCGAACATACGTTCGGGGCTCAGGTGCAGCATCGATGACTTGCGCGATGTCCTTGAGGTAAACCGGTAAGCCTTGAAAAACACCAATGACCAAATCGCTCAGTTCTTGAGGGTAGCGCAGTCCGGCAGATGTCCGAAGCTGGATTTGCATGTCGTTTCGAGCGATTTGATCTCCAGGCAATACCTCGTTGGCCGCGCTCAGAGCCCGTTGCACATCGGTCAGGGTTAAATGATAAGCTTGCAATCGATCCGGCGAAACTTCGACTTGTACGATCCTAGATTCACCCCCGACGATGTAAGCTCGATTGACGTTTCGGATTGTCGCCAGTCGCTCGACGAGCTCTTCGCCGATGCGTCTTAATTGAAAACCGTCATCGCTTGCTCCCTGAAGCGTCAGGGTTACAAGCGGAACGTCATCGATCTCGACGGGTTTTAAAATCCAGTGGCTGACTGCAGAGGGAATCGCATCTTGGTTTTCGTTGAGTTTCTTGAAGAGCTTGACCAAGCTTCTTTCGCGGTCTTGGCCGACGTAAAATCGAACCGTGATGATCGCTTGGTCGTCGCGGGACATACTGTAGACATATTCGACGCCGTCGATTTGCGAGAGCATCCGCTCGAGCGGTGTCGAGACGAGTTGCTCGACCTGCCGGGCATCATAACCTGGTGCGTTGACAAAAATGTCGGCTAGCGGAACAACGATCTGTGGATCTTCCTCTCGAGGTGTAAACCACAACGCCGATAGTCCTAATAGCGACGCTGCGATAATCAGAATGATCGACAGGTTGCTATCGAGAAATGCTCTTACGATGCCTGAGATAAAATCGGTAGGGCCATGTTCATGCCGAGAGGCTTTAGACATTATCGTCCCTCCGTCGCAGGTTTGCCGACCAAGATCGCCTCGCCGGCTCGAAGGCCTGCGAGGATTTGAATTTGGTCCCCGTACTGACGCCCAAGCTGGACGTTGCGTCGACGGATATGTCCATCGTGTGCGACATTGACCATCGCCAGTTGCCCGATGCGCCTGATCGAGTTTTCAGGAACGAGGATCGCTTGTTCGCTACCGAGCGGTAATTTCAAGCGACCGAACATGCCGCTGTAGATTCCTTCGGGCAAGGCTCCTTTAACTTTAACTTCGAACGAATGGGTAGCCGAGTCGGCTTGAGGAACCACTTCGCTGATGGTCGCCTGAGTTTCAAAATTCAATGCATCGAGGCTCGCTTGAATGGTTTGTCCAGGCCTCAGTGACAGGGCCAGCGATTCGCGAACTTGGGCCACGAGCTGCATTTGAGTTGGGTCGTAGATGCGAAAGAGAACTTGACCGGGTACGGCTGTATCGCCAGCTTTGACCTGCTTATCGACGATGATCCCATCAAAGGGTGCATTGATGGTCGCAAAGGAAAGTTGAATGCGAGCTTCCTCAATCGATTGTTTGGCTCGCTCGACTTCCGCACTGGCCGATCGCAAGTCGGCTTCTCGCGATTGGTATTCCGATTGGGAAATAGCCGACTGGGCCAAAAGCGAATTTGCCCGCTGGAATTCCGATTGGGCTTGTATCTGTCGAGCTTGGGCGGCTACTAGGTTCGAGTCAACTTGCCCGAGTCGAGCTCGAAGGTCCTGATCTTGAAGTCTGACAAGTATTTCACCGGCCCGTACTTTTTGACCTGCAGTGACGTTGACTTCTTCGATTCGAGCCAAAATCTTGGAGGCGACCGCAGCTTCATGCACCGCTTGGATCGTCCCGACGGCTGTTTCATAGCGAGGAATCTCGACAAGTTTCAACTCCAGGACTTCGAGTCCTTCGGGGATCACATCGTTGTGTTTATTTGCCAACGAATGAACCTTGGGATGAAAGACACCCGAGGCCCACAAGAGCATCCAAACAACGGCTGCAAGTCCCACAAGGATTAGCAACCAAGATCGCAACTCGCGCAGAAGCGCCACCAACCCTGAGAATCGGGTATTCATCGCTTTGACCATCCAAAATGGGAGAGGTTTAAGACTTCGTTTGATTCCAAGGCATTTTCGCTAGACACAAGCCCATCATGCAGCTATCGAAAAGACCTGCATGCAATAGTCCAGCACCCATGAGTCCCGGGAGGATCGCCCAGCGCGGGTCGTGCACATAGGCCAAGACGGAAAAGGTCAGAATCAGGCTTCCGGCTACCATTCGGACTTGCCGTTCCAAAGAAACTGCTTTCTTTCCTCGGATCACTGGGAGTCCGGCGCTGGCCCAAGCCATCGTGCCACCTTCGACATTCACGACATTGCTAAGGCCAGAGCGAAGGAGGGATTGGCAAGCTTGAGAGCCCCGGGCACCCGAGCGACAAATCACATACACAGGATCCTTGGCGCTTGGATCGAGTCCCAAGGCCGAGGGGTTTAATCGATCCAGTGGAATGTTCTTTGCGATATCGACGTGGATCTCTTGGTACTCGGTTGGGGTACGCACATCGATCAGGTTGATTGCGTTTCCTTGAGAGACCAGATCAAAGAGTTCTTTAGGGGTGATGCTATGGGAGGCCATATTGTTTGTTGCTTTCGATGCTAAAGTCTTCAGGAATTAAAAGTGGAACGGCGCGAGCCGTCCGTTGAACCTTGACCCTTCACCGGAGTGCTTGCGCACTTCCGCTAAAAAGCTTTGTTTATTTGTTGTTTTTTGCACCGAAGCGATCTTCGATGCATTGGAGGATATTTTTCAGGTGGGGTTCGATGACCTCGTAGAACACCTTTCGTCCGTCGCGTTTGCTTGTTAGGAACCCGCAGCGTTGCATGAGGCGCAAGTGTTCGGAGGCCATGGGAGTGGGGATCTCGCAAGCTTGGGCCAGTTCCGTGACGGTGAAACTCTGAGCAAGGAGCATTTGGAGCATTCGGAGTCGGTGTGGGTGAGCCAGGACTTTGAGGCACTCGGCAGCTTGGCCGAGCGACTCGAGGCTAGTGAGTTTGACTTTGGTGGTGGACATACTGGCTCGGTGGCTTTGGAAGGTTGGAGCTTGATGGCTGGCAACTGCGCCGCTGGGGGGCCTGATGGATACTTCAATATATCGGAATATCGCTAACTATCCAGTAGTCGTTTGTTTAAAATCGTTGGGGTATTGGTTCAAAAGGTGTAGATTCGGGGGTGTTTTGAGGTTCAAAGCTGGTGGGATTCCGGAGGTTTTTGGCTTGACAGTTGCGCCCTGTGGCTTACACTTTCGCGTCCTTGGATGGGCCCTGAAGGGGCAGACCGAGGTTTAAAGTAAGAAATGGCCCCGTCGTCTAGAGGCCTAGGACATCGCCCTTTCACGGCGGTAACACGGGTTCGACTCCCGTCGGGGTCACTAGGTAGGTATTCTCAACACATCCCGAGCCATCTAAGCCCAGCAAAACGCTGGGTTTTTTCGTTTTGTGATTTTTGCTGATGGGCTCCGGGTGACTTGTGATATGGGAACCGGTATGGGAACCAAAACGGCTCGCCTCCCCCCAGTGTTCCTCGGTCACTTGCAGATAGTGCTTTTCGGCCACTTTGCCCGAGTGCCCCATCCATCGGTTTACAACGTGGTCAGGGATGCCACTTGTTGGAGGGCGAACCGCTCGCTAGAGAACCAAGAGCCCTGGTTTTCACTAAGCCTTGGATTCGTTTTGTCGCGCTCGTTATCGATTCGCTCGAATCGCAGAATCTAAAGGTTCGCAGGGTGAAAGATGGTGTAGCCGACAAGTTCAATGGCCAATGATGCTATATCGATCCTCTGATTGATTTCCTCCTGTTTGCTTTTAGGATCTCCCGGGCTTCGGACAACCAATCCGAGAGACTTCCAAGTGTGCCGATGCTACTATTGAACTACTCTAGGAAATCGGAAAATCAGGAAGGTTTTTAGTGCGTGACCTACCAAGAGTTGAATGCTACAATTGAAACACATTCGTCGAGGAACACCCAGCTTGGAGGCGATCGTAGATTGTGGTACAACTCAAACTCAAACTTGGACTGGAGGTTGAACTGCGCGTCGTCAATGGCGATTGCGGAAAAGTGCTCCCTGGTATCGAGACGAATCAGATCCAATGCTGCGTCACTTCGCCGCCTTATTGGGGTTTGCGAGACTACAATCATCCCGACCAAATTGGTGCGGAAGCAACACCAGATCTGTACGTGAAAAACTTAGTGTCGATTTTTAGGGAAGTGCGCCGAACTTTGCGGGATGACGGAACGCTATGGTTAAATGTGGGTGACGGATATGCCAGAAACGGTGGGACTGGGAAGTGTGGTCCCAATGCGGTCGTCGGCAATACGAAAAAACTCATCCAGAAGCGGAATTGTAAAGTACCCGATGTTTGGGGACTAAAAGATCGAGACCTAATGGGGCTTCCTTGGCGAGTCGCATTCGCGTTACAGGAGGACGGTTGGATACTTAGGTCCAAAATTGCGTGGATCAAGAAAACGGCAATGCCTGAAAGCGTCAAGAACAGGCCCACGAATGCAACCGAGGAGATTTTTTTATTCGCAAAATCCCCGTCCTACTATTACGACTCAAAGGCGGTAAGAGAGGAATCAGGAGCGAATCTGCGTAACTATTGGGTATTGGGTCCTGATCCAAATAATTACGGCCACCCTGCTGCGTTTCCGCGTGAATTAGCCCGGAGATGCATATCGCTAGGCTCACGGGAAGGTGACTGGGTACTTGACCCCTTTGGCGGATCCGGAACGACAGGGCTCGTTGCGAATCAACTTGAGCGAAACGCGATCTTAGTTGAATTGAACCCGGAATATGCTCAAGTAGCCAAAGAGCGAGGACTCGATGGCTCGACGTAAGGGTTCAAAACAGCTCATTCTTGACTATTTTCTTGCCAACATCGGAAAGGTGCTTGAATCGCGCGACATTCAGGCCGCGAGCGGTGGTGCAGTTGAATGGGCTAGAAGAGTTAGAGAATTGAGAAATGAAGAAGGGTATCAAATCCTTTCGCATAAGGATCGTGCTGACCTAAAGCCAAATCAATACCTACTCGAGACCACCAAAAGAACTCCGGCATTCAAACGAGATATATCGAAAGAGACTCGGGCCTGGGTGCTCGAACGAAACGGATACACTTGCCAAATGTGCGGTGTTGCCGCCGGTGATCCTGATCCACTGGGAAGTGATCGTACGGTTCGACTTACCATGGGTCATATTCTTGACAAATCCAAGGGGGGGGACGATTCACCGCAAAATCTTCGAGCCATTTGCGCGAATTGCAATGAGGGTTTACAGAATACAAGCCTCCCCAAGCCAGACCAAGTTCATCTGCTGGCACAGGTCCGCCGTGCGACGATTGACGATCAAAAGGTCTTACTGAAGTGGTTGCTACAAAAATTCAAGCTAAAGGTTGTAGAATGAATCATCGCAACCGTACAGGGTCCTAGCAAAGAATGATAACCGCTTAGGCTTGCGGGTTTGTGGCCCAGCGGGCCAGGATATTGGTAGCTAGCTCTTGGTTCCTATGGTTGTATTATCTCAATTGCTAACGTAGTTTCACTTTTGCCTGGCCGGAACTGAAAAATCCCTTCTCTGGAACAACAAGAGTCAGATCACCATCAAGGACGTTTGTGGGGATTTCAAATGCCGTCTCTTGACTCCTAGCAATCCCTGGTTGTAGTTCAGAAATTGCAAAATCTTTTTTATTGCTGTGCAACATCAAAGCGGTATTGGCACGTGATGATGATTCAAATTTGCGCCCTTTTGAGTCCATGAGCTTGAGATCGTCTGCCAACACGGTTTGAGATTCATTACTACTATTCTCGATGGAATAGGTAACGATGAGAAACGTGGCTCCACTGCTAGCTTCTTCGGATCCGAATTGACTTCCGATCACACTTCGGGCCGTTGCGCCTGAAACTCGGTATTTGAACTTACCTAACTGAAATTCGTCACCCACCTCGTAAGTACCCTTTTTCGATTTATTGGTCTTCTTGCTCGTGGTTTGATTTTCAGACTCTTGACCGGTTCGTACGTCCTCTTCGCCCGATGAAGAGTCTGCGCCGGAATCTTTATTGTTTCCAAGCATTCCAATCACGACAAAAAGCAGTAAGCCAGCCGCCGCATACACAAATCGTTTGGGAGTGATCCATGATCCTTTGCTTGCTTCCGAAAGATCAGCAAGTTCTCGGTCGAGCACCGCAAGCCGATCCTGTCCTTCTCGAATGGGTTTTTGAAGTTCATCAGGTCCACTCTCTTCTTGGAATTGTTCAAACGCGGCTTTTCCAAGGTCGACAAATGCCGAACTCAACTTCAGTGAAATGGATTGCGATTGAGCCAAGTCCGTGACCCGTTTTGCGGCAGATTTCCCCATGTCACCAATCGACTTGGAGGCTGATTCGCCAGTATGCGTGTGCTTCAAAGTAGCTAGCTCAGCTGTTATTTGGTCAATTTTTATGAAATAAGTCTCAAGCGAGCTGCGATGACGTTGGTTTTCAAAGCAATTCTTGCCAAGTGCTCGAAACGCTGATGGGAGGGTTGCTTTCAAAAGTTTGGCGCGTTCGGTTTGTCTTGCGACCAATCGCGCCGCGTCTTTCGATGTTTTACTGAATGAGGACACTGCATCCATGAATGCCTTAGGTGTTTGCGTTGAAGTGGAGTGCATTACCGGAACAGTTCCATCTCCAATTGGCGTTGAGTCAGGCTTGTCAGGCGTCGTGGCGAGGTTGCTCGGAAGTCCTCCAGGTCTTCGAACAGTCGGACCACGTTCGACAATCGAGTTTTTTTTCAAGAATAAACCAAGGATTAAAGCAGTCAGCGTCGGAAAGAACCACAGCGCGAAAACAAGTCCCGTTCCAAGTAATATCCCTATTCCTGCTCCAAGCTTTTCCGCATCAGTGGTTGCATTCAATTTGGAGGCACTACCCATGCCCACTATCCATCCAACAAACAAATAGATAGTCCAAAACAGGGAAAAGTTCTTAAGCACATTCCAAGGTGTACCCCCTTCACGAACTTCGCCATCGAGAAGTGGGCGTTTTGCAAGGTAAATCGGAAACACGAGCGGTCCGAAAATGAGGACCGTAATGCACCAGAGCAGCACGGGGAAACTTCTTTTTTTACCGTCGAAATACATCCAAATCGCAATCGCGACGTTTAGAAGCAAAATCGGCATGAAATGATCTTTGCAGTTAGAATCCAGTCGTACTAAATAACGTCAACACTCATCTTTGCGATCCCCAGTCGAAAAAAGGGACAGGATAAAAAAAGGTTTTTTGTTCCCTCTAACTCCCCCGTTTACGCATGACAAATTGCTGGGTCTTTCATTGGTTTGCCTATAAAATGACGGTGTCCTTTCCCTTAGGAAACCGCCTATGACTGCCGATGCCGACGCCAAGCTCCAACGACTCATCGACTTGAACCTCCAAGGAGACCCATCGGCACATGATGCTCTTCTCGACCATTCCTGCGATCGCCTCCTGCGTCTTACCCGACAGATGCTTCGGTCCTATCCAAGCCTTCGACGATGGGAACAAACCGATGATGTCTTTCAAAACGCTATGGTCAGGCTCCATCGCGCTTTGGCAAACGTCCAAATCGAATCCGTCAGACATTTCTTCAACCTCGCCGCGCTCCAAATCCGCAGAGAACTCCTTGATCTGTCCCGACATTACTTCGGACCAGAAGGACTCGCAGCCAATCACCATACCGATTCTCAGCCTTCGGATGACCGAGGCGGAAAACTGCATGATCGATCCCAAGAACCAGATGATATCGGAAGCTGGACAGAGTTTCACAAACAGATCGAACAACTGCCCCAAGACGAACAAGAGGTTGCCAACCTGCTCTATTACGAAGGTCTTAGCCAGGACGATGCAGCCAAGCTTCTGGGTGTCGCAACTCGGACCATCAAACGGCGTTGGCAAAGCGCGAAACTAAAACTCTTCAAAGGACTGCAAAGTGAATCAGAAGGATGAGGATGTTTTGTCGGAACTGCTCCTGCAATGGGAAGAATTGCAGGAGCAGGGGCAAGAACTATCCGCAGCCGATTTGTGCAAAGATCATCCTGAGCTCATGCAAGAACTTGCCGAACGAATTCACGCGCTCAAATCGACCGCATGGCTTGATAAGCACTTGGATGATGATTCCTCATTCGAGTTTGATCCTTCAACGCTTGAACCACGAACTCTCATCGGTCGCTATCGACTCGACAAGTTGGTCGCCGAAGGTGGGTTTGCCTATGTTTGGCTCGGATTCGATGAAGAACTGCAACGCCCCGTAGCAGTGAAGATGCCTAAGCCTAATCGAGCGCTTTCTATCAACTCGTTCATGGCGGAAGCTCGGAGAGTCGCGAGACTCAAACACCCAGGGATCATCCAGGTCCATGATACAGGATGTGATGGAGATTCATGCTTCATCGTCTCGGAATTCGTTGAAGGTGGTACTCTCGCCGACCAACTCAAGAAGAATCGCCCCACTCAAGAGCAAGCGATCCGATGGGTCATCCAGATCGCAGAAGCCCTCGAATATGCCCATTTGCACGGGGTGATCCATCGGGATATCAAGCCAGCGAACATCCTCATTGATCACCATCATCGAGCACTGCTTGCCGACTTTGGCATCGCACAATCGGCGAGTAAATCTCCCGAACATGCTTTATCGATGGGCACTCTTGCATACGTTTCACCTGAACAACTAGAGGGTAAACCGACCGACCCACGCGCCGATGTGTATAGCTTAGGGGTCGTTTTGCATGAGGTTCTTACGGGTAGAATTCCGTATTCATCAAGAGAACCCAATACTCTGCGAAAAGAGATCGCATCAGGTGCTCAATCGGTATCTGCATCGGAACTCCCCGAAGAACTCAAGCGAATTTGCAGGAAGGCTCTCAAGGGCGATCCCCAAGATCGTTATAAGTCTGCCGCCCATTTTGGTGCTGATCTTGAGAAATGCTTGCAAGGAAAAAACTCCTTGTTCGGAAGTGGTTTCGCATTGCTATCGATCCTAGCAATCGCCACGACTGCTTTTGTGTTTTTTCGATCCACTGCTAACAACGAGGTTGTCACAACAAAAGATGCGATTGCCGAAGTACAGGGAGCTACGCAGATCACTTCTTTTGCCCAAACCCCCGATGGCAATCTACTATCAAGTGAATTGGAGAATGTTGTTCGCCTATGGGATACAACCACATGGAAATCCAAACAGGAATTCAAAGGATTAGTCGATTGGGCACGATGCGTTGACGTTTCAAAAGATGGAAAATGGATCGTTGCTTGCTCAGGTGGGCATATGGTCGATGGCATCTTCACGCCAGGGGATCACAACCAAGCGATCATTTGGGATAGGCACACTGGAGTTGAAGTAAAAAGAATCGACGTTTCCGATTTACCCGTTTCGACCGTGGCAATCTCTCCCGATGGCATTGAGATACTTACGGGTAGCGATGACAAACTGGTGCAATTGTGGGATCGAGCCACCGGGCAAGAGAAGCTTCGAATGCGAGGACATTCCCTCATGGTCCGAAACGTCAAGTTCATTCCCAATACACGCCAAGCGGTTTCGTGTTCTTCCGACAAGACCATCCGCTTGTGGGATTTGGATTCAGGCGAGGAGCTGCGAAATTTCAAGGGTCATACCGAAGGTGTTGAAGCGATCGCTTGTTCCTCGGATGGAAAATTGCTTGTTTCTGGTGCCAAGGACCATACAGTCCGAATCTGGGATATCCAGTCAGGGCGCGACATGAAAAGGCTTGAGGGGCATGGCAATCACGTTGTATCGGTACGTTTCTCGTCCGACGGACGTTTGATCTTATCAGGAAGCTTGGACCGCACTGCAAGGTTATGGGACGCTGAAAGTGGCAAGGAGCTTAGAGTCTTTATGGGGCACCCAGAGCCCGTCTCCGCTGTGATGCTATCACCCAAAGGAAAGCAAGTGATCACTGGATGCGGCGACGGAAAAATCCGAGTCTGGAATTTGGATTGAACCATAGTCCCCATAGATAGGAAACAAAGAACCGCTTCATAAGAACGCAAAAACCTGGGCTTATTCTTTAAGACCCCAAATAGCTTGCGATGCGGAAAGAAATTTCAAGAAAGCACGATTCTCTTTATGGGGGCAGGCGTCAGTCAAGCAGCTAGGAGCGATGGAGATGAATTAGTTCTCATGAAGATGGTTGATCGCGCTGTGCCGTGTACGGTCACTGCCCGACGCTTGCGCTAGTCGGCTAACGGTGCAACTCAAGCTTCGTCTTGAGCACTGCATCAGCGTGCATGAGTGTTTATCAGCGGTCCGGTTTTGGACTTTATTAGCGAATATTAGTGTCCATCAGCGGTTCAAAAACAGCCTTACGCGCGGTCGGCCCCCTCTTTCCCCCCGCCCTTTCTCCCCCAGCCAAAGCCCTGGTGGAGAAAGGGGGCCAAGCGGGATTAGGCGTTAGGAGTTAGGAGAACAGCCAATGAGCCCTACGCGTTTGATGGTACGTTCCGCGGTTGGTGGATTATCCTGTTACGATCAATACAGCGCGATTGTTTCTGGAATCCATGGCGATACCCATCGCGCACAACCGCTTCACGTACCCTACGGGCATCAGCGTTCATGAGCGTTTATCAGCGGTCAGATGTTTTTCATCAGCGTTTATCAGTGTCCATCAGCGGTTCAAAAACAGCCTTACGCGCGGTCGGCCCCCTCTTTCCCCCCGCCCTTTCTCCCCCAGCCAAAGCCCTGGTGGAGAAAGGGGGCCAAGCGGGATTAGGCGTTAGGCGTTAGGCGTTAGGGGAACAGCCAAACAGCCCCACGCGCTGCATTAGCGTTCATCAGTGTTCATCAGCGGTCAGATGTTTTTCATCAGCGTTCATCAGTGTCCATCAGCGGTTCAAAAAACAGCCTTACGCGCGGTCGGCCCCCACTTTCACCCCG
>Ga0315904_10002665_pt1 | contig 27395 bp, 41 predicted proteins | sample LakEriMetagenome_6_FD_203529 | JGI IMG/M metagenome (GOLD analysis project Ga0315904, IMG submission 203529) | Freshwater fungal communities from buoy surface, Lake Erie, Ohio, United States - Buoy 12 MA120 | ecosystem: Environmental > Aquatic > Freshwater > Lake | place: USA: Lake Erie, Ohio...
GTGGACAACGCTTAACTCAGGAAAGTATTATTCATGTTAATAAAACCATAAATAATGAATTAGGTACTAATAAACAACATATTTGTATTAGTGACACTGATTCTATGTATATTGTGTTAGGTGATTTGATTAAATATAGATACCCAAATCTTAAATCTGAAGGCAAAAATGATAAAATACTTGAACTAGCTCATGAAATACAAACATATTCAAATGATTACCTAAACAGTTTAAGTAAATGTCTATTCAATATTAAACCAGATACTCACTATTTCCAGCTAAAACAAGAAGTAATATGCGCTGGTGTGCTTACAACAGGTAAACGTCGTTATGCAATGTATGTAACTAATAAGGAAGGTGTGCCTGTTGAAGAACTAGATATGAAAGGACTTGAATTAATGAAGTCCAATATGAATAAACTGTTTAAATCATTTGGGGAACAGTTGATTAAAAACATATTGTTTGGCAAAAATAAGGTAGACATTGATACAGACATAATTGAGTTTTATAAAACACTTAAAACACTAGATCCAAGACAATTAGGTAAACCAATGGGTGTTAAACATATGGGTTCATATTACATACCACCTAGAGCAGGAGAAATGTTTAGTTCATTTAAAACAGGTGCACCTGCAAATACTAAAGCAGCTGTTCGTTATAATGATTTATTACGTTTTAAAAAACTAGATACTAAATTTGAATCTATTATTGAGGGTGATAAAATATTCATTATTAATCTAAAACCCAATGTTTATAAATTAGAAACAATAGGTTTACCAAATGCTAAGGTACCTGATGAAATAGAAAAATTTGTTAAGGAATTTATTGACATAGATGAAATTTTTGAATCATTATTGTTAAATAAATTGAAGGAACTATATAAAGATTTAAGTTGGCAATTCCCAGCATTAAATGAAAATATAGGTAGATTTTTTAAATTCTAGTTTGCCTATATTAATTTTTATTATTATATTATAATTATGATACATAAACTAACATTACAAAGTATTATTTCAAAATACCATCTTAATGGTATGATTGAATCAGTAAAATGGTCTATAAAAGATGAAGTGTTAAGTATTAGGTTTATGTTGCCTACTCGAGACATGATTGGTGAACTTGAATTTAAAGGACTAAAACTAACAGATACTGAACTAGCTATTTTTAATACTAGTCAACTAAATAAATTAATTGGTATAACACAAGGTGATTTATTGTTAGATGTTAATAAACAAGGTGGTATAGCTAATAGATTAATTATTCAAGATAACCAATATAATCTAACTTACGCTTTAGCTGATACATTATTGATTGGTAAAGTAGGTACTGTAGAAGAACCTTTCCATCATAATGTAGGGACAATACTTTATAATGAACAAATAACAGCCTTAATTAAAGCTAAATCAGCTTTACCTGATACAAATCATATATTACTTGTTACTGATAATGACTTTAATGGTGATACAATATTAAATTTTATTTTAGGTGATAATGGTGAATTTTCAAACAAAATAACATACTCAATTCAATCTACTGTTAACTCTCCAGTAAATTTACCATTTGACGCAGATACATTTAAAGAAATATTAAGCGCCAATAAAGACGCAGAAAATGGAGAATTATACATTTTTGATGGTGGATTAATGAAACTCCATTTTAACTATGATGATATGTTAAAAACAACATATTATATGGTAAGAAAACAAGAATAAACTTGGCTCTCCAATAAACATTTGTTATATTTATATCATATTAAAAATAAAAGTTATGGACATAGAATTATTTAAAACTGCCACTTTAATTAAAGATCCAGCAATTGAACCTTATTTTATCGCTAAAGATAGTAACTCATATACTTTATGGGAAGCATGTGTGACAAATGAAAGTACTAAACCAAAACGTGGTAGAAAAAAAGTTATTACTGATGAAAATAGAAATAAAGTAACTTACAAATCACATGGCTATTATACTCAGTTTGAAAATTGTTTAAATGGAATAGCTAAATTGAAAATTAACCACACTAAAAACTATGACACCATCAAGACATATGTTGATGAGTTTAAACGAGTTAAAGATGAATTAAACCAAATTATTAATACAGGATTATAATTATGAAACTAAAACCAGTTCACAATCACATTATCATTAAACAACTAGAAGAAGATGAACAACAATATGGAAATATTATTGTTCCTGACATGAATAAAGAATTACCTAAAATGGGTATTGTTACTGCTATTGGAGTAGGTTCATTCACTCAAACAGGTGAATTGATTCCTATCCAAGTAAAAATAGGTGATAAAGTAGCATTCCCAGCTTTTGGAGGTGTAAAATTCACTATTAAAGGTGAAGATTTTATTTGTTTAAAAGATCAAGAAATACTAACAATAATAGAAGACGATAATGAATAAAATAATTGAATTTGGACCAGACGCTAGGAAGCGTTTGGCCACCGGTGTCAATAAGTTAGCAGATGCTGTTACTGCTACTTTAGGTCCTAATGGACGAAATGTTGTATATGTTGAAAATGAAGAAGTTCGTTCAACTAAAGATGGTGTTACTGTAGCTAAAATGGTTACTAAACTAGAGGACCCAATTGAAGATCTAGGTGCTCAAATGGTTAAACAAACATCTATTAAAACAGCAAATAATGCAGGTGATGGTACTACTACCTCTACTTTATTAGCTCAAACTATTATAAATGAAGGTTTAAATCATTTAAATAAAGGAGCAAATGCTGTTGAAATAAAAAGAGGTATTGACTTAGCAGTTAAAGAAGTAGTAGCTGAACTATATAAAAATATAGTTAAAGAAATTTCATCTGAAGATCAATTAAAACAAATTGCTACAATCTCAGCTAATGGAGATGAAATGGTAGGTGAATTAATTTCAACTGCTATGGAAAAAGTAGGTCGTGATGGTGTTGTTTATATTGAGGAATCTAAAAACGGAGAAACATATCTTGAAACAGTAGAAGGTATGCAGTTTGATAGAGGTTACAAATCACCTTACTTTGTTACTAATAACAATGATATGACAACAGTGTTAGATAATCCTCTTATCTTAATTGCTGATAAACGTTTTAATCAAGTAAAAGAATTACTTCCTGTACTTGAAGCTGTATCAGCTCAAAATCGTTCTTTATTAATCATAGCAGAAGATATTGATGGTGAAGCATTAGCTACTTTAATTTTTAATAAGGTTAGAGGTATAGTTAAAGTGTGTGCTGTTAAGGCTCCTGATTTTGGTGATCGTAGAAAATTGATTTTAGAAGATATTGCTATACTAACTGGTGGTACTGTATTTTCACCTGATAAAGGTATGAAACTAGATAAATTCAGTTGGGATTGGTTTGGTCAAGCACGAGTAGCTACCATCACTAAAGAAACAACTACAATTGTAGATGGTAAAGGTACTGAAGATAAGATTACAACTCGTATTGAAGAATTAAAATCACAAATTGAAAATCCTAAAGCAACATCTTATGAAATAGAAAAACTACAAGAACGTTTAGCTAAATTTATTGGTGGTGTAGCTATTATTCATGTAGGTGGAAATAGTGAACTTGAAATGAAAGAAACTAAAGATCGTGTTGATGATGCTTTAAATGCTACAAAAGCTGCTATTGAAGAAGGTATTGTTCCTGGTGGTGGAGCAGCTTTAATATATGCTCGTGAAGCAATTACTAAAACTAGAACTGAATTAGACTCAGATATTCATATTGGTAAAACAATTGTTTATAAAGCATGCGCTGCTCCATTTATAAAGATTTTATCTAATGCTGGCTACTCAGAAGCAGAATGTTATAATCTAATAAATAAACTTGAACCACATCAAGATATAGTTGAAGGTACTAAATATGAAGATCAATATTGGACAGGTTATGATCTTAAATCTGAGACATTAGTTGATATGATGGTAAAAGGTATTATTGATCCAGCTAAAGTGACTCGTAACGCGATTCAAAATGCAGCATCAGTTGCTGGAACAATGTTATTAACAGAATGTACTATTGTAGACAAACCAGGTGAGAAAAAAGAATCACAAGGTATGGATATGGGAGGAATGTTTTAATGACTGAAACAGTAGAAAAAAATATATTGATAGCTGAGCGTGTTCCGCCTGGTGATCAATGGAAAATGGGGGATACAGTGTATCCCTCATTAATTGAAATGCTTAACGCTTTTCATAAAAGGGCTGCTGGAAAATATAAAGCGTATAGATTAGAACCATCAGCTGGTGTAGTATACGCTATTACAGAATCAATACAAGAAGTACCTCAACCTAAAAAATACGACCTATACGGAGACTATGACTAAAAAACATACTATACTAAATGAAAAATATAGACCAGATACTTTAGATGGTTATGTTTGTAGAGATGAAGATAAAGTTAAATTCCAAGAATTTATTGATAACCAAGATATTCCTCATCTCTTGTTTGCTGGTAAACCAGGTGCAGGTAAAACTACATTAGCTAAAATATTAGTTAAAAATATTAACTGTGATTATCTTTATATTAACGCTACAGACGAAAGATCGATAGATGTTATGAGAGATAAAGTAGGAGCGTTTGCAGCAGCAGGTTCATTTAAACCACTTAAAATAGTAATATTGGATGAAGCAACCCATATACTTCAAGCATCACAAGTAATATTACTTAATATGATGGAAACGTTTAGTTTAAATACTCGTTTTATTCTAACAGGTAATTACCCAGAAAGATTAATTGAGCCACTTAGAAGTAGATGTCAGGAATTTGATTTACAGCCTCCATCTAAAAAAGTAATCGCTAAACACATTGATGATATCTTAAATAAAGAAAACATAGAACATACAGTTGAAGATGTTGTTAATGTAGTTAAGAAATTTTATCCTGACTATAGAAAGATAATTAACAGCTGTCAGAAATATACTGTTAATGGAGTTCTGAAATTAGATAATTTATCAAGTGTAGATAGTGAATACAAAGAAAAAATAATAAATGAACTAAAAAACAAAGCATCAAAATCACTTACAAACATTAGACAGATAATAGCTGATAGTGAAGTAGAAGATTTTAGTGAGTTATTTAGATTTTTATTTGATAATATATCTGAGTATTCTAAAGGCAATGATGGAGCTATTATTATAGCAATAAGTGAACATCAATTTAATGCTAATTTTAGAGTAGACCAAGAAATAAACGCTATGGCTTTAATAAGTAAAATACTACAAATAATATAAATTATGCAACCACAAGAACAATTAAAAGTAAACATTGATTTAAAAAACACACAACCAGTATTATCAGAAAGTGGTAATCATGTATTCACAGAAGGTTTTGTATTAAGAAAAGTATCTAAATTTATCACAGGTACAACTGAAGATGGAGTTATCCCAGTTCCATGTTTTTATGATGTTAAAACAGGTGAAATATTACTTGAGACATTACCTAAAGATTTAAGAACTGAATATGAGGAGTACCAAAAGTCAAGTAAGTAATTTTACTATATTTGACTGGCTCAAGGAGATTACATACAATAAATCTCCATGGAACAAGTTTTCAAATGAACAAATTAAAACATTTGAACCGTACATGATTAATCGTTTTTTAAGTATGAGTTCTGATTACTTAGAATTGGTTAATTATGTACAAACTATTCCTTATACTGAGAAAGAAAAATATTATAAAATATATTGTGATTTACTTCCTAAGAAACAATTTTGGTCAAAATACATTAAGTCAAATATTAAACAACCAAATAAAGACTTAATGAAATATCTAACAACATATTTTGAATGTTCAAGTAAAGAAGTTACTGAATATTTAAATTTACTTAATGAAAATCAAATAAAAGATATATTATCTGATTTTGGTATTGATAATAAAGATATTAAAAAACTAATAAAATGAGAGATAAAATTACAGAAGCAGTCATTGAAGATTTAAAATTAAGAAGTGAACGTGGTATTAAAAAATACAATACTACACTGTCAGAAAACAATAAAGATGATTTTATGAATCATTTATATGAGGAGTTATTAGACGCTGCTCAGTATTGTAAAAAAGAAATGTCTATTATCCCAGCACTTCAAGAATTAATTTGTAGATTTCCCAATGATCAAGAGTTAGGAGCTATAGTTAGAGAATTTTTTAAAAAATAATATTTTGGCTAAAGTACCTAAAATAGTAAAACAAATACAACAACAACAGTTAACTGAGATAAACTATGCTTATCAACGTAGTATATCTTACAGTCAATTATCTATATATAATAGTTGTGCTCATAAATGGAAACTACAATATAGAGATGGAGTTGTTATTCCTTCATTTAGTATTCATACTATATTTGGAACTGCCCTACATGAAACTCTTCAACATTATTTAACTATTTTTTATGAAAAAAGTGGGACTGAGGCTGACAATTTAGATATTGAAGAATATTTTAAAACTAAATTTATTGAACAATACCAAATAGCTTTTAATAGTAATAATAAAACTCATTTTTCCTCATCTCAAGAATTAAGAGAATTTCATGATGATGGTTTAGAAATTATTAAATGGTTTAAAAAACACAAATCAGAATATTTTGGTAAACGAGGATGGTATTTAGTAGGATGTGAAATCCCACTTGTAATCACCCCAGATAAACGTTATAAAAATGTGTTATACAAAGGATATTTGGATTTGGTACTATATCATGAACCTACTGAGACTATTAAAATTATAGACATTAAAACATCAACTAGAGGATGGGGTGATAAAGAAAAGAAAGACGAACAAAAACAATATCAATTGATTCTATATAAAGAATTTTTAAGTAAACAATTTAATATAGATCCAGATAATATTGAGATAGAGTTTTTTATTGTTAAACGTAAAATATATACTGAATCTGAGTTTCCTCAAAAACGAGTTCAGTTATTTTCACCTCCATCAGGTAAAATTAAAACTAAAAAAGCAGTTAGTAGTGTTACTAGCTTTATTGAAGAAGTGTTTAATATAGATGGTACTTTGAAAGATAAAGAATATATAGCTAATCCTTCAAAATGGAATTGTTCTTATTGCCCATTTGCCTCTAAAAAAGAACTTTGTGATAAAAGTATACTTTAGTTGTTTTGTTATATATTTATATACAAAATATGTTATGGCAAAATCAGATAATCAAATATTAACATCTGTCAAAGTAGACAAGGATCTATTTGAACAGTTTAAAATTCAATGTATTAAACACAAATTTTCATTACAAAAATTAACAGACAGAGTAATTGATTTGTATTTAAAAGATGAAACGTTTAGAAAATCAATTCATAATCATCAAATAAAATAAGTTATATGGAAGAAAAATTAGGTTATATTCCTCAAAAAGACAGAAAAAAGATACTCTTAATATGTGATGATATTAGAGTTCATTCTGGAGTAGCGACAGTAGCTAGAGAGTTAGTTGTAAATACAGCTCATCATTTTAATTGGGTAAATGTTGGAGGTGCTATCAACCACCCAGAAATAGGTAAACGATTAGATTTATCTCAGGACACAAATGGCCATGCTGGTATAACAGACTCATCTGTTATAGTATATCCAGTTAATGGTTATGGAGATATAGGTTTGATTCGCCAATTATTACAAATTGAAAAACCAGATGCTATATTTTTAATCACTGATCCAAGATATTTTGTTTGGTTATTTAATATTGAAAATGAAATCAGAAAACAAATTCCTATTATTTATTTAAATATATGGGATGATTTACCTGCACCTCATTATAATAAACCATACTATGAAGCATGTGATGCTTTATTAGGTATTTCAAAACAAACAGTTAATATCAATAAATTAGTTTTAGGTGATAAAGCTAAAAACAAAATTATTAAGTATGTACCTCATGGTTTAAATGAAAATATATTCAGACCATTAACTGATCTTGATCCAGATTGGAAAGAATTTAATGTGTTTAGAAAAAATTTCTTTAAAGGTAAAGAATATGATTTTGTTTTGTTTTTTAATTCTAGGAATATTAGACGTAAACAAATACCTGATACAATGATGGCGTTTAAATTATTTTTAGATAGTTTAACTCCAGAACAAGCCAAAAAATGTGCTTTAGTATTACATACTGAAACAATAAGTGAACATGGAACTGATTTATTAGCTGTTAAGGAATTATTTTTTGATGGGTATGAGGATAATATTATTTTCTCAACTGACAAAAAAGATCCTAAACATATGAATTTCTTATATAATTTGGCTGATGCTCAAATTTTATTAACTTCAAATGAAGGTTGGGGTTTAGCATTAACTGAAGCAATGTTAGCAGGATTACCAATAATTGCTAATGTAACTGGTGGTATGCAAGATCAAATGCGTTTTGAAAATGATAAAGGTAAATGGGTTGATTTTGACGCTAATGTTCCTTCAAACCATAGAGGCACTTATAAGAAACATGGCAAATGGGCGTTCCCAGTATTTCCAAGTAATATTTCAATTATGGGTTCACCTCCAACACCTTATATTTTTGATGATAGATGTCGTCCTGAAGATGCTACTGAACGTATCAAAGAATTATATGATATGTCTATCAGTGAGAGAGTAGAAAGAGGATTAGCGGGTAGAGAATGGGCCACAAGTGATGAGGCTGGTCTTACAAGTGAAAAAATGGCTAATAGAGCTATTGAGGCAATAGATGAATTATTTGCTACTTGGAAACCAAGAGAAAAATTTGAATTCATCAATACAAACGAAGTTAAAAAAAGAGTTTTAAACCATAAATTAATTTACTAAAAATGAGTAAACCGTTATTTATAATAAGCTCTCCATATGATACTTATTCAGGTTATGGAGCGCGTAGTCGTGATTTAATAAAAGCAATTATTGAATTAGATAAGTATAATGTTAAACTAATTCCACAACGTTGGGGTGATTGTGCTTGGGGATTTTGTAAAGACAATCCTGAATGGAGTTTTTTATATAACTACAATTTAAATGCTCCTCAATTACCTAAACAACCTGAGATTTGGATGCAAATAACAGTACCAAATGAATTTTCACCTGTAGGTAAATATAATATAGGTGTTACAGCAGGTATTGAATCTACAATTTGTGCTGCTGACTGGATTGAAGGCGCTAATAGAATGAATTTAACATTAGTATCATCTAATCACTCTAAACAAGTATTTCAGAATAGTAAATTTGAAAGACGTAATAAACAAACAAATCAAGTTGAAGCTATCATTGAATTGAAAAAACCAGTAGAAGTATTATTTGAAGGAGCAAATACTGATGTTTATAAAATATTAGAAAATATTCCTCAAAATGATATAACTAAAACTTTAGATGGTATTAAAGAAGACTTTTCTTATCTATTTGTAGGACATTGGATTAATGGTGATATAGGTGAGGATAGAAAAAATGTTGGGTTGTTAATTAAAGCGTTTTTTGAAACATTTAAAAACAAATCTAAAAAACCATCTTTAGTATTAAAAACATCAAGTGCTGTTTCTTCATATGTTGATAGAGAAATTATACTAAACAAAATTCAACAAATTAGAGACACAGTGGACTCTAAAAACTTACCAAATGTTTATTTACTACATGGTGAATTTACAGATGAGGAAATGAATCAGATATATAATCATCCTAAATTAAAAGCAATGGTTAGTTTAACCAAAGGTGAAGGTTTTGGTCGCCCATTACTTGAATTTAGTTTAGTTAAAAAACCAATCATAGTAACTAATTGGAGTGGTCATATGGATTTCTTAAATTCAGAATTTGTTAAAGCAATTAACGGTGAGTTAAAAAATGTTCATCCAAGTGCTGCTAATCAATTCTTATTACAAGAATCACAATGGTTTAGTCCATATTATAATGAAGTAGGTAATGCTCTTAAGGATATGTTTGAAGATTATAAAAATTATATTGATGGAGCTAAACGTCAAACATATAGAAGTAAAAGTGAGTTTAATTGGGAGAAAATGAAAGATAAAATTGATTCATTATTTGTCCAATATATTCCTGAGTTTCCTAAAGAAGTACAAATAAAATTACCTTCATTAAAGAAAACCAGTATTTCTGATTTAAAGAAAATAGAACTACCAAACCTTAAAAAAGTAGAATCAAATGGATAATTTAGTAATTTGTGATCGTTGTGGATCAGATGCTTGTTATAAACAAGAAGTAAGTTTAGATGTTAATTTATATTGGTGTTATGGATGTGGTTTCACATCCAACACTGCTATGAAAATGGATAGTGAGTTTTTAAAAGAACAAATGGAAATACTTCCTGAATTATATAAATCATTAATGGTTGAAGATGAAATAGGAAAAATATGGATGCCATCAATGGTAAATATACCAAATAAAGGAATGGTATTTGCTGATGGTACTAATCCAACCAATTGGAGATGGGCAGCTGTTTTAGCTACAACTGTTAAGGAAGAAGAAAAAGAAAAATTCAAACTTAAGAGTGGTGGTTATGCTGAATGGAAAATGGATATGTCAACTATAAAACATTTTGATGAACGTGACTATATAGAGGCTTTATCTTACATAGGCATACTACCAGAATAATATTATATTAACAATATGACAACAAATGAGTTTTTAAAATGGTTACAAGGTTATCTTGATGGTATTGATGCTGCTGCTGGTTCAACAGCTAAAACAGAAGCCATTAAAGAAAAATTTAAACAAATTTCTGAGCATACTCAGAATGTAATAAAAGGTTAATATGAAAATAAGTTATGGTATCACAGTTTGTGATGAAAATGAAGAGTTATTTAACCTATTAAATTATCTACATGATAAGATAGATGAGGATGATGAGGTTATTGTATTAAGGGATATGGAGAAAACTAATCATGATGTAACTAAAACTATAGTTCATTTTCATGAAAAGTTTAAGTATCAAATGAAATCAGCGGATACTAATTTAAATGGTGATTTTGCTACATTTAAGAATTATTTATTAGATTTAGCATCAGGTGATTACTTATTTCAGATTGATGCAGATGAGATACCAAATCAATTTCTAATTGAAAATATTAAACCAATACTTAAAGTCAACTCAGATATAGATTGTTTCTATATACCTCGAGTTAATAAGGTAAATGGTTTGACCCCACAACACGTTCAAAAATGGGGATGGAGAGTTGACGAACAAGAAAGAGTCAACTTTCCTGATCCCCAAATGAGACTTTTTAAATTAAATCAAGGTATTAAATGGAAAAATAAAGTACATGAGGTATTAGATGGATATAAAACTATAACTACACTACCATATGACACTGAGGATTTTTGCTTAAACCATATTAAATCAATTCAAAAACAAGAAAAACAAAATAATTTTTATGAGCAACTATAAAGAAGAAAGACCTTGGGGTGAATTTGAAAATTTGATTGACTCAGATTTTTGTAAAGTAAAACAAATTATTATTAAACCAGGTCAAGCTCCTAGTTATCAATATCATTTTAAACGTAGTGAAATATATGTTGTTACTAAAGGTAAAGCTTTATTATGTTTAGATGATGTTGAATGTGAATTAAATGTTGGTGATGTAGCTAAAATACCTGTTAAAGCTAAACATCAAGTAACTAATATAGGAGATGAGGATTTAGTTTTTATCGAAGTACAATTAGGAGAATATTTTGGAGAAGATGACATAGTTCGAGTAAAAGATAATTATGGCAGAATATAAAGTATTAATAACTACAAGTGGTTTAGGTAGTAGATTAGGACAACTTACTGACTATACCAATAAATGTTTAATTAGAGTAGCGGATAAACCCGCTATTTCTTATATTATTGAATCATATCCTACAGATACAGAGTTTGTTATTACATTAGGACATTTTGGTTCTCATGTTAAACAATTTTTAGAATTAGCTTATCCGGATCATAAATTTACTTTTGTTGAAGTAGACAAATATAAAGGAGAAGGTAGTAGTTTAGGATACTCAATTTTACAAACCAAACATCATCTCCAATGCCCTTTTATATTTCATGCTTCAGATACTATTTTAAAAGATCATACTTATGTATCACCAACATTTAATTATGTTATTGGATCCTTTAAAGAAGATCCAGCTCAATATAGAACATTAAGTATAACTAGTAATAACATATTATCTAAGATAAATGAAAAAGGAGATTTAATTCAAGGTTTATCATATGTTGGAATTACAGGTATAAAAGATTTTGAATTATTTTTTTATAATTTAGAAAAATTAGTTTATAATAACCATGAAGATACTTCAGATGTACATGCTATAAATAACATATTATCTGAAGTTGAATTTAAGTATATAAAAGTAAAAAATTGGTATGATGTAGGTAATACAACAGAATTAATTAAAACTAGAAGAGAATTTCATTCTAATATTGAAGTGTTAGATAAAAAAGATGAGTCAATATTTTTCTTTGATGATTTTGTAATTAAGTTTTTTTATGATACTGATATAAATAAAAATAGAGTTATTAGAGCTAATAATTTAAAAGGATTAGTTCCTGAAATTATAGATTCAACTGATAATTTTTATAAGTATAAGAAAGCTGAAGGTAAATTATTTTCTAAATCTGTTAAAAGAAATTCATTTAATTATTTTTTAGATTGGACTAAAAATAATCTATGGGTGCCTAAAGAAAATAATAATTTTCAATCTCAATGTTTTGATTTTTATATAAATAAAACATTAAAACGTGTTAAACAATATTTAGCCTCTAACATAGAAACAAACTATATTAATGGAGAAAATATACCGTCAGTTTATACTATGCTTGATTCAATTGATAAGAATTGGTTAAGTAATGGAATACCAAGTCAATTTCATGGTGACTTTATTTTAGATAATATTATTGAAACTAAAGATGGATTTTGTTTAATTGATTGGAGACAGGACTTTGCTGGTGATTTAGAAATAGGAGACATATATTATGATTTAGCTAAATTGAACCATAATTTAACTGTTAATCATGATATTGTAAATAAAAATTTATTCAATTCAACCCCAGATAATTGTTATATATTAACAAATAGTACTTTAAATGAATGTAAAGAATCATTATATAAATTTATAGTTGATAATGGTTATGATTTAAAAAAAGTTCAAACCTTAACAGCTATAATATGGTTAAATATGGCTCCATTACATGAGTATCCATTTAATAATTTTTTATTTAATTTTGGAAAATATAATTTACATAAAGCTTTAACATTATGATACCTAAATATTTTATTGGACCAATGTCCAAAAATGTAGTTGATACTATAATTGAATTTTGTGAAGAAAATAAAGTAACAATGGGACTTATCCCATCACGCAGACAAGTAGAAAGTACAGGTGGTTATGTTAATAACTGGACTACTTCTGATTTTTCTAAGTATGTTAATGAAAAAACAGATAGAATACTTTTACAACGAGATCATGGTGGCCCAGGTCAAGGTATTTTAGATGATAATGGAATTGAATCATTAAAAGAAGATTGTAAATATTTGGATTATATTCATATTGATCCATGGAAACAAAAAAATGGTGATCTAATGGAAGGATTAATAACTACAAGAGATTTAATTCAAATGTGTTATGATATAAATCCTAATACTAAATTTGAAATAGGTACAGAACAATCAATAAGACCATTTGAAGTAGATGAATTAGAGACAATGATTAAATTTCTTAAAAACTATCTACCTGAAAAAGTATTTAATAATATTAAATATTTAGTTATCCAATCAGGAACATCACTTAAAGGTAATACTCAAACTGGAGATTATAATAGTGATCGTTTAAAACAAATGGTTGAATTAGCTAAAAAATATGATTTATTAACCAAAGAACATAATGGTGATTACATTCCTGTATCTGTTATTAAGGAAAAATTTAATTTAGGTTTAGATGCTATAAATATAGCTCCTGAGTTTGGTCTTATAGAAACTCAAACTTATCTTGATACTATTAAAGATAATGATATTTTAGAAAAATTTTTCTTAATATGTTATGAATCTAAAAAATGGGTTAAATGGGTTGATAAAGATTTTGATCCATTTACTAATAAAATAGAATTAATTAAAATTTGTGGTCATTATGTTTTATCAAATAATAATTTTTTAGGTTCAATCAAAGCCTATTACCCAGGAATTGATAAAATAATTTGTAAAAATATAAAAAATAAGTTATATGAATTATATAAATAGAGATAAAAGTGTTATTACTAAAAAACAAAACTTAGAGCATTTATACACATTTAAAGATTTTCCTGTTTTTTTTGGCTGCACCTCAGAACCTAAAAGTAAAGACATCACTTTAGATATGGTTTGGGAAATTGATCCAGAAACAGGTATTATTCAATTATCTAAATTAGTTCCATTAGATATTTTATATATGGAACAGCATGTTGATGCAACAGGACCAACTTGGGATAAGTATAATCATGCTTTTGCTAATTATATTTTAGAAAAAAGAGTTGGTAATGTTATTAAAATTGGTGGTGGTAGTGGTAAAATAGCTAAAATTGTTTTAGATAAATTAAATAGTATTACTTACACAGTTATTGAACCTAACCCATTATTTGAAGAAACAAATAATTTAAAAATTATACCTAAATTTTTCTCAAAGGAATTTAAAAATGATTTTGATGAAAATAATACAATTGTATTCTCTCAAGTATATGAACATGTGTATGACCCAGAAGAATTTTTAAGTGAAATTAGTGAGTTTTTGCCAGTTGGAGGAAGATTAGTATTTGCTTACCCTAATTTAGAATATTGGTTTTCAAATAAGTTTACTAATGCTATTAATTTTGAACACTCAATGTTAATGACTGATTATTTTGTAGATTATTTTTTAACTAAAACTGGATTTAAAATTATAGAAAAAATCAATTATGAAAACCATAGTCATTTTTACACTGTTGAAAAACTTGAAACTCCTAATAATGTTTTGTTAGAAAATAAATATGAACATTATAAAACTATGTTTAATGATTATATTAATTATCATAAAGAATTAGTTAATAAAATAAATAATCAAATTGATAAAACTAATTCACCTATATTTTTATTTGGCGGTCATATTTTTTCTCAGTATTTAATTATGTTTGGATTAAAAACAGATAAAATTATTCATATATTAGATAATAGTCCTCTTAAACATGATAAACGTTTGTATGGAACTGATTTAATAGTTAAATCACCTAAAATACTTTCAGACTATGATAACCCAGTAGTTATACTTAAAGCAGGATTATATAATAATGAGATTCAAAATGATATATTAATTAATATAAACGCAACAACTAAATTTATATAATGGATACAAGACCTAAAACAATTATTTGTGATATTGATGGTACATTAGTATACCATCGTGATCCTCATACTGTGAGTAAATCTAATCATAAAATGGAGTTACTAATAGGCACTATTGAAAAACTATTAGAATGGGAACGTAAAGGTTATAATATTATTCTATTAACTGGTAGAAAAGAATCAATGCGTGAAGTGACTGAAAATCAATTAAGAGAAATAGGTATATTTTATGATCAATTAATAATGGGTGTAGGTGGTGGAGCTCGTTATTTAATCAATGATTCTAAACCAGATGGTGAACAGTCAGCGTTTGCCATTAATATTGAAAGAAACTTAGGTATAGGAGGTATTAACATATGATTTTACTAGTTAATACTTTTATGACAAATGAGTCTCCTACTAATGGAGCTTGGGAGGCAGCTGGAATAAAACAAGATAGAGGTAATCTAAAAAAAGATTATAAAATTGATATTTTAAAATACAATTTATCTAGTTTTTCAACAATGTATCCTTGGAAACGAGTTATAATTAAAGTTCAACTTGACACAGACTATGACTCAGACAAAATTAGATTAGATTTAGAAAATTATGTTAAAGAAGAATTTAAAAATTTTGATTTGCATTTTTCTTTTAAAAGAAATTTAATTCAACAAGATTGGATAGACACATATTCATTAGTTAATGATGATGATTTTATTTATTGTTTCTGTGGACATGACCATATATTTATGGATTATTCTCAAGAATATATAGAACAAATTATATCCTCAGTTAAACAAGAATCTAATCCTTATACTACAATATTAGTTAGTCATTTTCCTGACCATATCAGAACAGCTAAAGCTGGTCCTCCAAGACATAGTGATTTAGGACCTGAGTTTTATCATACTAATTATAAATTAGAAGAAAATTATACTTCACATGATGGATATAATTATGATAGTATAACTATTATATCTAAAGTATTATATGAAGATTGGTTTTTAAAAGGAAAATGGGACGATATATACCATAGATACCCACCTGGGCTTTTCAAATCAGGTCATATAGAATTACCTCGTATTGATGGAGTTGGAAAAACAGATTTAAATTTCATCAGAAATAAATTATTAAATATTCCTACTCCAAAGCAAAAAATTATTACACCATATAGAGAATTATCTAGACATTATGATGGATATTTCTTTCATGGTATAACAAATGATCAAGTTCCATCAATTGAAATACCTGAGGGATTTTTTGAAAATAATATTAAAATTAGATATGGATATGATGATAGGAAAGAGGGATGGGTGAATATAAATCCCAAATCAGAATACTATTACGCATCAAATAAACTAGGAGCTGACTATAAATTAACCTTAAAAGAAATTCCTTTATTCTGGAAACATAGAATATCCGAAATAGATATTAATCCAAATATTGATGAGATAGAAATGATACAATATAGATTAAAAACTGTATTAGAAATGGTTTATACTAGTCCTAATTTTAATTCATATATAGATAAAGAATTAGAAGAAAAAATATTAAATGAATATCTTAAAATATATCCTGAGGTTCAATTAGCATGAAAATACTTTATATAACAAATCATAATAGTATAGCTCAATCTAGTGGGGGTTATATTAATGATTACATGAATGATGTTTTATTTCATGGTTTAAATGAATTAGATTTTATTGAAGTAACAGACAGTACTCCTATAATTCATTTATACAACAATTATAAAAATCAAATACCACAACAAAATCTTTGGGGTAAGGGATTTACAACAACTTTTTTAATCAATCAAGATAAAAAAGATAGATCTAATATTGAAGAAAAAATTAAAGAAAAATATTATGATTTGATTATATATGGAGCTGTAAATAGATGTTTAGATTATTATGATATTGTCTCTAAAGCATACCCTAATAATAAAATATTTTTAATTGATGGAGATGACTCAACTGACATTCATCCATTAAGTGAGAAACATCCTTATTTTAAACGAGAATTAACCTCGGATAAATTTATACCTATCCATTTTGCTATCCCAGAAATAAAAATAACTCAAGTAGCTTTAGATAAAACTCAAGAATACGGCTCTATAATTCCAGGTCAAGGTGGTTATAAGTTTGATGATGAGCGTTCTTATTATATAGATTATAATAAATCATATTATGGTGTCACTATGAAAAAAGCAGGGTGGGATTGTATGAGACATTATGAAATATTAGCTAATCACTGTATTCCATACTTTATAGATTTAGAGTCATGTCCTAAACAAACATTAACTAATTTACCTAAAGAATTATTAATTGAAGCTAGAGAATTATCTTCTAACTTTGATAATCAAAAATATGATGTTATATTGAATGAATTATTTGATTATACTAGAAAAAATTTAACAACTAAAAAATTAGCAGAATACATTTTAAGTTATGTTTAAAAACAATATATATACTCCTGAAGCACAAAGAAATCTAAACTCTGAGGTTCAAAGATTTCATATTATAAATTATTTACTTGAAAAAAATAATTTTTTAAATTATCTTGAAATAGGTGTTTTCCAAGGAGAAAATATTAGATTAATAAAAGCTCTTCATAAAGATGGAGTTGACCCAGGTGCTGAAGGATATATAATCCCAGAGGTTAACTATCCTATGACCTCAGATGAATTTTTTGAATTGATAAAAGATCATGAAGATATTAAATATGATGTTATATTTATTGATGGATTACATCATGCCGATCAGGTAGATAAAGATATAACTAATGCTATGAAACATATTGTTGAAGGTGGTTTTATTGTATTACATGATTGCAATCCTATTAGTTATGAAGCACAAATTATACCTAGAGAAACAGTAGTGTGGAATGGTGATGTTTGGAAATCATTTGTTAAATTTAGGTTTAATCATCCTAATTTCAAAACATGTGTTATTGATACTGATTTTGGGGTGGGTGTGATTCAAAAGTGTTCTGATTATAGAGGACCATCTATACCTGAATTAGAAGAAAAAATTCAAGAATGGGAATACTTTGACACTAATAGAAAAGATTTATTAAATTTAATTACAGTAGAAGAATTTAAACAATTATTTTAAGTATGAATATATTAATAACAGGAGTAGCGGGATTATTAGGCAGTCGATTAGCTGATTGGATTATTGAAAACCACCCAGAACATAAAGTAATAGGAATTGATGATTTAAGTGGTGGTTATGCTGAAAATATTAATTCTAAGGTTATATTTCATAATATAAATTTAGCCAAAGAAACAACTCAGTTAGATCAAATATTTAATTATTATAAACCAGACTATGTTTTTCATTTTGCCGCATATGCTGCTGAAGGTTTATCTCCATTTATTAGAACATATAATTACGATAATAATTTAAGAGCCACCGCCTCTATAATAAATGAATGTATCCGTTATAATATCAAACGTTTAGTGTTTACTTCAACATTAGCAGTTTATGGTCATGGAGAAGGAGGTTTATTTGATGAAAAACAAATACCTAAACCAATTGATCCATATGGTGTAGCTAAATTTGCTTGTGAGATGGATATTCAAATAGCAGGTGAACAACATGGTTTAGATTGGTGTATTATACGACCTCATAATGTTTATGGTGTTAAACAAAACATTTGGGACAAATATCGTAATGTGTTAGGTATATGGATGTTCCAATATATGAATGGTGAACCAATGACTATTTTTGGTGACGGTAATCAAACCAGAGCCTTTAGTTATATAGATGATAATTTAGAACCACTTTTCAAATCAGCTATATTACCTGAGGCTTCAAAACAAATTATTAATTTAGGTGGTATTGAAGAAATTTCAATTAATGATGCTTGTTCTACATTACAAGAAGTAATTGGTGGTGGAGATATTGTTTATAAAGAAGCTAGACATGAAGTTAAACATTCAATACCAACATGGCAAAAGTCAGTTGATATCTTAGGATATGAATATAAAACTAATTTAAAAACAGGATTAACTGAAATGTGGAATTGGGCTCAACAACAACCTAAGCGTGAAAGATTTGTTTGGCCATCATATGAATTAGATAAAGGTATTTATAGTTTTTGGAAGACAAAATAATGGTTTTAAAAGATTTAGCTAATAAAGGTTGTTATACTGCTAATGGTTTTATTGAGTCATTAGATAGTTTTAATTTATTAGAAGGATATATACTTTATAATTTACCTGTTCTAAAACAATTTAAACATATTGTTATAGTTAATACTTATAAAGAATATAGTGAAGAATTAGTTAAAATAAATACTCAACTTTGGAATGAATATTTTTCTAATGTTGATTTCATTGATTTGAAAGAAAATAGAGGTCATTCATTTGGTATAGCAGATAGTGAAAATGCTTTAATTGAACACTGTCAATCTTTAGGTTATGAGTGGATATGTAAATCATCTAATGATGTTTTATTACAAGAAAAAATATTAAATAAAGAAATAAAAGAAGCTGATTTATATTATTTTAATGGTATATCATATGAAGATTTATACTTAAATAATTTTGATTATAAAAAGATATATGATAATCACTTCTATCCTCAAACTAATTTTTACTTTATTAGAGTAGATAAAATTGATTATTTATATGATAAAAAATATATTGATGAAACCTATCAATATAGACTAAATATACCTAATTACAGTAATAAAATATGGGAATACATTCCTGAATGGAGTTGTGAGAATTTTTTAAAGAAATGTGTTTCTAGAAATAGGCTATCTAAAGAATATTTATTAGATTTAGATACACATAATAAATTATGTGAGACAATTAAAATGTGTAAAATTGGAGACCCATCACATAAAAATATTATGTATGAAGGAGTTTGCCATTTTCAATACCCAGAACAAAATATAATTGAAATATGAAAAAAGTTATAGCAACAACCACTATTAATCCACCAACAGAAGCATTTTGGAAATACGCTTCAATGCATGATTGGAGTATAATTGTAGCTGGTGATTTAAAAACTCCTCATGAGTTGTATCAAAATATTCCTAATGTTACTTATCTTTCTCCAGAATATCAAGAAAAAGAGTATCCAATATTAAGTGAATTAATTGGATGGAGATGTATTCAACGAAGAAATTTCGCTATTTTAGAAGCGTATAAACAAGGAGCAGATATTATAGCAATTATTGATGATGATAATGTTCCATATGATGGTTGGGGAGAAGATTTAGTGGTAGATAAATTAACAGAAGTTAATATGTTTGACACTAAAGATATTGTTTTTGATCCTATTGGTTCTTTAAAAGAACATAAAGAACTATGGCATCGTGGTTTTCCATTAGAAAAAGTACCTTTTAGAGATTATAGTGAAAAATGGACAACTTCTATTATCCCTAAAATACAAGCTATATTTTGGGATGGAGAACCAGATGTTGATGCAGTTTGTAGAATGATATATAATCCATATTGTAAATTTGATCCTTCACAATTTCCAATCTCAAGTACTAAACCATCTCCATTTAATTCTCAAAATACTATTATAAGTAGAAGTGTTGTTAAGGATTATTTTTTATTTCCACATATTGGAAGAATGGATGATATCTGGGCAGCGTATTATGTTCAATCTAAAGGACACAAAGTAGTTTTTACAAAACCAGGAGTATTAAGTGATAGAAGTTTAGGTACAGCAGGTAGATATTCTATGATTGAAGATATGAAAAGAGAATATATTGGTATGGAAAATAATACTAATTTACTTAATGATTTATCTACCAACTCAGAATTAATTGAAAAATACTTACCTAAAAAATCTTGGGAAGCATTTATTGAATGGAAAAATATAATTGAAAAAATATGAATATATTAATTACAGGTCATAAAGGTTTTGTTGGCCAGGAGTATGTTAAATACTTTACAAAACAAGGACATAAAGTAACTGGTATTGATATTAAAGAAGGTAATGATTGTAGAGATTTTTTTAAGAGCTGTAATGAGCAATTTGATTTAATAGTGCATTTAGCTGCTATTGTTGGTGGTAGAGATACTATCGAAAATGATCCTTTAGCTGTAGCTACTGATTTATCTATTGACGCTGAATTTTTTAATTGGGCTGTTAGGACAAAACAAAATAAAGTAATTTATTTTAGTTCATCAGCTGCTTATCCTATTCATCTTCAAACTAAAGGAAGTACTCATAAACTAATAGAGTCAGACATTAATTTAATGGATATAAATTCACCAGATTTTACTTATGGATGGGCTAAATTATCAGGAGAATATCTAGCTCATTTTGCTCGCCAATATGGTCTTAAAGTATATGTGTTTAGACCTTTTAGTGGTTATGGTGAAACTCAAGATTTAGATTATCCATTTCCTTCTTTTATTAAAAGAGTATTAGACCAAGTGGATGAATTTGAAATTTGGGGTGATGGAACTCAAGTTAGAGATTTTATTCATATTGAAGATATAGTTGAAGCCACTATGAAAGCAGTTGAACTTGATATTGAAGGTCCTATTAATTTAGGAAGTGGAATAGCAACTTCATTTAATGATTTAGCTGAACAGATATTTGAAATAGTAGGGTGGAAGCCTAAAAATGGTATCAAGCTTAGAACAGATAAACCTGTTGGAGTAATGTATAGATGTTCAGATAGTTCTAAAATGTTAAGTTTTTATACTCCAAAAATTAGTCTAAAAGAAGGAATTGAGAGAGCTTTAAATCAAAATAAATAATGAAAATAGCTTTTGAAATTATTGAAACACCATATGGTCATTTTTTTATAAATAGCTATGATTTAATAGGTTACTCATTAGGTAAATTAAAAGTATGGGAAAGTCATTTACTTGATTTTTACAGTAGAGTCTTAACTAAAAATGATGTTTGTGTGGATGCTGGAGCAAATTTAGGATTTCACTCAGTACAATTTGGTAGATTTAGTAAATTAGTTTACTCTTTTGAACCTCAAAAAATGGTGTTTAATAATCTTTGTGCTAATATATTATGTAATGATTTAAATGAAAACATTATTCCTTTTAGATTAGGTCTTGGAGATAAAAAAGAAATTAAACAATTATGGCCTGTTGAAAATGAAACTTGGTATGGTCATGATATAATTAATTGGGGTGGAAGAGGAATTGATCAAACTGATTCTATTGAATATAAAGAAGAAGATCAAATTGAAGTAGTTAATTTAGATTCATTAAATATCTCAGAATGTAGTTTATATAAATTAGATATTCAAGGATATGAATATTTTGCTTTACTTGGATCTAAAAACTTAATAGAAAAATGTAAACCTATTATTTTATTAGAAAATTTTCCTGGTAATGAAAATGATTCAAATGCTTTAGAATTTTTAAAAGATTTAGGATATGAGAATTATAGATATTATTCTAACAATAATGAAGATTGTATTTTAATTCACCCAAATAGCAACAAATATAATATTAGTATTGAAACCATTAATTTACTTAAAAATAAATACGATTTAAAACAAGATTTTTAATTATGAAAATATCAGCAGTTATAGTCTCCAGAAATGATAATTATGGAGGTCATTTAAATGAAAGAGCAACTTATTGTTTAAACTCAGCAATTGATACTTATGATGAAGTATTTTATATTGACTGGAACTCAGATGAAGACAGTTTACTTGATAATATTAGAAATAATATTACTTTTAAAGGTAATTTAAGACATATTGTCATAACTCCTGAGATAGCTTCTATTCTTACTAATCATGATCCAAATGCTCAAAAATGTTGTGAAGTATTAGCTCGTAATATAGGTTTAAGAAGAGCAACAGGTGATTATTTAATTTCAACTAATATTGATATAATTCACCCTAAACGTGATGAATTAGAAAAAATTATTAATTCATTAGATAAAAATACATTTTACACCATTAGTAGAAGACCATTAGATTGGGATACTATTAAACAATATCATAATGGTGAGATTATTTTTAATAAATGGAAAGAACTTAGAGACTATTTAATAATTAATTCTGAAGAACGTTATTTTGAAGAATCAACTGTTAATGGAGATAATTTTAGTATAATTAATTGTTGTGGAGATTTTCAAATAGCTCCTAAACATATATGGCATGAAATTAGAGGAATGGAAGAAAGTTTGATATACTCATTATACGCTGACACTAATGTACAGAAAAAATCTGTTATGCATGGTTTTGGATTAAAAGCAATTTACAACCCAGCTTTATTTCATATTAATCATGGTCGTGGTGGTGGAGGATTTTTAGATGGTGTTAATAAAGTAACTAATGATCCTATGCGAGCTATCATATTACAAGGTAAAACAGAAAATGATGATACTTGGGGATTCTCAAATATAGAAATTGAATATGAAATACTTTAATATTTATAATAAAGTTTGGCTTTTTAATTCTCATTTAATATATTTACATCATGGCAAAAACTGTAAAACAATACACACCACCCAATATTGAGTTGGTGATATATGAACAAGAACAAATAAAACTATTAAATGACTCAGTTGAATTTAAAATATTCATATTTGAACAGGTTCTTAATGCTATTAAAGATGCTATTAAAAATAATATTAATGAAATTAAAGTATTGAATGTTACTAATTTTAGTTATTCATTAGTTATATTTAAATCTCAATTTAAAGATATTTTGAGTAATATTCTTAAATTTTATGAGAATCAAGAAGAATACATTAAATGTAAAGAAATAAATAAATTAATTAAAAAAATATGAGATCTTATAGTTTTGCTTATTTTAATGATGAAACTAATGAGGCTATTGATACTAGACAATTCAATAACTTATTAGAAGCCATTGAGTTTTTTGCTATGGTAAAACATTTATCTATAGATGAATTTTTAAAAGTATATAAAGTTTTTGATAAAAATGGGTAATAAACAAGAATTAAATAAAATATTCAGCAATATACTAGGTGTAGAAGTTAGTTTACAAAGCAATGAAGGTTTTGATGAGCAAATGTTTATTAGTATTATCAATAATTGGGAAAAGGCTTGGATTATGAAAAATGAATTAATTGATAAGTATGGTATATTATTTGAAGGTTATGATACTTTATTATTTGAAGCTTTAGAATATCAAACTAGTTTATTATTTGGGAAAAGTAAAGCAGAAGTAATAGAATGGTATATATATGAAGGTAAAGATGAAAAAGGTGAATCTTATTCATTAATTGATCCTCAAACTAAAAAATCATATAAATTAAAAAATGCTAAAGACTTATATGAATTTTTAAAAATTATAGACAACTTTCAATCTCTTAATTTTGAAAATGAAGATGATGATAATAATGATGATGAATAAAATAAAGGTTATAAATAGTTATGTTAAATAATCAACAAATGAAACCATGTGTTAAATGCGGGAATGATATACACCCGAAGCGTTTAGAAATACTTCCAAATACAACAACATGTGTTAATTGCTCAACAGCAGGTAAGAAAAGAGGAGTAAATGTTCAATTAGGTGAAGGTGATCATACCTATAATGAAATTGTCATTATGGAAGAAGATCAATATAAAAAATACCTTGAACTAGAACAGTCACATCGTAAAACATTAGCTGGGCAAACAGCTCTACATGAGTTTGAAACAGGTACTACTGAATCAGAATTTATAGAACCTGAAGTAGACATTCCAAATGATAGTGAATAATAATGGCTAAACCAAAACCACTAAGTAAAGAAGATGTCACTCGAGCAATAAACATGACTAAATCTAATCGAGCCGCTGCTCGTTATTTAGGTTGTAGTTATATTCATTATAAAGGATATGCTAAAATATATAAGGATGAGAATGGTGTAGATTTATTCACTAAACATAAAAATCAGTGTGGTAAAGGTATTCCTAAATTTCTAAATAATTCTAAAAAAGAACCTAAATTACTTGACATACTTGAGGGTAGGATTGATGCGAGTCATTTTAAACCTGAAAAAATTAAAAATCGTTTACTTAAAGAAGGTTTATTAAAAGAGGAATGTTATATATGTGGATTCCATGAACGTCGTGTAAGTGATTATAAAGTACCACTTATAATGGATTTCATTGATAGGAACAAGAAAAACTATCAAAACAGCAATATTCGTCTGTTATGTTACAATTGTTATTATTTAAATGTAGGTGATTTGTTTACAAATAAACAGATTGAAGGCTTAGAGGACCATGTGGTAAAATATGACAGTGAGGTGGATTGGGAATTAGATGAATACCAACTTCAAAGGTTAGCTGAGTTAGGACTAACTGACCATAAAACAGATGATGATGGCTCTGAATTTATCAGTAAATGGTAATATTTATACCAAATGGCTAAAAATAAAAAGCATATAGAAGTTATAACTGATTATGAAGAAGCTAAACGTAAACATTTAGAAAAGTTAGCTACTAAAATGCTTAAAAATGATGAGAAAAGCCAGAAACTAAAAGAAAAACAAATTAATACAAAGTTTTTAAATTTATTTTAATGTTATGAAACCATTAGAAATTACAGTTAAAGATAGTGAAGAGTTAGCTTCACTAATTGATGGAGAGTAAAGTTATGAAATAGCAAATTCATTGGTTTCAAATATTATAGAAAATTTAAATACTAAGAAAAAAAGAATTCATGTTATAAGTGTGTTTTGTGAAGAAGATCAGGCTATTTATGATCTGACACTTGAACGAAATAATTTCCTTGATACACTTGAAAAAAACTTAAAAATATTTGAGTATCATGAAGACTATGAAGGTTGTGCTAAAATTAAAAATGCAATTTCACAACTTAATCCTTCATAACAATGGCAAAAAAATCATCTTTAACCGCTGTAAAACAATTTTTAGAAAAACCAAGAAAAAAGAGACCAGGTGTTCACTCAAAGAAAAAATCAAGTAAATTAAAAACATCTAAAAATTACTTGAAACGTTCAGTTGGTCAAGGTTAGAATCACTTGTTTGGCTCCTCAGGGAGCCTTCATTATATTTATAATGTAATAAAAAATAAATAGTTATGTCAAAACGAGGTAGACCTAAAAAACAAACTGGAGTAGAAGTAGTAGTTAATACAACTAAATTTGAAAGACACTACACAAATGAAGATGGTTCTGTTCAAATATGGAAATTTGATTTAAAGAAAAATCCAAATGGTCCTTATGAAACAATAATTGAATATCCTAAGGGCACTAAAACATTTGAACAATTACAATCAGAATTACCTAAAACTAAGCGTAAGTACTTAAATCCTAAAAATAATAAGTACGTTAATTATCTTCGCGCCAAACAACTTGGAATTGTAAAGTAATTATATTTATAGTTATGAAAAACAAGAATAAAAATATTGATGGGTATAATGAAAGACATTTAGCCCAATTGATTAGGAGAAAAATGATCTCCAAAATAAAACCAAGTGGTAAAGTATATTCAAGAAAAAATAAACAGGACTCAAAAGAGTCCTCTTTTATCCTAAGTTTGGCTTAATAAAATGATTTACTTATATTATAATAGTAAATAAATTAAATTAAAAGTTATGAGAAAATTAAACAGAACTGCTAAATTGAGTTTCTTCAATAGCAGAAAAAGAACTGGTGATGTTACTCGTTTAGCTGAGTCAACAGGTTATTCAGTATCACATGTTAGTAATGTTGTATCTGGTGTACGTAGTGTACCTCAAGATTTGGCTAATGAAATGTATAACATTAGCCGTAGACGTATGAAGAACAGTGAGCGTGTTAGCGCTTAATTAAGTTCTAAATGTTCAAGGGCCTTTAGTTTTTTACTTTAGGCCCTTTTTTTAATTCAATTAAATAAAGGTTATGAATAAAAGATTATCAATTACAAAGCTTTATACTAAAGCAAAACAATTACTTGAAAAAGGTAAAATTAATGAAGCAGATGAAACATTAGATTGGTGTTTAGTAGTTTTATCTAAAAATGCTCTAAATGGAGCTAAAGATACTGACTTACTTGAAGGTGTTAAAATGGGAGTTTGGTATGAGAGAGTTTGGACATCTATTGAACACGCTGGACTTCTTCCTGAATAAAAGATTTGGCTTTTTAAACTTAATATTTTAAATTTATATTTATGATTAAGAAAAAACGCAAACATAGAAAATTTACTCCTGAAAAAGAGTATA
>Ga0315904_10002667_pt1 | contig 27393 bp, 29 predicted proteins | sample LakEriMetagenome_6_FD_203529 | JGI IMG/M metagenome (GOLD analysis project Ga0315904, IMG submission 203529) | Freshwater fungal communities from buoy surface, Lake Erie, Ohio, United States - Buoy 12 MA120 | ecosystem: Environmental > Aquatic > Freshwater > Lake | place: USA: Lake Erie, Ohio...
TTTTGCTGGTGCACTCGCCTATCTTTTCTTAATTCTAAGTAGTGGGTATATTTGGCTTTGTAATCATAAATTCTTCCCATTGTGACTTCAATAGTTCGGTTTGTGATGTTATCGACAAAAGCTCTATCGTGAGAAATAACGACAACTGCCTTAGCTGAATTGATCAAGAAATCTTCCAACCATTGAATACTTTCAATATCCATGTGGTTGGTTGGCTCATCAAGCAAGATCAAATCGGGTTTCTTTAGCAAGATTTTAGCCAATTCAATTCGCATTCTCCAACCACCAGAAAACTCAGAAGTTTGACGGTTAAAATCTTCACGAACAAACCCTAAACCGATAAGAATTTTTTCTACCTCAGCTTCATAATTCACCTCTTCGATAGCGTAAAATTTCTCGCTTAGATCGGAAACTCTTTCAATTAATTTCATGTAGTCATCGCTCTCATAATCAGTGCGAATGGTCAATTGTTCATTGATTTCGTCAATTTCCGCTTTCATTTTAAAGATTTCGCCGAATGCTTTTGATGCTTCTTCAACAACGGTAGCGCCATCGATGGTCAATAAATGCTGAGGCAAATAGGCAATAATGGCTTCTTTTGGTGCGGAAATATTTCCTGTCGAGGGTTTGGCTTCGCCAGCAATAATTTTTAAAAGAGTGGATTTTCCTGCGCCGTTTTTACCCATCAAGGCTATTTTGTCATTTTCATTGATGGCAAAAGAAACATCACTAAATAAGGTTGTTCCGCCAAATTGCACGGAGATATCATTTACTGTAATCATTTGTTGAAATTAGAGATTAGAAGTTAAAAGTTAGAAACTTTAACCCGCTAAAAAATTGAAAGTGCAAATATAGATTAATTGAGGAATTTTATGACAATACTTATATATTCAACCTAAACTCCTCAATTACCGGATTTGCTTTTGAAAAATCTGTCTCTTGTATAAAAACCTCAACGGCTTTTTTATTTTGAAGACTAGGTAGAACATTAGTTTGGTTGTTGTTTCTAATCACAACTTCTATGCCTATAGATTCTATTTTTTGTTGTAGCGCTTGTGCTAAAATTTCACTTCCTGAGAATACTTTCATTAAACCCATTCTATTATTATTTGTTGTTGGTTGTTGATAGTTTGTTGTTGCAAATCAAACCCAGATTATTCCTTTTCAAAATCACCTTCTTCTTCATTTTCCTCTTCTTCGTTTTCTTCAATTTCAAATAAAAAAGGTTCTACCATGATTTTATCTGCCAAAACTTCTATTCTTTCTGTGAGTTGGTCCGAAAAAATAATACGTTGCGTTTTAGTAATACTATTAGAAATGCGAATGATTTTGGTGTCGTGTCGTAACTTCAACATAGTATCTGCGTCGTCAATAATGAACATTTTCAATCGATTGACGTTGTAACCTGCTGTAGTAAACATTTCGTTCAATCGATTTGGAGTTCCAATTAAAACATCGATTCCTGTTGAAATATAGTTTTTATCGTATTCTAAATCCCCTTTGTCATGAACACCATAGACTCTCAAGTTTGTTTCGCTACCTAAATTTTCAAACAAAGTTTCCATTTCAAGAACTTTGATTTTATCTTCTACAATAATTAATGCACGGGGAGATTCTTCACCTTCTGCAACTAATTGCTGAATGACATTGATAACAATTGTAGTAGATTTACCCGAACCTTTTGGAGCGATAATAATACAATCGGCACCACTTTTTAAGGTAGAAAACGTTTCCTGCTGCAAAACATTAGCCTCAGTTAGGCCGTTTTCAATTAGTGCTTTTTGTAATTTCTCGTTTATTTTTTTTAATTTCATTTGTTGTGATTGAAAAATTGAAAGATTAAAAAATTAAATGATTGAAATATTAACCTTTGAATTTTTCAATCATTACATCTTTAAATTATTTAGTAGCAAATAAGGTAACATCTGTCTCTGAAATTTCGCTGCCACCAAGAATAATTAAACGCTCGACAACATTTCGCAACTCCCGAATATTACCTGTCCAATCGTATTCTTGCAATAATCTAACTGCCTGATTTGAAAATACTTTTGGTGCAATTCCTTGCTCTGAAGAAATCTTTTCTGTAAAATGTTCAATCAACAAAGGAATGTCATCTCTTCGGTCATTCAATGATGGAACTTTAATTAATATCACCGCCAAACGATGGTATAAATCTTCACGAAAACGGCCTTCTTCAATTTCCTTTTTCAAGTCTTTATTGGTTGCAGCAACCACACGAACGTTGACTTTAATATCCTTATCAGCTCCTACTCTAGTTACAATATTTTCTTGTAGGGCTCTTAGCACTTTTGCTTGAGCCGAAAGACTCATATCGCCAATTTCATCTAGAAAAATTGTGCCTCCATCAGCGGCTTCAAATTTTCCAGCTCTGTCTTTAACCGCGGATGTAAAGGCACCTTTCACATGCCCAAACAATTCACTTTCTATCAACTCACTAGGAATAGCTGCGCAATTCACTTCAATTAAAGGCGCATTGGCTCTTTCACTTTTTTCATGTAATTGATGTGCTACTAATTCTTTCCCAGTTCCATTTGGCCCAGTGATTAAAACTCTTGCCTCTGTTTTAGCCACTTTTTCAATCATCAATTTGATATGATTAATAGCCTCGCTTTCACCAATTATCTCATAATTTTTACTGACTTTTTTCTTTAGAATTTTATTTTCAACAACCAATTGTTTTTTGTCTAAAGCATTTCGAACAGTATTCAATAACCGATTCAAATCAGGTGGTTTAGAAATATAATCAAAAGCACCCAGACGCATCGTTTGAATAGCAGTTTCCATATCGCCATGTCCCGAAATCATCACCATAGGAATCTCAGGCTTGATTTTTTTGACAGCTTCTAGTAATTCGACGCCATCCATTTTAGGCATTTTAATGTCGCACAAAACAAGGTCGTAATCATTGTTTTTTATTCTTTCAAGACCTTGAATTCCATCTTCAACGTCTTCAACAATATAAGTTTCGCTTTCTTCTGAAAGTATTTTTGTCAATACTCTTCGAATGGCTGCTTCGTCTTCTATAATTAATATTCTACTCATTTGATTCTTCCATTATTAATATTTCAACCATCTGTATAATTCTTTCCATGTTGGTTTTTTACCATACATTAATATTCCAACTCTGTAAATTTTTGAGGCAAACCAAACCACTAAAAAGAATGTTCCAAATAAAATTACTATGGATAAAAGCAACTGCCACCACGGCACGCCGAAAGGAATTCGCATTAACATTACAATTGGTGAGGTAAGTGGAATGATAGAAAATACCGTTGCTACTGTTCCGTGGGGGTTATTCATTACGGTAAAAAAACCAATGTAAACTCCTAAAATCAGGGGCATAATGATTGGTAAAAGAAATTGTTGTGAATCGGTTTCATTATCGACAGCGGCACCAATAGCAGCATAGAAAGAGCTATATAGAAAATAACCCCCAATAAAATAAATAATAAAGCTGAACAATAAAGTTACAATAGGTAAATTCCAAAGCTCTTTAATATACATTTGAATATCATTACTTGCGGCTTCCTGAGCTGTTTTTAATGCTTCCTGAGTTTGTACTGCCGATGTAGCTCCCATTTGAACTCCAAAAACGGATGAAATGATGAACATGGCCGACATTCCAAGAATGGCCCATATTAAAAACTGTAAAATCCCTGCTAAAGAAGTTCCGATAATTTTTCCCATCATCAATTGAAAAGGTTTTACGGAAGAGATAATAATTTCAATGATACGATTGGTCTTTTCTTCGATGACGCTTCGCATGACCATGTTGCCATAAATGATGATAAACATCATAATGAGGTAACCAAAAGCACCTCCAATAGCAATTTTTATCTCCTTCAACCCTTTTAGACCAGCTTCTCCAGAGGATTTTGTTAAAGCTATATTTATATGAGCTTCCGCATCTTTTATAGCTAAAGTATCTAGTTTAGCATTCTCAAAATTAATCTGAGTTAACTTTTTGGCTATGACATCTTCTGTATTCTCTAAGAAACCAATACTAGGACTATTGTTCGAAATGTACTGGATTTTATTTTCTAACGCTTTACTATTTGATGTTTTCGGGATATACAATAAGCCCTCATAACTGTCATTAAAAATGCTATCCTTTAAAAATTTGAAATCAATTAAAGTTAAATTCAAATAGTTGTATTCTTCTGTATTTTTAAATTCATTGACAAAAACCCCTGATTCATCATGTATAGCTATCGTTTTTACATCTGCTTTCATAGAAGTCAAATACCCTATAAAAACTGCTATTCCAACAAAAAGCAATGGACTCAAAAAAGTCATAACGATGAATGACTTGTTTCGAACTTTAGCAATAAATTCTCTTTTTATAATTAGTGATAGAATGCTCATTTTCTAATTTTAGATTTTAAATTTAGGATTTAGATTTTTAACATCAATCTAATTTTCGCTCACCGTTTGAATAAAAATATCGTTAACACTTGGAATCTTCTCAACAAAATGGGTTACTTGTCCACGCTGTGTGAGAAGATGCAATAACTCATTGGGTAATGCATTCCCTAACTGGATTTCAAGTTTTAATTCATCATTAAGTGATTTGAAATTAGTCTGGGCTACTGAAAATTTCTGAGTAATATCATACATCAAGCCTTCAACATTATCAGATAAAATACCTACTTCAAAACTATTGGTTCTATACTGACGTTTTACGTCATCTAATTTCCCTTCAATCAATTTATTAGATTTATGAATTAATGCAATATGATCGCACATTTCTTCAACGCTTTCCATTCTATGAGTCGAGAAAATTACCGAAGTTCCTTGTTTATTCAGTTCTATAATTTCATCTTTTATCAAATTTGCATTCACGGGATCAAATCCTGAAAAGGGTTCGTCAAGGATGAGTAATTTGGGTTTATGCAAAACAGTGACTACAAACTGAATTTTCTGCGCCATCCCTTTTGACAATTCTTGAATTTTTTTGTTCCACCACCCTTGAATTTCCAATCGATCAAACCAATAATCCAATTGCTTTTTGGCTTCAGCCTTTGAAAGACCTTTCATTTGTGCCAAATACAAACACTGTTCACCCACTTTCATGGTCTTATACAACCCTCTTTCCTCTGGCAAATAGCCAATGTACTGAACATGTTGAGGCTGCAATTTTTCTCCATCAAAAATAACTTCGCCACTATCGGGTAACGTAATTTGATTGATAATTCTAATTAGGGAAGTTTTACCAGCTCCGTTGGGTCCTAAAAGCCCGTAAATGCTTCCCTTTGGAACCGTTAGTGAAACTTCATTAAGTGCTGTATAATCTCCGTATTGTTTAAGGACTTTATTGACTTCAAGTATATTACTCATACTTATTTTAGATTTATTTAATCCGATTACCTAACAAATCTTAGGCGTGTAAAAATACACAATTTTAGTAGTGTTTAGGATGATTATGTTACAAAAAACCCACCCTTAATTTAAATTTAAGGATGGGTCTCTTATTTAAAAAATTTGTCAAACTTATGAGAACATATCTTTGACCTTTTCAAAAAATGACTTATCACTTTTCTCAGGTTGTGGAATGAAGTTCTCATCGGTTATATTTTTCTCAAAAAACTGTCTTTGTTCTTTATTTAAAGTTTTAGGTGTCCATACATTTACGTGAACTAATAAATCTCCATTGCCATACCCGTTGATGCTTGGAATTCCTTTTCCTTTAAGTCGTAAAATTTTACCTGATTGAATACCTTCTTCCAATTTAATTCTCACTTTTCCATTTACGGCTTCAATATCTTTTGAAATTCCTAAAACGGCTTCAGAAAAACTAATGTATAAGTCATAATGTAAATTCTCTCCTTCACGTTTTAAAAACTCATGCTCTAGCTCTTCAATGGCAACAATTAAATCCCCTGGGACGCCATTTCCTGGCGCATCATTTCCTTTGTTAGATACTTTCAGTTGCATTCCATCTACAACTCCAGCCGGAATTTTGATAGAAACGGTTTCATCTTCAATAATCATTCCTTGTGAATCGGCATTGGCTGGCTTTCTGTCTAGAATTTGACCTGAACCACCACAAGTTGGACAGGTTGAAGCCGATTGCATTCTACCTAAAATCGTATTAGTCACACGCATAACTTGTCCTTGACCATTACAAGTCGAACAGGTTTTATAGGAAACGCCTTGAGCCTGGACTTTACGCTTAACTTTTACTTTTTTCTCCACACCATTAGCAATTTCCTCAAGTGTCAATTTGACTTTTATACGTAGATTGCTTCCTTTCATTCTACGTTGACCTCCGCCACCGCCAAATCCTCCACCGAAGGCCCCGCCAAATATATCTCCGAATTGACTAAATATATCATCCATGTTCATTCCGCCATGACCGCCTCCAAAACCTCCACTTCCATCAAAAGCTTGATGTCCGTATTGATCGTATTTTGCTCTCTTATTTGGGTCACTCAATACTTCATAAGCTTCAGCTGCTTTCTTGAAATTTTCTTCAGCAACAGCATCGCCGGGGTTTTTATCGGGATGAAATTCTATGGCTTTTTTTCTGTATGCTTTTTTTATTTCAGCTTCAGATGCATTCTTTGAAATGCCTAATATTTCGTAAAAATCTTTTTTCATCTTGTATACTATAAAATGAACAAATTAAACTTTGCCCTTACCGTTGGATTATTGCCCAATTACTACTTTAGGAAATCGGATAATCTTGTCTCCTAGCTTATATCCTTTTTCTAAAATATCTACTATTTTCCCTTTTAAATTTGGAGATGGTGCTGGAATTTGAGTTATCGCCTCAGCAAAATCCGCATTAAAAATATCACCCACTTTTACTTCAACTTCCTCTAATCCTTTAGAGTTTAAAGTATTTTTTAATTTTTCATGAATCAGCTCTACACCTTTTAATAAAACATCATCATCAGATTTCTTAATTTCGTTAAGTGCTCTATCAAAATCATCTAATACTGGCAACATGGCCTGTAAAACTTCCTGATTGGCAGTTTTGAATAATTCCAATCGCTCTTTGGCAGTTCTTCTTTTGTAATTTTCAAATTCAGCAAAAAGTCTTAAAAATTTATCTTTTTCTCTTGCTAAATCTTGTGCTAATTGTTCTTCCAGTGGCAATTCTTCCACAATTAGTTGTTCACCGTTAGCATTCATCTCTAATGTAACATCATCCAATTCCTGATCTTTTTCTGTATTTTCAGTGGTCATTTTGCTTTTATTTTTGAATATTTTTTTAAATTTCATTTTTTTCCTTATATCAAAATTACTGCCATTCACGATAAAATGTCAAATTGTCATTGTTTTTTTGTGGTTTAAATGGTAAAATTACTGAAAGAAAAAATGAAAATGGGTTCTAAAAAAATTAATAAAATTTTAAGACTATTTCGTTTTCGTTTTACTACGTTTGTTTTAGTAAATAAATTACTAGCATAATGAAACTTAAGGTTAGCGTTAAGCTTCTAAAATATTATTAATTCAAACTTCATATAAAAAAGTTCCTATGATAGGAGCTTTTTTTTATGTCAAGATGTCTTTTAAGGCTTTCTCAGAAGTAAGGTATTGAAAAACAAAACCTGCATTTATGATTTTTTGAGCACTTATTTTTTTGTTATCGAATAGGAGTTCGTGCATGTCTCCTAAAATTAATTTCATTACAAACTTTGGTATGTTAGGCATGAATAAAGGCTTTTCTAAAATAGTGGCAATATTCTTTGTTAATTCACTATTTGTAATGGGGTGAGGAGCAACTGCATTGTAGACCCCTTCTAGAGAATTTTCAACTGCAAATAGATACATAGCTACTAAATCGTGAAGATGAATCCATGATTGCACTTGCTTACCATCTCCAAATGAAGATCCTAAACCAAGTTTAATAGGTTTTACAATTTCTAATAAAGCGCCACCTTTATCAGAAAATACAACTCCAGTTCTCAACTTACAGACTTTAATATTCAAGGATTGGAATTTATCTACACTTTCCTCCCATTTTAAAACTACATTAGATAGAAAATTATCAGCAATTGTTTTTGAATCTTCAGTATAAACAGTGGAGGAACTGTTGGGGTAAATGGCTGTACCAGAAGCAGAAATTATCTGTTTCACCTGATTTGGATTTTCTTTAACTATTTTAAAGAGTAAATTAGATGAAAATATTCTGCTTTCTATGATTTCTTGTTTATAGGATTTTGTCCATCTTTTGGAAATAGAAGCGCCGGCCAAATGAATGATAGCATCAACACCCATCAAACAATTTTCATCTATTATACCCAATTTTGGATTCCAGAAAAATCCTTTGTAGTTGGGCTGATTTTCGATTTTTCTCTTCGAAGTTGTTAAATAATGAACCGATATTCCGTTTTGAAGCAACAATAAAACCAACTCTGAACCTATCAACCCAGTGGCACCTGTTATTAAAATTCTCATTTTTTATTTCAAAGTTAATTATCCTCTTTTGGAATGTGAACTAAATTAGGTTCGATTTAACGATTGTTTATAAAAATTAACTTTTAATTTTTATGCTCCATTCAAAATCCATCTCTGCAACATCAACTCCGTTTTGATTGGTCCCAACAGATTTCATCCAGAACGTTTGTCCCTCTCCCGTTTGAAGTGCTCGCTCAATTGCTGAATCTATTAAATGTCCATCATTGCATTTAAAGAGAATTCTACCCGTTGCTTTTTTTGTGAAACTTGCCTTGCTGTTTGCAACGAGCATTGAAATCCGTTTTCCACTTTTTTCAATCTTTCGCATGACAAGAGCACCAGTTGAAAGTTCAGCTGCCATAGCCAAAACAGCAAAATAAATTGACTTAAAAGGATTTTGATTGATCCATCTGTACTTTACAGTAACTACACATTGTGCATCGTTAATTTTTTTTGCTCTAACACCGCAAAAAAAAGCTGAAGGCAATTTGAAAAGCAAAAATGTGTTGATTTTTCTTACATCAGAACTCATAACTATATTTTTTTTAAATGTAATGATTTTTAATTAAGTAACCTTATTTGAATTTAAGTTTACATTTAAAAAAAACTTAAAACACTAAAAATCAATACTATTACAGACTAATCTATACTACTATTCAAATTTTTAATTTGTTAATATTTTGTTAATATTTACTACTATGCGATACAAGATACTGTCTTTTAGATATATATTTGCATAAGAAATTACTATATACTTTTATGCATGGAAACAAATACAAATAAAACAACAGCAACTTTACTTCATTTGAGTGCGCTTAGTCAATACTGCTTCCCTTTTGGGAACTTCTTAATCCCAATTATGATTTGGAGTTCTACAAAGGAAAAATCAGAATATTTAGATACACAAGGAAAACTTGTAATCAATTTTCAGTTGAGTATGTTTCTATATTCTTTGATACTTTGCTTGATCGCTATTCCAATACTTTTGATAACAATTCTAAAAAATATTAAAATCCATGAAATGTCTAATCATCATAATTTCATTTTGGAAAATCTAAATTTCGAAAATAGCGGTGTCGCAGTCGTAATCGCTCTACTATCAATTGTACTTTTCGCAGCACTAAAAATCATCGAATTTGTTCAAATAATACTAGCTGCCATAAAAATATCAAACGGAGAAAACCATAATTATCCTTTTACAATCAAGTTCTTAAAATAAATCAAATTAATCATCAATCATCAATCAAAAAACGAAATCATGTTAAAAATCATTACAACGCTAAGTTTATTCCTAGTTGGGATGCTAGCAAAAGGTCAAGAAGTAGAAAATAGAATACTATCTTCATTTTCTAAAGTAGAAGTAAATAACGGTATCGAACTTATTTACACTGAAAGTAAAAAACCGTCTTTGCAAATTGAAGCTGAAAATTCAGCTGTTTTAAAGAGTATAATAACTGAAGTAAAAGGAAAAACTTTAAAAATATATTTACAAAGAAAAAACTATCAAAACGAACTGGGAAAAACTATCAAAGTATATTTAACCTCAGAAAAAATTACTTCATTTGAAGCCAATTCAAAAGCAAAAATTATAGCAATGAATCCAATCACATCTGAAAATCTGTCTGTCAATTTAAAATCTGAGGGACAATTCTCTGGGACCATAATTAATAAAGGAACAACTAGATTAGTAGCTAATTCTGGAACTATCTTTAATGGTCTTGTAGAAACAATATTTTTTGTTGGACACTTAAAAAATAATTCAAAAATTAATTTGTCTGGTAAAACACAAAAAGCTGCTATTGCCGCTTCGGATTCTAGCCTGTTTGAAGCTAAAAACTTTATTGCAAACCATATCGTTTTGAATGCGACTGGTAAATCATTGGCCATGATTTATGTTGAAAAAGCTATCAGAGTATCAGTAACCGATGAAGCCAAAGTTTCTTATGCAGGGTATCCTGAAAAAATTAATTTGAATGAAGAAGCGGAATCATATCAGAAAACCAATTCCAATAAGCAATTGATTACCTTTAATTACTAATGAAAAGATGTTTAAAGGTATAAAAATATAAATCCCCATTAATAAAATGAAATCATGAATATAGAAAATACAAAAGCTCAAATGCGTAAAGGTGTTCTCGAGTTTTGCATCTTATCCGTCTTGAAAGAAAAAGATGCTTACACATCCGAAATATTAGACACCTTGAAAAACGCTAAACTACTCGTGGTGGAGGGCACCGTTTATCCGCTATTAACGAGATTAAAAAACGATGGTTTGCTTAACTATCGCTGGGAAGAATCTACATCGGGGCCACCAAGAAAATATTACGGTCTAACCGAAATTGGAAAAACATTTTTAAACGAATTAAACAGCACTTGGACCGAATTATCTGATGCTGTAAACATAATAACCAATCAAAAATAAAAGTCATGAATAAAACTGTAAACATAAATCTAGGTGGTATGTTTTTTCACATAGATGAAGACGCTTACCAAAAATTATCACGCTATTTTGATGCTATAAAGCGTTCTTTGTCAGACTCTAATGGCCAAGACGAAATAATTAAAGATATTGAAATGCGCATTGCCGAACTGGTTTCGGAAAAACATACTAATGAAAAACAAGTCATCAATTTAAGAGAGTTAGACGAAATTATTGCTGTAATGGGACAGCCTGAAGACTACAGAATTGATCTTGATGGAGACGATCCCCAAAAAAATAATTTCAATACCACAAATAGGGCTCATAAAAAATTATATCGCGATAAGGATAAAGGTTCTATAGCTGGTGTTTGTACAGGACTTGGTCACTACTTTGGTATAGATGCCGTTTGGATTAAAATTTTGTTCTTAGTATTGGCTTCAACTAGTTTTGGAATTATAGCCTACATCATTCTTTGGATTGTTATGCCAGAGGCTGTTACTACCTCAGAAAAACTAGAAATGACAGGCGAACCAATAACTATTTCTAACATTGAGAAAAAAGTTAGAGAAGAGTTCGAGAACGTTTCGGATAAATTCAAAAATGCTAATTATGACAAAATGGGGAACCAAGTTAAAACTGGTTTCGGAAAATTTACTGCAGAAATTGGAGAAGTGTTCCTGAGTATTTTTAAAATTTTTGCAAAAATATTAGGGGTAATTTTGATAATGGCAAGTCTAGCCATACTGGTAATTCTTTTTATAGGTGTATTCACCCTTGGATCAAGTGCCTTTATTGATTTGCCTTGGCAAGATTTCATTAATGCAGGTAATTTTTCAGACTATCCAATATGGGCTTTTGGAGTATTGATGTTCTTAGCAATCGGGATTCCGTTCTTTTTCTTGTTGCTTTTAGGATTCAAATTATTATCCCCTAGCATAAAATCAATAGGAAATATTGCAAAATATACTTTACTCGCACTATGGCTTATCACAATTGGAATATTAATAAGTATCGGGATTAAACAAGCCAGCGAATTTGCAGTCAATGGTAGAGTGGTTAAAAAAGAAACTATCGCATTGCAGGCTAATGATACATTATTCATAAAATTTAAACACAATGATTACTTTGCTAAAGATGTTCATGACTACAATAACTTTATGATTACTGAGGATTCATTGGGAACAAATGTAATTTATTCCAATCAAGTGCGCTTGAATGTTGTAAAAACAGATGAAAAATTGCCTTACCTTCAAATCGAAAAAGAAGCCAAAGGAAAATCATTATCAGATGCAAGAAAAACAGCGGAAAAAATTAAATACGGATACAGCATTGTTGGTAATAAAATACTCTTAGACAATTATTTGATAACCGATTTTAAAAATAAATACCGAGATCAAGAAGTGGAAATTTTCCTCTACTTACCAGAAGGAACAATTTTGAAACCAGACAAAAGCGTTCAAGATTATGATAGTTCAGACGACTCTTTCTTCAATTTACATTTCAGTTCAGACGAGTACATTTATAAAGTAGGTAAATCGCAAGTTAAATGTTTAAACTGCCCTCCTGAGGAGAACGAATGGAATGATGTAGAAAATGCTGATATTGACTCAACATCAACTAGCGTAACTCTAAATGAAAACGGAATTCTAATAAAAGAACAAAATAAAGAAGAGGTGGATAAAGAGGTAAAAAGCGTTAAAATCAGTAAAGATGGAATAACCATTAAAACCAAATAATAATGTTGAAAACTTCAATAGTACAATTAACAAAAATAGGGGCAGTATTCATAATTTGCTTGCTTGTTACCTCATGCCAATTCCAGGGAATTAAAGGTAGTGGTAATGTTACCACAGAAAACCGTAGCTTTCATTCGGATTTTAAAAGTATAGAAGTGGAAAAGGCACTTGAAGTAGTTATTGAACAAAGCAACGTGACAACTGTTACTGTTGTTGCCGATGATAATTTACAAAAGCACATCACAACAACTGTTAAAAATGGAGTTCTAAGTATTAGCTCGGACATTAACAATTACCAAAATGTAAAATCAAAAAAGGTAATCGTAAAAATGCCAACTATTGAAGGAATTCAGGTAAGTAGTGCTGCTAGTTTGCAATCTAGAAATACACTTAAAGGCAACACCTTTTCAATAAACAGCAGTAGCGGAGCAAAAGTTGAAGTTACTATTGAAGCAGACAAAGCCTATTGTGAATCGTCTAGCGGAAGTCAAATTATTGTGAAAGGAAAGGCAATTGAATTAGAAACTTCTGCTTCTAGTGGAAGTTCTATTGATGCTAAAGAGCTGTTGTCAAATGATATTTTGGCAGATGCTTCAAGTGGAAGTTCTATAAACGTTTACCCGCTTAGAAGCTTAACTGCAGAAGCTTCAAGCGGCTCGAACATTATCTTTTATAACAATCCAAAAAAATTAGATAAAAAAACTAGTTCAGGAGGAAATATTGGCAAAGAGTAAAACAATATCCTTTAATTTTAAAATCATCATCAAAAGGGATGATTTTTTTTTATATTTGAGGCAAATATAGTAACATGAAAAATTCGATACTCTTCATTTTCTTAATTTTATTTAATACGACTGTCTTGGGCCAGGAAAAAGAAAAAATAAAAGGCACCAAAATAGTTACCGTTGAACAAAAAGAAGTTAAACCCTTTGAGAATCTTGAAGTAGAAGACAATCTTGAAATATTTTTGATAAAAGGAGATAAATGTGCTGTTGAAATTGAAGCCGATGATAACCTTCACGACATAATCGATATCAATGTTAACGGAAGTGTATTACAATTATCCAGTACGAAAGAAGTAATTAGCTCAAAAAAATTCAGTGTTCGCGTTACTTACACGGACAATTTTAAAATGATAATTGCAAAAGACAGATCAAATATTACTGCACTAGCAGAAATAGATCTTAATGATTTTACCTTTAAAACCTTTGATGAATCCAAACTATTTGCCTATGTAAAAACAAAAAATTTTACATTAATGGCAAACGATAAATCAAAAATAGAACTCAATCTAAAATCCGATCAAGCTACTATAGAATTAAGCAAAAACTCACGTTTAAAAGCCTTAATTTCTTCATCACAATTAACTTTTGACATGTACCAAAAAACTAATGCGGTAATTGAAGGCGATGCTATTAACTTAAAACTACGATTAGACAATAATGCCGAATTTTTAGGGAAAAATTTAAGTTCAAAAAATGCTGAAATCACAACTGAAGGTTACGCTAATTGTAGCATTCAAGTTAATACAAAAGCAATTATTGACGCCTCAGGAAAATCTGAAATACAGTTATTTGGAACCCAAAAAATTGATCTTCGAAATTTTATCGACAGCGCAACTTTATACAAAAAACCTCTAAACAAATAAATTTTGAGTTGAATCACTTCAAAAAAATAGCCCAAAATATTTTGAGCTATTTTTTTTGAATTTAAACTTAATAAATATTTACAAAGCAGCTAAATATCTTTCTGCATCTAATGCTGCCATACATCCAGTACCAGCAGCAGTAATAGCTTGACGATAGACATGATCTGCGGCATCACCAGCTACAAAAACTCCAGCGACATTTGTTTTAGAGGTTCCAGGTGTGTTAACAATATAACCTGTTTCATCTAAAGTTAGATAATCTGCGAAGATTGAAGTGTTAGGCTTATGACCAATAGCAACAAAGAAACCTGTTGCAGGAATTTCAATTTCTTCATTTAATGTTTTATTCAAAGCTTTTACAGCAGTTACAACCTGTCCATCACCTACAACTTCAACTGTATCGTGATTCATCAAAATAGTTATATTTTCTGTTTTGCGTACACGCTCTTCCATTATTTTTGAGGCTCTAAATTTTTCGCTTCGAACTAACATCGTTACTTTTTTGCACAGTTTGGATAAGTAATGCGCCTCCTCACAAGCGCTATCTCCTGCACCAACGATTACTACTTCTTGATTTCTGTAGAAAAATCCATCGCAAACAGCGCAAGCCGAAACTCCGCCTCCTAATTTCAAATAGTGTTGTTCCGATTCTAGTCCTAAATATTTTGCCGAGGCACCAGTAGAAATAATTACGGTTTCGCAATGCAATTCTTTCGTATCATTTATCCATACTTTGTGAATTGGCCCCGAGAAATCAACCTTTGTAGCCCAACCATCTCTCACGTCAGTACCAAAACGTTCTGCTTGTTTTTGCAGTTGAATCATCATTTCTGGGCCAGTAACACCATCGACATATCCTGGAAAATTTTCCACTTCATTGGTTGTGGTTAACTGGCCTCCTGGTTGAGTCCCTTGGTACAAAACAGGATTCATATTTGCTCTGGCTGCATAAATAGCAGCAGTGTAACCTGCAGGACCAGAACCTATGATTAGACATTTTATTTTTTCAATTGTATCAGACATAATTGTATTTTTTTAGCAATGCAAAGGTAATTTTTTAAGTGAATTGTAAATCATTAATTAAATTAGAAAAAGTAATTCCTAAATAAAAGTTTATTATATTAACTTACAAAAAAAGTCCCTCTTACATTGCAAGAAGGACTTTTCGTCGGGGTGGCAGGATTCGAACCTGCGGCCTCCTGCTCCCAAAGCAGGCGCGATAACCGGGCTACGCTACACCCCGAAATTCAGGTTGCAAATATACTATTATATATGGGGATTCAAAATATTTTTAGATTTTGTTTTATGCATTTGAAAAAAATATTTTCAACTAAAAACAAAATTCACTCTAAATTAAATTCCTATTTTTGTCACAACCTAACATAACACAACTATTGTATGCTAATTATTGGAATTGCTGGAGGAACTGGTAGTGGAAAAACTACAGTTGTACACCAAATAATGAATGAATTGCCACAAACTGAAGTAGGAATTATTTCCCAAGATTCTTATTATAAAGAAACTCATAATTTGAGTTTTGATGAACGGGCGCTTATCAATTTTGATCATCCCCGTGCTATTGATTTTGAATTATTGGTTACACATCTCAGAGAATTAAAAGCAGGTAACACAATCAATCAACCTGTTTATTCCTTTTTAAAGCACAACAGAACAGATGACACAGTGGTTACTCATCCAAGAAAAGTAATGATTGTTGAAGGAATTCTAATTCTCGCTAATCCCGAGTTAAGAGACCTTTTTGATGTAAAAATATTTGTTCATGCAGATTCTGACGAGAGACTCATTCGTCGTTTGAAACGTGATATAGCCGAACGAGGTCGAGACATGAATGAAGTATTGAATCGTTATCAAACTACGCTGAAACCAATGCATCAGCAATTTATTGAACCTACAAAAGCCTTTGCAGACATCATTATTCCAAATGACAAATACAATACAGTCGCTATTGATGTTGTTCGTGCTGTAATTAATCAAAGAATATCATAAATTTTTCTTATATTTATACTAATCTAAATTCAAATGGCAAATCCGTATAAAGATGCTTCTTGGTTCAAATTTATAAGCAACAAATACGTTTGGGTTTTGTTATTTTTTTGTGTTTGGATGCTATTTCTAGACAACTATTCCTATTTTGATCATAGGATTTTAAACAAAGAAATTGAAGAACTAGAAGATAATAAAAAATACTATCAAGAGGAAATCAAAAAAGACCAAGAAAACATCAAGCTACTCAAAAATCCTACTCAGATAGAGAAATATGCTCGAGAAAAGTATTTCATGAAAAAAGATAGCGAAGATATTTATATTATAGAGTTTGAGGGAGACACCGTTAAAAATGGGAAAACTGACTAGTTAATACATCAAGGTAATGGCAAAAAATTTATTCGAAGAATTTGACGGAATTTCATCCAAACAATGGAAACAGCAAATACAATTTGAACTGAATGGAGCCGACTATAATGATACCCTAATTTGGAATTCTCCAGAAAATATTAAAGTAAAGCCGTTTTATCACAATGATGAATTCCAAGAGAGTTATGCTTCAAAGAAAGAAAATACATCCTTTAGAATTTGTCAAAATATTTTTATCCATGACCTTGACAAATCCATTTCAAGAGCCATTAAAAGTATTAACCTTGGAGCTGAAAGTATTCGCTTTACAATTCCAGACGACAAAATTGACGTAAGAAAACTTCTTGAAAGCCTTCCTTTAGAAAAAATAACTGTTTACTTTAATTTAGCTTTTCTTTCAATCGATTTCGTTAAAAAAATTGAAATAACCGCTACAGAAAAAAAAGCATCTGTTTTCTGCAATCTTGACCCGATAGGGCAATTAGCTCGAGAGGGAAATTGGTTTACTACCACTGAAAAAGACAATTTCGAGACTTTAAATCTTCTTTCCAATCAAATTAACAATAGTTCAATTTTGAGCGTTGATGGTAGCTTATACCAAAATGCTGGAGCAAATATGGTTCAGCAAATTGCATATAGTTTGTCGCATGCCAATGAATATTTTAACAGGATTACAACCATCAATAAACCTATTGTTTTTCAATTGTCGGTTGGAACTAATTACTTTTTCGAAATTGCCAAACTGAGAGCTTTACGATTGCTTTTTAATTTAATAGCAAAGGAATACAATCACGAATTGGATTGTCATTTGCTAATATCTCCCACAAAACGAAGCAAAACACTATACGATTACAACGTAAATTTACTGCGAACCACAACCGAATGCATGTCAGCAATACTAGGTGGAGCAGACACTATAGCCAATTTACCGTATGATTCTTTGTATCACAAAGACAATGAATTTGGCGATCGTATCGCTCGAAATCAATTATTAGTTTTAAAACACGAAAGCTATTTCGACAAAGTCAGTAATCCAGCTGACGGAAGTTATTATATAGAAAGTTTAACCCAACAATTAGCTGAAAAATCTTTGACATTATTTAAAGAAATTGAGGCCAATGGTGGTTTCCTAAAGCAACTCAAAGAAGGAATAATTAAAAGAAAAATTCAAGAAAGCGCTGACAAGGAACAAGAATTATTCGATTCAGGAAAGGAAATTTTATTAGGCAGCAATAAATACCCTAATAAGGAAGATAAAATGAAGCATGATTTAGAATTGTTTCCTTTCGTAAAAAACAAACCAAGAAAAACGCTAATTACTCCAATAATTGAGAAAAGACTAGCAGAAAAACTAGAACAAGAACGGTTGGAAAAAGAATAATTCAAAAAATGAGAAAAAATCTCCAACATATAACTCTAAAAACCGAAGATAGTCATCCGAAAGTAGCAGTCGCAAAAGCAGACATCTTTCTAACGGCTGAAAACATTGAGCTAAAAGCTACCTATTCTAAAAAGGATATCGAACAGCTCGAGCATCTTAATTTCGGAGCAGGATTTGCGCCCAATCTTCGAGGTCCCTACGCGACCATGTATGTGCGTCGACCATGGACCATCCGTCAATATGCTGGATTTTCAACAGCTGAAGAGAGCAACGCTTTTTACAGACGAAATTTAGCTGCTGGACAAAAAGGGCTTTCCATTGCCTTTGATTTACCAACGCATCGAGGTTATGATTCTGACCACGAACGAGTAGTAGGCGATGTAGGAAAAGCGGGGGTAGCCATCGATACTGTTGAAGATATGAAAGTATTATTCGACCAAATTCCACTGAATGAAATGTCGGTTTCAATGACTATGAATGGTGCTGTATTACCTATTATGGCTTTCTATATAGTGGCTGCAGAAGAGCAAGGAGTATTGCCAGAACAATTATCAGGAACGATTCAAAACGATATTCTGAAAGAGTTTATGGTGCGAAATACATACATCTATCCACCTACTCCCTCAATGAAAATCATTGCTGATATTTTTGAATACACCAGCAAAAAAATGCCAAAGTTCAATTCCATATCCATTTCAGGCTATCACATGCAAGAAGCGGGTGCAACTGCCGATATAGAACTGGCCTATACCCTAGCCGATGGATTAGAATACATTCGAACTGGGTTGGCTACGGGAATGAAAATTGATGAATTTGCCCCACGTTTGTCTTTTTTCTGGGCAATAGGAATGAATCATTTTATGGAAATTGCCAAGATGCGCGCTGCTAGAATGCTATGGGCTAAATTAGTAAAACAATTCAACCCAAAGGACGATAAATCTCTAGCATTGAGAACACATTGCCAAACCTCTGGTTGGAGTTTGACCGAGCAAGACCCCTTTAATAATGTGACACGAACTTGCATTGAGGCTGCCGCTGCTGCATTTGGAGGAACACAATCATTACACACCAATGCTCTTGATGAAGCCATCGCTTTACCCACTGACTTTTCGGCTAGAATCGCTCGAAATACGCAACTCTTTTTACAAGAGGAAACCAAAATAACCAAGACCGTCGATCCTTGGGGAGGGAGTTATTATGTAGAAAGTCTTACCAATGAAATCGCACAAAATGCATGGAAACTTATCGAAGAAGTAGAAGAACTAGGCGGAATGACAAAAGCCATCGAAGCGGGTATTCCAAAACTTCGCATTGAAGAAGCTGCTGCCAGAAAACAGGCGAGAATTGACAGTAGTCAAGATATTATTGTGGGAGTCAATAAATACCGACTCGAAAAAGAAGATCCATTACATATCTTGGATGTCGATAATCAAATGGTCCGCAAACAACAAATTGTACAATTAGAACGAATCAAATTATCTAGAAATACAGAAAAAGTAGAGAATTCACTAAAAAAATTAACTCTTTGTGCACAAAATCAAGAAGGGAATTTGCTGGAATTAGCAATAGATGCCGCAAGAAACAGAGCAACTCTTGGCGAAATTAGTTCTGCTTTAGAAGTCGTTTTCGGAAGATACAAAGCACAAATTAAAACCTTTAGCGGTGTGTATCGTAAAGAAATTAAAGACGACAAAAGCTTTGAAAAAGCAAAACAATTAGCAGATGAATTTGCTCAAAAAGAAGGTAGACGACCACGTATCATGATTGCCAAAATGGGACAAGACGGTCACGACCGAGGTGCTAAAGTAGTAGCTACCGGCTATGCCGATGTAGGTTTTGATGTAGACATTGGCCCTTTATTTCAAACACCTTCCGAAGTAGCTAAACAAGCCGTAGAAAACGACGTGCACATTTTGGGCATCTCTTCTTTGGCAGCTGGACACAAAACATTGGTTCCTCAGGTTATCGAAGAACTCAAAAAATACGGCCGTCAAGATATTATGGTTATCGTTGGCGGAGTTATTCCTCATCAAGATTATCAGTTTCTATTTGATGCTGGAGCTGTAGCCGTTTTTGGTCCTGGAACCAAAATTAGCGAAGCTGCTATTAGTATTTTAGAAATTTTATTAAAAGAATAAGAATCCACTTTTTCTAATTTATTTTACTATCTTAGTACGCTGTTTTTCATTACAATAAGAAAACCAAAATAAAGATTCTGTTTAAATGAAGTTAGTAGGTTACATCAACGATAAAAATGAAAACTCATTTCCAGTTCCGGTCTACTCGAATAAAGAGAATAACTATTATTTTCATACTATTGATTCCTCCTTCAATATAACCCATTTCATTAAAGCTGATTTTGATATAACTTCCTTAAAAAAAATATATCTATCGAAAACTTTCGAAGTCAGTGCAAAAGGAGCTTTGGTTTTTATTGGTGAAGATAACTATATCAAGTACGACAGTGCCGAAAACGCCATTGAAGAAATACTCAGCTATATCAATGATGAAATTCCAATTACTGAGTCAAAACAGCTACTAAAAAAAGCCAATGCTTTAAAAAAGACTATACTTTCGGATAAATTTATTGTCAACAATTTTGAGGTAAATATCAATCCTCAAAAGGAGCAATTTATCCTCACTTTTGATTTCCCTTCGCCTAAAAAGGGAGAACATATCCAAGACAATTTTTCAGAGGTTTCGACTAAAGACAAGACAAGCAAAAATCTTCAAAAAATACAATTGGATACAACTACAAATCCTGCCTACAAAAGTATTCTCGAATATTTAACAAGAGTCAATTTGAACGTCGAATTAACACTGAAGTTAAGAGCTAATGAAAGGCGTAACAAATTAAAAACTCTTAACTATCAATTTAAAATGAGTAAAAAGAAAAATAGAGATTAATTCTTTGTTTATATTCATTCCAAAAGTATTTTGGAGTACTTTTTTTCTAATAAAAATACTGAAATTCAATATATTATACCTATCTTTAATCATCTCAAATCTTGTGTTATTTATCTAATTAACTAACTTTTAATTACACATTATTATGAAAAACAAGATATTGAAAGGAGCTTTATTCAGTTGGATTCTACTATTTGTTATGGCCTGTAATCCAAAAAAAATAAATTTGTATACTGATTCTGAAGTAGATTCAGAGAAAATCAAAACAGAAATCGAAGCCATAGAAGCCAAAATGGCAGATATGTACAACTTAAGAAGCGCTGCTTCTGAGGAATATTACGCGGAAGATGCTATTAGTTTTTCTCAAAACAGACCCCCATTAGTTGGAAAATTTGCTATAGACAAATCATTAAAAGAAGACTTAACTTACTTTGATAAAGGTGATAAAATTTCATTCTCAGCTAATGAGATTTTCCCATCAAATGATGGAGAGCAAGTAGTCGAAATAGGGAGTTATAAAGTAGTTGATTCTACTAAAAACACTATTTTCAGAGGAAACTATATGAGTCTTTTCGTAAAAAGAGATGGTAAATATGTTTGTATTAGAGACATGGGAGCATCAGATATGCCTGAACCATCTAAAAAATAATATCTAAACTTTTATAATTCAAGCACTGTAAATTTGCAGTGCTTTTTTGTGCTTATAATTAAAAAATGTATTTTTAAATTTCTAAAGAAAATTCATGTCCAAACTCCCAAACATTAGTACTAGTATTTTTACTACTATGTCGCAAATGGCAAACAAATACCAAGCCATTAATCTCTCACAGGGATTTCCTAATTTTCCCGTAGATCAAAAATTAAAAGACATCGTTATCCGATGGACGCAAAAAGAAATACATCAGTATTTACCCATGTCAGGCTATCCTCCTTTGTTGGAAAAAATTGCTCAACTTACCCTAGATTCCTATCAACGAAATGTAAATCCTAGCACAGACATTTTAATTACTGCTGGAGCTACACAAGGGATTTTTGCAACCATTCAAGCTTTAGTTCATGCTAACGATGAAGTGATAATTTTAGACCCTAGTTTTGACAGTTACGGAACTTCCGTATTGTTGTGTCAGGGCAAACCCATTCGTTTGGAACTAAATGATGATTTTACACCAAATTGGAAAGCAATTGCAGCTGCAATGAACAGCAACACCAAAATGATTATTACCAATAATCCGCATAATCCAACAGGGAAAATTTGGACTGAAAATGATTTTAATCAATTAGAACTCCTTTTAGATTTGTATCCGAATGTGGTATTGCTTTCAGATGAAGTATATGAATACATTACCTTTGAAAACAAACATATCTCGTCACATCATAGACCTAAACTTTGGAACAGAACTGTATGTGTTTCCTCTTTCGGCAAATCATTGCATATTACAGGTTGGAGAATTGGATATGTTGTCGCTCCTGAATCCTTAATGATTGAAATTAAAAAAGTACATCAATTCCTTATTTTCAGTATCAACAGCATTGCCCAATATGCTATTAACGATTATATTGATGTTGTGAAAGTTTCGGAGCTTGGAAATTTTTACCAACAAAAAAGGGATTTCTTCAGAAGCCTACTGCAAGAAACTAAATTTGAATTGTTTCCCTGCGAAGGCACCTATTTTCAGGTTGCCTCCTATGCTCATTTTTCTGATGAAAACGATTTGGATTTTGTCAAAAGACTAGTAAGAGATTATGGTGTTGCTACCATTCCTCTATCCCCTTTCTATGCGGGTGGGAAAGACGTGAAATGCATTCGCTTCTGTTTTGCAAAAGATGACGATACATTGGTAAAAGCTACTGAAAAATTATCAAAAATATAATTACAGTATTATGCATGCATAATAATTATTTTTTATCTTTACGTTCAACTTAAAAAGCAACTATGAACTTTTCAGCAAAAATGCTTCGCGACAATGCCTTAGAAGGCAAAGTAATAGTAGTAACTGGAGGTGGAAGTGGTTTAGGCAAAGCCATGACCAAGTACTTCCTAGAGTTAGGCGCTAAGGTGGCCATTACTTCACGTGATATAGAAAAACTTAAAAATACCGCTCTTGAACTTGAAAAAGAAACGGGAGGAACTTGTCTTCCCATTCCATGTGATGTTCGTCATTATGATCAAGTTGAAACGATGTTGCAAGAAGTACTGAAAACGTTCGGAAAAGCAGATGTTTTGTTGAATAATGCGGCAGGAAATTTTATTTCTCCCACCGAAAGATTGTCTGCCAATGCCTTTGATACTGTGATTGATATTGTTCTAAAAGGTTCCAAAAACTGCACATTAGCTTTTGGAAAACACTGGATTGAAACCAAACAAGAATCAGCGACAATCTTAAATATCGTAACGACTTATGCCTTTACAGGTTCCGCCTATGTAGTACCAAGTGCCACCGCAAAAGCTGGAGTTCTTGCTATGACAAAAAGTTTAGCAGTAGAATGGGCAAAATATGGCATTCGTTCTAATGCCATTGCTCCCGGTCCATTTCCTACCAAAGGGGCTTGGGACAGATTACTTCCGGGCGATTTAGCCGAAAAATTTGATATGGCCAAAAAAGTACCTTTAAAACGTGTGGGCGACCATCAAGAATTAGCGAATCTAGCGGCCTATTTAGTGTCTGATTTTTCTGCTTACATCAATGGAGAAGTTGTCGTTATAGATGGAGGAGAATGGTTGAAAGGTGCGGGACAGTTCAATTTACTGGAGCAAATTCCCGAAGAAATGTGGGATATGTTAGAAATGATGATTAAGGCAAAGAAAAACAAATAGATAAATTGAATTCAAAAAAGAGAACCAAATAAAGTTCTCTTTTTTTGCTATAAAACATAGAAAAAGCTTTTTAAAATCGAGAAAAAAGTTAGAAAAACTTCAAATGTTTCAATATTAACTTTTGTTAACAAATAAGCCTTGAAAAAACCATAAAAAATTGTATTTTTACGGCTCAAAATTAGAAAGAGTAAATGGGCAAAATCATTGCTATAGCCAATCAAAAAGGAGGCGTTGGAAAAACAACAACCTCAGTAAACTTGGCAGCATCACTGGGAGTTTTAGAAAAAAAAGTGTTACTTATTGATGCCGATCCACAAGCTAATGCAAGTTCAGGTCTTGGGATTGACATTGAAAATATTACGGTTGGAACGTATCAAATTGTAGAACACAGCAATAGTCCCGAAGAAGCAATTATTAAGTCTTCAGCTCCAAATGTAGATGTTATTCCTGCTCATATTGACTTGGTTGCCATCGAAATAGAATTGGTAGACAAGGAAAACAGAGAATACATGCTGAAACAAGCATTAGAAAGTGTCAAAGATAATTATGATTATATTTTAATTGACTGTGCCCCATCTTTAGGATTATTGACTTTAAATGCGCTTACAGCTGCAGACTCAGTAATCATTCCAATTCAATGTGAATATTATGCCTTGGAAGGTTTAGGGAAATTGTTGAATACCATCAAAAGCGTTCAAAAAATTCACAACCCAGAATTAGATATAGAAGGATTATTGCTAACCATGTTTGATTCTAGATTGCGTTTGTCCAATCAAGTTGTCGAAGAGGTTCAAAAACATTTCAATGATATGGTATTTAACACTATCATTCAAAGAAATGTAAAACTAAGTGAAGCGCCAAGTTACGGTGAAAGCATCATTAATTATGATGCAACAAGCAAGGGAGCAACAAATTATTTGCTTTTGGCTCAAGAAATTATACAGAAAAACAGTTAATAGGTTTTATGACACAAGTAGTAAAAAAACAAGCGTTGGGAAGAGGATTATCTGCATTATTGAAAGACCCTGAAAACAACATTCAGTCGGTTGAAGATAAAAATGCTGATAAGGTAGTAGGCAATATTATTGAGCTTGAAATAGACTCCATTGAAATCAATCCATTTCAACCTAGAAGCAATTTTAATGAAGAATCATTAAAAGAATTAGCGACTTCTATTCGCGAATTGGGAGTTATTCAACCCATTACTGTTAGAAAAATTGATTTCAATAAATACCAATTAATCTCTGGAGAACGAAGATTACGTGCTTCAAAAATGTCTGGATTAACTGTCATCCCAGCGTACATCAGAATTGCGAATGATAATGAATCTCTTATCATGGCACTGGTTGAAAATATTCAACGTCATGATTTAGACCCCATCGAGATTGCACTTTCCTATCAACGATTGATTGAGGAAATTCAATTAACACAGGAGCAAATGAGTGAACGAGTTGGAAAAAAACGTTCAACTATCGCGAACTATTTACGTCTTTTAAAGCTTGACCCAATTATTCAAACTGGAATTCGTGATGGATTCATAAGCATGGGACACGGTCGAGCCATTATCAATATTGAAGATCAAGATGTACAAACAGATATCTATCAAAAAATTGTAAGTCAAAATTTATCGGTTCGTGAAACTGAAGCTTTAGTAAAAACCTACCAAGAAAGTCTAAAACCTGCTCCTGCCAAAACACCAAAGGGAAGTTCGTTTGAAATTGCCGAAAATGAAAAGAAAGCCATTTCAACCTATTTCGGAACAAAAGTAGATATTAAAGTAGCTGGAAATGGCAAGGGAAAAATTACAATTCCTTTTCATTCTGAGGAGGACTTCAACAGAATTATTAAATTGATAAAAGGTTAGTGCACAAATATATAACCATAATACTACTTCTGTTCTTTGGAAACACCTTGGTTTTTGCTCAAGTTAAATCTGAAACAATACTTGTATCAAAAGACACGGTAAAAAGCCAAGAAATCAATCCATTGGCTCCTGCTAAAGCAGCATTTTATTCTGCCGTACTTCCCGGTTTAGGGCAAGCCTACAATAAAAAATATTGGAAAATTCCATTAGTATATGGTGCTATGGGAACCAGTTTATATTATTACACTTGGAATAACAGAAAATACAATCAATATCGAGATGCCTATAAAAATAGATTAGCAGGTTACAATAATGATAAATTCCAATACCTCGATGACTCTCGATTAATTCAAGCGCAACGTTTTCATCAAAGAAATAGGGATATTTCTTTGTTGCTAACTGTAGGTTTTTACATTTTAAACATTGTTGATGCTAATGTTGACGCTCATTTACTGCAATTTAACGTTAATGATAATTTGTCATTACATCCAAAAATAGATCAAAACGACATCAACTACAAGACCAATCTTGGCCTTGCATTAAACTACAAATTCTGATGAAAATAGCACTTTTAGGATATGGAAAAATGGGTCAAGCCATTGAAAAAATTGCCTTAGAAAGAGGGCACGAAATTGTATTGCGAAAAGATGAATTCAACACCTATGAAGGCCTATCAAATGCCGATGTGGCCATCGACTTTAGTATCCCAGCGGTTGCTGTTAGTAATATTTCGAGTTGTTTTTATGAAAATGTACCTGTAATCTCAGGAACAACTGGCTGGTTAGAACATTATGATGAAATGGTAACGCTTTGCAAAGAAAAGAATGGTGCTTTTATCTCTAGTTCTAACTTTAGTCTTGGCGTAAATCTATTCTTTGAACTCAACGAATATTTGGCTAAAATGATGTCTAAATTCGATAGCTACCAAGTCCAAATGGAAGAAATTCATCACACTCAAAAGCTAGATGCTCCCAGTGGAACCGCTATTTCACTTGCTAAAGGAGTCATTGAAAATAGTTTATACACCAATTGGACTCTTGAAGAGCCTAAAACCAATGAAATTCATATCGAAGCCAAAAGAATTGGAACTGTTCCTGGTACACATACAGTGACTTACAATTCACCAATAGACGCTATCGAAATAAAACATACTGCCCACAACAGAGAAGGATTTGCTCTTGGAGCCGTAATTGCTGCTGAATGGATTGTTGGTAAAAAAGGAATTTTTACTATGAAAGATGTATTGAATTTCAATACTTTAGTATAATGTTAAAATTCAGTTAATCGAACTGAAGATTTGTAACAAAAGATATTTTTTTATTCTAATCAAAAAAACAAAATTTTATGACACTATATCAATGGTTAGTATTTTTCCTCATAGTGCAAGTAATACACTTCATGGGAACTTGGAAACTGTATGAAGCAACTGGCAGAAAACGTTGGGAGGCACTCATTCCAGTTTATAATGCCATCGTTTTAATGAAAATTATCAACCGACCTACTTGGTGGACAATTTTGTTATTTCTCCCAATAATCAATCTAATTATGTTTCCAGTTGTTTGGGTGGAAACTTTGAGGAGTTTTGGAAAAAATTCAACTCTTGATACTATTTTAGGAGTTGCAACTCTTGGATTCTATATTTATTACCTAAATTATACTCAAGAACTCAATTATATTTCAGACAGAAGTTTAATACCAACTAACAAAACTGCTGATACTATCAGTTCGCTATTGTTTGCTGTAATTGTTGCAACATTAGTACATACCTATGTTATGCAACCTTACACTATCCCGACATCATCGTTAGAGAAATCTTTACT
>Ga0315904_10002669_pt1 | contig 27390 bp, 18 predicted proteins | sample LakEriMetagenome_6_FD_203529 | JGI IMG/M metagenome (GOLD analysis project Ga0315904, IMG submission 203529) | Freshwater fungal communities from buoy surface, Lake Erie, Ohio, United States - Buoy 12 MA120 | ecosystem: Environmental > Aquatic > Freshwater > Lake | place: USA: Lake Erie, Ohio...
TAGCTGCGATTCTAAACATCATTCCCTACATTGGTGTGATGATTGGCTCCATATTTCCAATAGCCATGGCGTTACTGACTCATGACAACATCTGGGTGGCAGCAGGAGCCCTGGGAGTTTGTATGCTGGTACAGTTTCTCGACAATAACTTTATTACGCCGAATATTGTCGGGTCTGCCGTATCCATCAACCCATTTGCCACTATCATCGCACTTCTCATCGGAGGCATGGTGTGGGGTGTTGCAGGTATGATGCTTTTCATACCATTTCTGGGAATGCTTAAAGTGGTACTTGACAATGTTGATTCGCTTAAACCAATAGGTTATCTGATTGGCGAAGAGGAGCAGATGAAGAAAACGAAAAAAGCATTCTTCAAGATCAAATTACATCCGGAAAACGAAAAAACAGCAGATTGAAAAAGATCACCCTGGGCTTTTCTCCCTGCCCGAATGACACCTATATTTTCGATGCACTGGTCAATAGTCGCATTGATACCGGAGACTACATATTTGAGCCGGTTCTTAAAGATGTTGAAGAACTGAACCGAATGGCAAGAGAGGGACTGCTGGATGTTACGAAAATCAGTGTCGGTGCTTATGCTGCTGTTTCAATGAACTATATCATTCTGGATGCAGGATCAGCACTTGGCAAAGGAGTGGGACCATTGATTGTTTCCGGCCACCCCTCGGCAGATCTTAATCATCCGAAAACTACCATTGCCATCCCCGGAAAATATACAACAGCCAATCTCTTATTGTCGGTTTTTTACCCTCAACTGACCCTTAAAAAAGAGGCGCTTTTCTCCGATATAGAATCGATGGTATCGGACGGCAGCGTTGATCTTGGATTGCTGATTCATGAAGGCAGATTTACTTATGCCTCGAAAGGGCTGTTCCGGCAGGCAGATCTTGGTGAAGTATGGGAAAAAGCCATGGATATGCCTTTGCCACTGGGCTGTATCGGTGCTTCCAGAAAAATGCATCAGGAGGATGCGCAAAATATCAGTCATCTGATTCACGAAAGCATTCTTTTTGCCAGGAACCACCCTTCGGAGGGAAAAGATTACATAAAAGCACATGCGCAGGAAATGGATGATACTGTCATTGATAACCATATCAGCCTTTACGTCAATGATTTTTCGCTAACTTTGGGGCGGGAAGGTCAAAAGGCCATCGAATTTTTACTCGTTAAAGGAGCAGAAGCAGGCCTGTTGCCTGAAACCACCAAACCAATATTCATCGACCCAATACCATGATTGCAGTAACCGGCGCGGCAGGATTCATAGGAAGTTGTCTTGTTTCAAAACTTAATCAGGAAGGCTTTAAGGATGTAGTGGCCGTTGATGATTTTTCGAATCCTCACAAGGCAGGAAATCTGGAAGGCAAGATTCTGACTGCAAAAATTCACCGTGATGAATTTCACTCCTGGCTTCGCGCCAATCACAAACTGGTGCAATTTGTTTTTCACATCGGAGCCCGAACTGACACTACGGAATTTAACAAAGAAATTTTCGACCGGCTTAACCTCAACTATACCAAAGAGATCTGGAATATTTGCTGCGAATACGGATTGCCGCTGGTGTATGCGTCAAGCGCCGCTACCTACGGTGCCGGTGAAAACGGGTACAGTGATGATCATTCGCTGATTCCAAAGTTAAAGCCTCTTAACCCTTACGGTGATTCAAAAAACGATTTCGATAAGTGGGCGCTGGCGCAGGAACAAAAACCATATTTCTGGGCAGGACTCAAATTCTTCAATGTTTATGGCCCTAATGAATACCATAAAGGCCGTATGGCTTCTGTAATATTCCATACTTACAATCAGGTAATCAATACAGGACAGGTTAAGCTCTTCAGGTCACACAGGCCTGATTTCGAAAACGGTAAACAATTGCGCGATTTCGTCTATGTAAAAGACGTGGTTGAGGTTTGCATGTTTCTCATGAATCACAGGAAAAATTCAGCCATCTACAATCTTGGAACTGGAAAAGCACGCGCATTCCTGGATCTGGCTACGGCTACTTTCAATGCCATGGACAAGCCAGTAAATATTGAATTCATAGACATACCCGAAGACATTCGCGATAAGTACCAGTATTTCACCGAAGCTGACATGCGAAAATTAACCGGCGCAGGATATTCGCGGCCGTTTTACGATCTGGAAGTCGGTATTCACGACTATGTAACCGGCTATCTTTCTAAAGGAACATTTTATTAATTCATGATCCGTCGTTTACTTGACCATAAAGTAATCAGATATTTTTTTGCTGCCGGGATCGCCACCGTGGTAGACATTTCGGTATACTATACCACTTACCATTACATTCTCCGAAAAACCGATATTCCCTTTATCGGACCCATGGTTATAACCGCACCTATCGCTTCCCTGATAGCTTCTTATTCATGCGGACTGATGACCAATTTTTCGATATCGAAATACATGGTCTTTAAAGAAAGTAACATCAGAGGAAGAAAACAGCTTTTCAGATACCTTCAGGTAGCAGCGGTGATTTTAGTTTTGAATTATCTTTTCATGAAATTTCTCATTCATGTACTGCACTGGTATCCTACCCTTTCGAGGATCATTTCCGCATTATCAATCGGTGTGCTCAGTTTTCTTTTTCACAAATATTACTCCTTCAAGGTGGTGAAGAATATTGAAAATGATCAATAGTCATTGGTCATTAGTCATTAGTCATTGGGTTGTAATAGATGGGAGTGCTTTGGCATTGAAAAAAATGCTTCCCAAATGACTATTGACTAATGACTGATTAAATCTAATCTTTTTCTTTCAACCTTCCTTACCTTTTTCACCCACAAAATGGTGTTCATCGTCACGGAAGAGAACATTGAAGGTGGTCAGACTGCCATAGATTCTGGTAATATATTGCTGCATGTTCACCTTTTCCTCTTCCGTCATTTTATCATGTGCATTGATTCGTTGTTCCATTACCCGGAGACGATCGCGAAGCATGATAATTTTATTGAAGAAAACATCGATCGGAATTTCTTTAGGCTTCATGGCGAGATTAGCGGGTTGTAGGATCATCTTGCCGCCTGTCCACTTCGATCCCATCGGAACCGTTTCCTGAACATCGCTGTACTTCCTGATGATGTTCGTGAAAATTCTTTCAACATCCATCAAACTGACCAGGTCTGTTTCCGGCTCAACCGAATCAATCACCTCCAGTCCCGTGTAAGTCTTGGCAACTTCAATTCTCCCCCGTTGCATGAAAACCACGAGGTAGGTTTTAGGCTTAATATTGATAACCACCCCATCGCCAAATTCCGGATGCCTCACCCGGGATCCGATTCCAAGATCATTTTCTGACATACTGTTAATTTTTCAGCAAAGAAAATGAAATACCGGGAAGGAGTCAAGGTGGGGGAAGGTGGCAGATGTTAGGTGACAGGTGACAGGTGCCAGGTGACAGTAGTCAGGAAAAAGAATAATCATAAAGGGATTCGACGAAGGACGCAAGAAATGCGCACCGCGGAAATCACTTCACCGATGAAATCATCCAATCCGGGTGTGTCAATAATATTGATCTTCTAATCGCGCCACTCGGTATGTAACGATGTGGCATAAACGCTGTTTCCTCTTTCATGCTCGATCTCGTGGTAATCAGAAACCGTATTCTTATCTTCCACTGTACCGCGGCGGCTGATCAGTCCCGCTTCAAACAACATGGTCTCGGCAAGAGTGGTCTTGCCGGTTCTCCCCCCTTCCACGAGTGCGATGTTTTTAATGTGTTTTTCATCGAAAGCTTTCATAGGATTTTGGTTTTAGAAGGTTAAAAATGAAAAGCAGATCAGACCAGGCCAATCAGGATTACGATAATTGAAAGTAAAAAATAACCTTCTAAAAACAAAACGACATAAATCAGCAAATGAAAACGAAAATCATGCTGTATTTCAATGAATTACAACCGACCAGAGGATTATTCGGCACCGGAAAAGAATAATCCGACCGATTCAACCGGCAACTTACAGGCCTGGTCAACGCAGTGATAGATCAGCGTTTTGCCCGCAACCAACCGGTTCCGGGTAACGGGTATATTCTCCGCATCTGTACAACCACTGATCATCAATACCGGATTGCTCCATTGTGATGCAATTTGTTTTCTGAATTCTAACGACTGACTTCCGCAAATGGCCAGTTCCTGAGAAGGTGAACTCAGATACTGCCACAGCATGAGCCAGTTGCTCCAGGCGGAGCCATAGGCAGAAATCATGTTTTTCATGGCATGAGCCATCTGTTTCGATTTCTCTATCCATTCCCTTTGATCCAGATAATGGCCCAATTGAAAAAGGTTGATTGCCATTTGAGAGGAGGAGGCTGGAATGACATTGTCCTGGAGTTCACATTTTCTGACAATCAGTGCCGCATCTAAATCAGAAGTGAAATACATCAGCCCGTTGGGTTCCCCGTCAAAATGATTGATCGCATATCGGGTCAGTTCATTCGCTTTGTCGAGCCACTGCGATTCGAAGGTGCACTGATAAAGGCGAATCAGCGTCTGGATGACAAATGCATAATCTTCAAGGTAACCGTTTACGGTAGCTTTACCATTTTTATAACTGTGATACAATCCTCCGTCATTTCGTCGCATGTGTTCCAGAATGAAGTTGATGTTGCGAATTGCTGTATCCAGATATTGTTTGTCGGAAAAAGCATCATAAGCATCCAGGTAACCGGTAATCATAAGAGCATTCCAGGATGCCAGGGTTTTGTCATCAAGGCCCGGCTTCACTCTTTTGTTTCGATGAGAAAGCACAACTGAAATGCTGTTGTTCATTACTGAACGTAACTCTTCAACCGTCAGTCCATGACGTTTTGCAACAGCTTCGTCGTCATCCTGCCTCAGCAAAATATAATTCTCGTGCTCCCAGAAACCTTTATCACTGACATTGAAATAATCTGCAAACAAATCAAAGTCGCTTCCGAGCAGTTGCTCTAATTCATCCTTTTTCCAAACATAAAACTTACCTTCTTCACCTTCTGTGTCGGCATCGAGTGCAGCATAAAAATTTCCTTCCGGACCGGTCAGTTCACAATTGATGAAATTGAGTGTGGCGCAGACTACATCGCGGTACAATGGATCCTGATATAATCTGTATGCACTTGAATACAGCGAGACAAGCTGAGCATTATCATAAAGCATTTTTTCAAAGTGAGGGACTTTCCAGATTCCGTCAACTGAATATCTGGAAAAGCCTCCTCCTATTTGATCAAAAATGCCGCCATAAGCCATTTTTTTAAGCGTCAACTTTACGTGTGATGAAAGCGATTCATCCTGATTAAGCCAGGCGTGCCGAAGTAAAAAGAGATAATTATTGGGTAAAGGGAACTTTGGTGCTCTTGTGGGTCCGCCATCATGATTGTCTAAATGATGCTTCCACTTTTCAGTTGCATCTATCAATAAATGACTATCGAATTCAGATTTCTCCTTCGGAACCTGAATCAGATCCGCATTTTTGATTCCTTCAGTGAGCTCACTAGCGTATGCTTCAAAACGTGATCTATCATTTTTAAACATATCTGCCAGATTGAGGAGTATATTCAGCCACTGCTTTTTCGGAAAATAGGTTCCACCATACACCGGACGTCCGTCGGGCAATGCAAAGCAGTTCAAAGGCCAACCGCCCCGGCCGGTCATCAACTGCACGGCAGACATATACACCTGATCAATATCGGGTCGCTCTTCTCTGTCGACTTTAATACAGACAAAGAACCGGTTCATCACTTCTGCTACCTCAAAATCCTCAAATGATTCGTGCTCCATCACATGACACCAATGACAGGCACTGTAACCAACACTGATCAGGATCAGTTTGTCTTCGTCTCTGGCTTTCTGTAATGCTTCCTCTGACCATGGATACCAGTTTACTGGATTGTAGGCATGCTGAAGTAAATAAGGGCTTGATTCCTTAATAAGATGGTTAGGAGGTTTCATTTTGTTTGACAAAAGTTGAAATACTGTGAATCAAAGGCATTTCAAATGATGTGAGTAAATTAAAATGCAATACAGTTTTACTAGGATCCGTGTTACAGAAAGTGCTTACTAATCAATGCTGATTCGGTATGTCCTCAATATGAATCTCGAACTTATCTTCTTCTTCCTTGTACTTCATGATCTGATCCAAAGCATCAGGAACCACATCGCTGCATATGGTAATGAATGAACCTTTCTTTGCTGTTTTCAGTACGTGGTCAATGGCTTCCTTCTCTGTTTGTATCACTTTAATGTTCTTAGCCGGATCCACACTGTGGACTCCCTGAAGAATAATATCGATGATTTCCTGTTCCGTTCGTCCGCGCAAATTTCTATCCTGGCGCACAACAATTTCATCAAACATCTGGGCGGCCAATGAGCCAAGAGCATGAATGTCTTCATCGCGACGGTCGCCAACACCTGCAATGATTCCAACTTTTGGTTTGGCTTCAATTTTTTCCAGGAACTTGGCGATTGCCTGGAAACCTGCCGGATTGTGGGCGTAATCTACCATCACTGTATATTTCTTGAACTGGAAGAGGTTCATCCTTCCCGGTGTTTGAACAGGTGACGGAATAAAAGTTTCAAGAGCGAGTCTGATATCTTCCATACTGAAATTTCTCACAAAGCCTGTGAGTACTGCCGGCAGAATATTCTGAATCATAAAGATTGCTTTCCCTGAAAAGGTAAGCGGTATGTTCACGATTTTGTCGACCCTGATCTTCCAGTTACCTTTCATAATGGTAACATAGCCGTTTTCGGCAATTGCTGCAAGTCCACCTGCATTGCAATGCTTTTTGATGAGCGGATTATTCTCATTCAAACTGAAATAGGCCACTTTGCACTTTACATTTTTGGCCATACCGGAAACCAGTTCGTCATCTGCATTGAGGATCGCGTAACCTGACGGCATGACACTTTCGGGAATCACGCCTTTCACTCTGGCCATTTCCTCGATGGTGTTGATGTCGCGTAAACCAAGATGGTCGGCCGCTACATTGGTTACTACACCCACATCGCAGGTATGGAACCCGAGGCCGGCACGAAGTATGCCGCCTCTTGCACATTCAAGCACTGCAAAGTCAACAGTAGGGTCTTTCAAAACGAACTCTGTGCTGACCGGACCAGTACAGTCGCCTTTCTGTACCATTTGATTCTGAATATAAATCCCGTCCGTGGTGGTGAAGCCCACTTTGAAACCGGCCGTTTTGGCCATGTGTGCAATCAGTCGAGTGGTAGTTGTTTTACCGTTGGTACCGGTAACAGCAACAATCGGAATACGGAAGGGTGCTCCGGGAGGATAAAGCATATCAATTACCGGTTCGGCAACATTACGGGGAAGTCCTTCCGTTGGTGCAATGTGCATCCGGAATCCGGGGGCAGCATTCACTTCGAGTACGGCGCCACCGGTTTCTTCCAGAGGAATACTGATGTCGTTGGTCATGATGTCGATACCGCAAATATCGAGTCCGATGATCCTGGCGATCCGCTCACAGAGAAAAACATTATGAGGATGCACGAGATCAGTCACATCAGTGGAAGTACCACCGGTACTGAGATTGGCCGTTGCTTTTAGGTGAAGTTCCTGTCCGGCCGACAATACCGATTCCAGCGTGAGTCGTTTCTCTTCAAGGATATTCAGGGTTGATTCATCCACCTTGATGGCGGTCAGTACTTTTTCGTGGCCATACCCTCTTCTCGGGTCACTGTTTACCTGATCGATCAGCTGCTGAATAGTTGACTTACCGTCTCCTGTAACCATGGCAGGAGTTCGTTTGGCGGCAGCCACAAACTTATAATTGATGATCAGTACACGATGATCCAGACCGGTAATGAATTTCTCCACTATAACGGCACGGGATATACGTTTTGCCAGCGCGAGTGCTTCAACGGCCTCCTGACGGGATTTTACATTGATGGTAGCACCTCTGCCGTGATTACCACTGATGGGTTTGATCACCACCGGATAACCAATCGAATCAAGTGCACGGTCGAGATCTTCCTCATCGTAAACAATCCTGCCTCTGGGTACCGGAATATTGGATGCCTCCAGCAGATTCTTGGTATCTTCCTTATCACAGGCTATTTCAACCGCAATACTTCCGGTCTGGCTGGTTACAGTTGCCTGGATGCGCTTCTGATTCACTCCGTAACCCAGCATAACCAGTGAGTGCCGGTTGAGTCTGATCCAGGGTATACCGCGTGCCTGGGCCTCCTCTACAATCGAACCTGTTGATGGTCCCAGACGCTCGTCTTCCCTGATTTCGCGCATGGTCTGGATATCATTCTCGAGATTATAAGCAGTTCCTTCAACGAGTGCGGCAGCGATTCTGACAGCCGCTTTGCCGGCATAAATACCGACTTTCTCTTCCATATAGGTGAAAACTACATTATAAACGCCGGTTTCGCCCGTGCCCCGGGTTCTGCCAAAGCCACAATCCATCCCGGCAAGGGTTTGAATCTCGAGTGCAATGTGCTCGATGACATGCCCCATCCAGGTGCCTTCAGCCACCCGGTTGAAAAATCCTCCCGGTTTGTCTTCTGAGCATCTGTGTTCGTACATGGAGGGAAACATGGCCTGAAGCCGTTCCAGAAAACCGGGTATATGGTTGGTCGGCTTTTCCTCAAGGTCCTCAAGGTCAAGCTTCATCACAATGAGTTTATGCCGGCGAATCGACCAGTAATTGGGGCCTCTCATGGCCCGGATGTCAATGATTTTCATATAATTTTATAGCAGAAGGGATATTTTGGCGGAAAATAGAAATTGTTTTGCACTATCGCAATATTCCGGAGAGATGTTTATAAAAAAGCCTGAGCGAATTTTCTCTTCATCCGTAAACGGGCTAATAAACAGGTAACCACGAATAACTTTAAATAATGTTTGAGAAGGGCGGCATTATGAATCGGAGGCTATTCAAAACTAAAGTTCAAATTATGATGAATATCATACAATCGATTCTTTGTCCAATCCGTTCTTTGAACACATTTTTATAACAGGAATCTATGAAAAAGCAAACCATCAAAAATACACCATCTAAAAGTGGCCTGAAGGTATCCAGACTGTTTACGGATGCCAAAAAGAGTCCATTTGATCACTTTAAATACCAGACAAGATCATCCGTTATCCGGAACCCTTCCGGGGATGAAGTATTCCGGATGGATCATGTGGAAGTGCCGGCAGGCTGGTCGCAGGTGGCAACAGATATTCTTGCTCAGAAATACTTCAGGAAAACCGGTGTGAACGGAAAAGATGCCGTCGGTGAAAGCGAAAACTCCATTAAACAAGTGGCTCACCGACTGGCAAATTGCTGGAAAGACTGGGGAACGAAATATGGTTACTTTCAATCACCCGCCGACGCCGAAGCCTTTTATGATGAGATTGTTTTTATGCTGCTTGCACAGATGGCTGCCCCTAATTCACCGCAATGGTTCAACACCGGACTGTATAACAGCTATGGAATCAAAGGAAGCGCCCAGGGACATTATTATGTTGATCCATCTACAGGTAAAATTCATAAGGCATTATCGGCATATGAACGACCTCAACCCCATGCGTGTTTCATTCTTTCAGTGGAGGATGATCTCGTGAATGAGGGAGGGATCATGGACCTTTGGGTTCGGGAAGCCAGAATTTTCAAATACGGAAGCGGAACCGGCAGTAACTTTTCAAAACTGAGAGGATCAAGTGAGAATCTGGCAGGAGGAGGCAGGTCATCGGGACTGATGTCTTTCCTGAAGATCGGAGACCGGGCAGCCGGGGCTATTAAGTCGGGAGGCACCACCCGTCGTGCAGCCAAAATGGTTTGTCTCGATCTTGATCATCCTGAAATTGAAGCATTCATTAACTGGAAAGTAGAGGAAGAAAAAAAAGTTGCCGCTCTGATTGAAGCCGGTTACCCCTCCGATTATGAAGGGGAAGCCTACCAGACAGTTTCCGGACAAAATTCAAACAACTCTGTCCGCATACCGAATTCATTTTTCAAAAAACTGGAGAAAGATGATCAATGGGATCTCACCGCCCGTACCGACGGCAGTGTGTTGAAAAGGATTCCGGCGAAAAAATTGTGGGACGAGATCACCTATGCCGCCTGGAGGTGTGCTGATCCCGGAGTGCAGTTCGATACCACCATCAACGAATGGCATACCTGTCCCGAAGGCGGAAGAATCAATGCCTCGAACCCCTGCTCCGAATACATGTTCCTGGATAACACTGCCTGTAATCTGGCTTCACTCAATCTTGCCAAATTTTTCGATAATGATACCCTGCAATTTGATGTTAAATCTATTGAACATGCCTGCCGTATCTGGACCATCGTACTGGAGATTTCCGTACTGATGGCACAGTTTCCATCGAAAGAGGTAGCGCAACTATCCTATGATTACCGCACTCTCGGTCTGGGCTATGCGAATTTAGGTTCAGTGCTGATGGTCTCAGGAATTCCTTATGACAGTCCGGAAGCCCGGAATATTTCAGGAGCCATCACTGCCATACTCACGGGTACCGCATACAAAACATCGGCGGAGATGGCGGGTGTTCTCGGAGTATTCAGCAAGTTTGCAGAAAACCGTGAACACATGCTGCGCGTGATCAGAAATCACCGGTATGCTGCCTATCATGCTGATGATGCCTATGAAAATCTGGAAATCAACCCGGTCGGAATAGACGCGGGAAAATGCCCGGATTATCTTTTAAAATCCGCCTGTAAAGTTTGGGATGATGCACTTGAGCTGGGAGAAAAATTTGGCTTTCGAAACGCACAGGTTTCATGCATCGCTCCCACAGGCACCATCGGGCTGCTGATGGACTGCGACACCACCGGTGTGGAACCCGATTTTGCATTGGTAAAATTCAAGAAACTTTCAGGAGGCGGTTACTTCAGGATCGTGAATCAAAGTGTTCAGCTTGCGTTGAAAAATCTTGGTTATTCGCAACATAAAATAAAAGAAATTATAGAATACATGTCGGGTAGTGCAAGCTTTTCAGGAGCGCCCTATATCAATCATGAAACGTTATCTGCAAAAGGATTCAACAGAGATGATATCAAAAAGCTCGAGGCAGGAGCCGCGTCTGCATTCGACATCCGATTTCTATTCAATCAGTGGACGCTTGGCGCGGATTGCATGGAACGTGTCGGGATCAAACCGGCAGACTATGAATCCTTCACATTCGACATGCTGAAGAAACTGGGATTCACGGAAGATCAGATAGAAGAAGCAAATCAATACGTTTGCGGAAGCATGACCATTGAAGGCGCTCCGGGAATGAAACAGGAACATCTGGCGGTATTCGACTGCGCCAATAAATGCGGTAAATACGGAACGCGTTTCATTCATCCGCACGGACATATCAGAATGATGGCATCGGTACAACCATTTCTTTCCGGTGCCATATCGAAAACCATTAACCTTCCTAATGAAGCTACGATTGATGATGTCAAGAGTTGTTATGAATTGTCGTGGAAAATGGGACTGAAATCAAATGCACTTTACAGGGATGGAAGCAAGTTGTCGCAACCATTAACGAATAAATCTGATTCTTTATCGGAGGTTGATCATGAACTTAGTGCGGATGAAGTACTTGAAGCAGCGAGGAAAATTATTCAGATCACAGAAGACACTTCTTTCAAACGTCAGCTCTCCAGTATTGTTCACAGAAAGATGCTTCCTTCCAGGCGTTCAGGCTTTACACAGAAAGCAAAAGTGGGCGGACATACCATCTTCGTAAGAACAGGAGAATACGGCGACGGTACATTGGGAGAAATCTTTGTCGATATGCACAAGGAAGGAGCTTCATTCCGTTCTCTTCTCAATTGCTTTGCCATTGCGGTCTCAATCGGGCTTCAGTACGGAGTTCCGCTCGAAGAGTATGTGGAGAAATTCATTTTCACACGCTTTGAACCGTCGGGACAAGTGGATCATCCAAATATCAAATCATCCACTTCGGTAATTGATTATATTTTCAGACTGCTCGCTCTGGAATACTTGCAGCGCGATGATCTGGTTCATGTTAAGCCCAAGCCCGGTGAAACACATCACAGACCCGCAACCGGTCAGGTACCGACTGTTGAAAAGAATATTCAGCATGAAGTGCATGCCAACGCAGATCCCTCACAACAATATTTGGAGTCGAACATGGGCGATGCGCCACCCTGCAGCACCTGCGGCCATATTACCGTTCGTTCAGGTTCCTGTTACAAGTGCCTGAATTGCGGCACCAGTCTGGGTTGCTCATGACGAATTGTGAATGGTAAATTGTGAACGGTGAATTGTGATTGGCATAATTCCATATATCATCACCTGAGTAATTTCCAATTCTCAATACCCGTTAACCCTCTAAATCAAACCGATGGTTCGGTTAATAACATTGTCATCTTAATAACGTCAGTTAAAATCCCCTTCATATATATTTCAGTAATCCTATATTTGCCGCTTTACCAATAACTGCAAATTATGGAAGTACCGAAGGGGAAGCTAATAGCTATTGGGGGGAATGAAGACAAAGGTTCTGATTCAGAACCAAATACAGAACAAAAAAACAACCTGAATTTTTTTGAACTGCAAATTCTGAGCAGGGTGCTGCATGAGATCAGTGCTCAGAAGCAAGCTCATATAGAGGTGATTACCAGCGCTTCTTCCATTCCGGAAGAAGTGGGCGAAGCCTATCTCAACGCGTTCGGCAAGCTGGGTGATCATCGTGTCAATCTGATGCACATCCGCAACAGGGAAGATGCCAGAATGCCCGAGTATATAGAGCGTATCAGACAATGTGACGGGGTCATGTTCACCGGCGGAAATCAGTTGCGTCTGAGTACTATTTTCGGAGGCACTGAGATTCTGGAAATTCTTCATCAACGGTATCTGAAGGAAGATTTTGTCATTGCAGGTACGAGCGCCGGCGCCATGGCCATGCCTAACACCATGATTTACCAGGGCAGCAGCTCGGGAGCTTTGCTCAAGGGTGAAGTCAAAATCACTACCGGCCTGGCCTTCATCAAAAATGTAATCATCGATTCTCACTTTGATAAGAGAGGAAGATTCGGAAGGGTGGCACAGGCTGTTGCCAGTAACCCCGGCTGCATCGGAATCGGGTTGGGTGAGGATACCGGCGTACTGATTACCGACGGACACTTTCTTGAAGTGATCGGTTCAAACATGGTCACTATTGTGGATGGTTTTGAAATTCAGCATTCCAATATCGCCGAATTACAGGAAGGATCACCGATATCGATCGAAAATCTTCGCGTGCACGTACTGACCAAAGGCAACTGCTATGATTTGAACACAAGAGCTTTTATCAAATCGGCTGAGGCAGTCAGGAATTAAACTGTTACCGCACTACCATCAGTTTAATTGCGGCAACTCTTTTGCCTTCTTCATTCAAAACTGCATGATACATGCCTGCTTCCGCGTTCGATGCATCCCAAACTGACTGCGTTTGCTTAGAGGACAATTGTGTTTCATAAATCTTCCTGCCACCTGTATCAAACACTATCAGTGTGGAATTTTCCTTTATCCCGGCAGGTAAAAAGAAAGTGAATCGATCTGAAGACGGATTGGGAACAACATTGATCTTTTCAGAGTCAAGCTGCTCCAGTTGATTGACTCCTACTGTAAAGTCAAAATATCCAAGTGTGTATTCACCGGCCAACAAGGAATCAATCTGCAAACTCCCTCTTTTATCATTGGGATTGGAAGCAAAGTTGATAGTATAGGAAGGAATGATCCATTCATACCCCGGACCCTGACGGTACAGTAACACCAGACTATCCTCCACTCCCGTTATAAGATTGTTATCAAGATATCCGGTGCTGGCACTTGTTGTTCCGTCGAAAATAAACAAACCTTTTGTCAGAAATCCTGGATTGAAAAACCCGTCGATCTTCCAATATCGGTAATCTGACAAACGTATTCCGGGATTTGAACTGATGAAAGGATCGGGCGGTACAAAATTATGTTCCACCCTCACCATAGAAGATGGAGAGCCAACAGATTGCACATTCAGCGTGAAGCTTGTTTCAGCCACCGGCTGTACACCCGTGGCTGTGATGACCTTTTCATTGGAGACACGCGCGTCGGAAACATTTCCGTAACGATCCAGGAATACGTGTGTGGCATAAAAATAGATCGGTATGTGAAACATGTTCGTAGCTGAATCGATCACCACTCTGACAATGGTATCAATGATTCCATCTGTAAAATGAATATCAACGGGCATTGCATACAAATGGTTATTGCCTTTGCTGCGTTGTCTGGTGTAAACGAAATAATGATCAAGTCCCCCCGGCACATAAACCACCGAATCAATGGAGAAATGCGGAAATCCCGGAGTGAATACCCAATCATCAAAGAACCGGGTCATATCAATTCCTGAACCGGTTGTCAGTTCGTCCCTTAAATCCTGACTGCTCGCATGACTGTAGGCCTTTGAACTAAAATAATTCTGACAACCGTTGAAAAAGGAAGTATCGCCCATATAATGCCTCAGCGTATGAGCCACATTGGCACCTTTCTGATAAACATGATATCCATAAGTATATTCATGCGGAATATTATTAAGTGTCAGGTAGCTTCCATCCTGTGCAGGTGTATGAGCAAACTGAAGCACCTTGCGGTGATTGGCTCTGATCCAGTTGCGATAGGCATCGATACCACTGACCACTTCAGTATAATACGCCTCATTAAAAGACGCAAAACCTTCGTTGAGCCACATGTCTTCCGCGGTAGCGCAGGTAACCTTGTCGCCCCACCACATATGCGCCAGCTCGTGAGCCCAAAGTGTAGCATAAGTCTGGGATCCGTTAACAAACGCTCTTCCAATATGAATACTCGATGCATGCTCCATGGCCCCTGAATTGAAAGGCACCAAACAATAACCTACTTTGTCGAACGGATATGGACCATAGGCATTGATAAAAGCGGAAAGTGTGGTATCCAGATTGCTGAAGGTTGCGAGCACGGCATTGGTGTCAGCAGCCATGGCAGCCCATTCCACAGGGATCCCATTGGAGGTTCTTTGCAGGGTATGATAAGGCGCTATGGCCATACTTACCAGATAGGATGGTATGGTCTGATTCATCTTCCAGTGCCAGGTAACCCTACCATTGGGATTCACCGTTGATGACTGAAGCAGTCCGTTGCAAAAAGCCTTTGAACCAGCATCCGTGGTAATATAAAAATCATAAGTTGCCCTCGACTTGAAATTGTCTTCACACGGATACCAGGCTCTTCCAAAATTATGCGGATCGGCCTGAAATCCCACACCAAGGTTGAATGCGTAATTGCCGCTGAAATAAAATCCACCCCAGCCGGATGGATCCTGTGCCGGTGTTCCGTGATAATGAATTCGGATAACGGTGGAATCACCGGTGGCTACCGGCGGACTGATCTGCATCGAAAGCACTGTATCGTTATAGCTGTAGGTAACGGTATGTGTAAGTGAAAATACGGAGTCTATATCAAAACCCAGCAGATCAAGCGAAAGCGAGTCTAACAGCGATTGTTCTGCCTTCACAGTAATCTCAGCCCTGGCATGTATGCTTTGACCCGAGAAGCTGACAGAATCCACATACAGGTTATAGTGCAGGATGTCGTGCCCGGTTGCAGCCTGATTCATTTTTACGGAAGATGATGAACGTTTGTGCTTGTCCTGGCACATTTGAATCCCCCATTGGGCCGGAAGCGTGATGCTGACTAACATCATCGCCAAAATCAATAGCGATACTTTCATTTCTGAAAACGGTTTAAGTCTTTAAAAGTACTGCAATCTGTTCAATTTCATACTTCATACAGGTAAGGCCGGTATCAGTCATATGCAAAGGGTGTTATAAAATGGATTTAACTACCTGATTTTCAATAGCTAAAAATAGACAAACCGATACTGTCCTACACTAAAAATACCTAATTTCGCACCCTGTTTTAACCAAAATTTAATGGCCACCTACAAAATTGTAAAAAAGGGAGCTACTACAGCAACCGACAGCACCAATCCGTTTGAAGCAATGATCGAGAGGCTGAACGAAGCCGCCAAGATTATCAATCTGGATGAAGATGTTTATCAGATCATGAAAAGTCCGTCCAGACAAATACTGGTGAGCTTGCCGGTGAAGATGGACGATGGTTCTACCAAAGTTTTCGAAGGACTTCGCATCATTCACAGTACTGCACTGGGTCCTTCTAAAGGAGGAATTCGTTATTCGATGGATGTTAATCCGGAAGAAGTAAAAGCACTCGCAGCCTGGATGACCTTCAAGTGTGCCATTGCCGGAATCCCTTACGGAGGTGCTAAGGGCGGTATCACCTGCGATCCTCGCACCATGTCGAAGGCGGAACTGGAAAGGTTAACAAGGGCCTACACGGCGTCATTATCTGACATCTTCGGTGTTGATAAAGATATTCCTGCACCGGACATGAATACCGGTCCACAGGAAATGGCCTGGATTGTAGATGAATATTCAAAGATCAAGGGCGGATTTACACCCGGAATCGTAACCGGAAAGCCGCTATTCCTCGGAGGCTCATTAGGTCGTGTGGAAGCTACCGGCAGAGGTGTTGTTGTTTCAGCGCTTGAAGCGATGCAGAAACTCGGTATGGATCCATCCAAATGCACCGCCGTTGTACAAGGTTTCGGAAATGTCGGCTCTATCACCGCGAAGCACTTTGTTGAGGCAGGAGTTAAGGTGGTTGGTATCTCCGACCACACTGCAGCATTCCACAATGAAAAAGGCATCGACATTGATAAAGCAATGGCTTATCGCGATAAGAACAAAGGTTTGCTGAAAGGATTCAAAGGGGGTAAACTTATCAAGAACGAAGACCTTCTGACCCTCAAATGCGATGTACTTGCTCCCTGCGCAATGGAAAATCAGATTCGTGCGGCCACCAATGCCAGCAAGATAAAAGCAAAACTCATCGTTGAGGGAGCAAACGGTCCGACTACAGCGCGTGCCGATGAAATTCTTCACAAAAAAGGAATTACCGTTGTTCCTGATGTTCTTGCCAACGGAGGCGGAGTCACCGTATCATACTTCGAGTGGGTGCAGAACCGTACCGGTTATTACTACCGCGAAGAAGAGATCAACAAGCGCGCCGACAACTGGATGCGTAAGGCATTCGACAATGTATGGGAAGCAGCTCAAAAATACAAGGTTTCTCTACGAATCGCAGCCTATATCGTGGCTCTCCAAAAAGTCGAAAAAGCGATCAAAGCCCGAGGCAATTATTGATAATCTGTCAAAAACCGGGTGAACCTTCATCCGGTTTTTCATTTTAAATCTAAATTATAATTTTACCGGATGAAAATGAAAATTCACAGGGAAGGGTATACCATCCTGACCATGACATTCGCAATTCTGTTCATACTGAACGCAGCAGTAATCTATTTTTTTTCTGGATCATCCGCTCTGATTGCAACAACCTTTATTGTTTCTTTCATATTGTTTCTGCTGGTACTGCAGTTCTTTCGTTATCCGCAAAGAGATCTTTCACGCAACGATGATTATGTGATTTGTCCGGCAGACGGAAAAGTAGTTGTGATTGAAGAAACATTTGAACCGGAATACTTTAAAGACAAACGACTTCAGGTTTCCATTTTCATGTCACCAATCAATGTGCATGCCAACTGGTATCCTGCAAGCGGACTCATCAAATTCCTGCGTTACCACAAAGGCAAGAAACTGGTGGCATGGCATCCGAAAGCTTCTACCGAGAATGAACGGACAACCATTGTGATTCAGAAAGACGATAAATCGGAAATTCTGGTTCGTCAGATCGCAGGTGCCCTGGCCAATCGGATTGTTTATTATCCGATGGAAGGTGATCTGGTTCGTCAGTGCGCGGAACTTGGATTCATCAAGTTCGGGTCACGAGTGGATGTTTATCTTCCGCTTACCGCGAAAGTGAATGTGAGGTTGGATCAGAAAGTGACAGGAGGGATTGATGTATTGGCTATTTTAAGATAAAGCTAAGTCGACAGTCAACAGTCAACAGTCGATAGTCGTTAGTCGATAGTTGATATCCAACAACCCAATGACTAATGACTAATGACTAACGACTAATTTTTCCTACTGACTACAAACAGCCGTAATCTGATACCCCCCACTATTATAAGTCAGGTTGATTTTTTCATTAACGTAAAAACCTGATCCGGAAATTGAAAAGCCTGATACATTTTGTGAAGGAATGGTAACGCTGTTACCCGAGACCAGCCAGATGGCATAAAACGGTGATCCGAGATTGTTGAAATTGTACACGTAAAGGGTATCGTCCTCTCCGTGCTTTTGAACGTTAATCGTGAAGGATGTAGGAGCCTGCCCAGAATAGGTTTCCGTGCAAATCCAGCTTCCCACATACTTATCGCGATCGGCACCCGGTATGTTGGGTTCAGCGGTATCATCACTGCTGCAGGAATGGAAGAGAACAGCAAGTGTGATGAACAGGATTACCGGGAGTAAATTGATTGATTTCAAAGGGGATCTTTATGATTGGTTATGATCTATTATGATTGATAGAATATGATTGATGCTTGCCTGAATTTGATAATTCGCCAGCACTTTTACCCTGACGGATAATCATTTCCGGCCAACGCAAACTTAAATGACTGAAGACTGTCGACTATCGACTGCCAACTTCCCTCCTACTTCAATCTTTCGTTAATATCCAGCCTGTGCTTCCTTGCAGTATCTTTTGCGATATCATATCCTGCATCCATGTGACGGAGAACTCCCATCGCAGGATCATTGTGCAATACGCGCTTCAGTCTAATTGCTGCATCTTCGGTACCATCAGCTACAATAACCATACCGGCATGAATCGAGTATCCGATTCCTACTCCACCGCCATGATGCAGCGATACCCAGCTGGCACCTCCGGCAGTATTGATCAGCGCATTCAGGATGGGCCAGTCGGCGATGGCATCGGAGCCGTCTTTCATGGCTTCGGTTTCGCGGTTGGGAGATGCTACGGAGCCGGTATCAAGGTGATCGCGGCCAATAACGATCGGTGCCTTTACTCTGCCCTGCTTTACGAGTTCATTGAACGCGAGTCCAGCTTTCTCGCGATCGCCCTGACCGAGCCAGCAGATACGGGCTGGCAATCCCTGGAATGCGATTCTTTCCTGAGCCATCTTGATCCACCTTGCCAAAGCTTTGTCTTGGGGGAAGAGCTCCAGAATGACTTTATCAGTTTCATAAATATCGTTCGGATCACCTGATAATGCAGCCCAGCGGAACGGACCTTTTCCTTCGCAAAAAAGCGGACGAATATATGCCGGCACAAAGCCCGGGAAATCAAACGCATTCTTCAATCCCATTGCCAGTGCCTGTCCGCGGAGGTTATTGCCGTAGTCAAAAGTAACGGCACCACGCTTTTGCAGTTCAATCATCAGCTCCACATGCTTCACCATGCTTTCCTTGCTTAGTTGAATGTATTTATCGGGATCTGATTCACGCAACACTTTCGCCTGCTCCACATTCAATCCCTGCGGAAAATATCCTACCAAGGCATCGTGAGCGGAAGTCTGGTCTGTAAGTGCATCCGGAATGATATTTCTCTCGAGCATTCGCGCAAGCAGATCAATGATATTGCATACTACCCCAATGGAAATGGCTTCACCTTTTTCTTTTGCTTCCAGCGCGCGGTTGATGCCTTCATCAATATCATGCGTCATCACATCAATGTAACGGGTATCGAGTCGCTTTTGAATGCGCCACTCTTCCACATCTGCCGCAAGGCAAACACCCTCATTCATGGTGATGGCCAGAGGCTGAGCTCCACCCATACCACCGAGCCCGCCGGTAACCGAAAGCGTTTTTCGAAGTGTACCACCAAAATGCTGGCGGGCCACTTCTGCAAATGTTTCATAGGTACCCTGAACAATCCCCTGCGACCCGATGTAAATCCAGGAACCGGCCGTCATCTGTCCGTACATGGTCAGTCCTTTGGCTTCCAGTTCACGGAAATTCTCCCAGGTGGCCCAGTGAGGTACCAGCATGGAGTTGCTGATGATGACACGCGGTGCATCTTTGTGAGTAGGAAGAATACCAACAGGTTTCCCCGACTGAATCAACAGTGTTTCATCTTCATTAAGATCCCTGAGGGCTTTAACGATCAGATCAAATGATTCTACATTTCTTGCAGCCTTTCCGGTGCCACCGTAAACAATAAGATCTTCGGGACGCTCGGCCACATCGGTATCGAGATTGTTGTGCAGCATGCGCAAAGCAGCTTCCTGTATCCATCCTTTGCAGGAGATGCTGGTTCCGGTAGGCGTTTTGGTTTTGGTCAGATTCAGTTTGCCGGTCATAGTGGTCATGATTGATTGGATTTTTTAAGTGAGGATGCGGTTTTATTCTCCTTATCCTTCCACGGACAATGTTTGCAGCCACTGTTGCAGCAATAGCCGCGTTTGAGGTGGTATGCTTCGGTGAAAATGATATACCCTTCCGGGGAAAGATAATAGTCTTCCTTTTCGAATTTATCGGTGAAAGCCATGATGCAAATTTAGGTAATTTGCAGGGCTTAACATTTGAGCGTATCAGTATGTTTGACTCCCTGCATATTCCCCTTTCACTGACATCGGAAATCAGTCTGTATCAGCAGTTTGGAGTGAAGCTGTTTGTCAGGCCACTGGGTGCGCATGAACCGGTAACCGGCGGGAACAAATGGTACAAGCTGAAGTACAATCTGCAAAAGGCGCATTCGCTTGGGGCAGATACAATTATAACCTTCGGAGGCGCCTTTTCGAACCACATTGCCGCTACGGCACGCGTGGGGAAGTCAGCAGGATTCAAAACCATCGGAATCATCAGAGGAGAAGCATCTTCAGCGGAGAATATTACTTTGACCCGGGCGGCAAGTGACGGAATGCATTTGTTTTTCGTGAGCCGTGGAAATTATCGAAGAAAAATCGAACCCGGTTTTGTAGAAGAAATAATTGGTAAAGCAAACAACCGATATATCATCCCGGAAGGTGGAAGCAACGCAGAAGGTGTGAGAGGCTGTGCCGAAATTCTACAACCCGGCGATGAGCAATATGACATCATCACCGTCTGCTGTGGTACCGGAACCACTGCGGCGGGCATTATTTCATCCATGAAACCTCACCAGCGTTTCATCGGTTTCAGCGTACTCAAAGGCGGCGCTTTTCTTGAATCAGCCATCAGCAACATGCTGCTTTCGCAGGATGGATTACCGCGATGGGAAATCAACCATCAATATCACGGCGGTGGCTATGCGAAAACGACACCTGACCTGATTTCATTCTGCGAATCATTGTATGCTCAAACCGGCATCCGGACAGAACCCGTTTATACCGGAAAAATGTTTTGGGGACTGGATGACATGATCAGAAAAGGCAAATTCAACGCTGGGACCAAAATTCTCGCTTTGCATACAGGGGGATTGCAGTATATTAAGGATTTTGAAGTGAAATAACCAGGGATTTGGTCAATGAGTATACTTATCAACTAATGACTAAAATCCACTCTTGTTCCTTATCCCTGTCAGCAAGCCTTCGGCGGGCAGGTTGTAAAATCCCGATTACTCTTGTTGTTAGTTTTTTCATCCTGTTTGCAAAAATCACAACGAGATGAAACAAGATCAAATTAGAAAAGGAACAAGAGGAATTACTCGTCGCTGGTCACTTTTAGCTGTCAGACCAATTAGAAATAACGGAATTTAATTTTAAAAATACAGACCGGGGATCGGAGATCCCTTAACTTTCAGGTGCAGGATTGGAATTCCTTCACGGCGAGGTAAACACCTTACCCTCTTTTCGTTGCCGGATTATTTATAATTTTGGTTAGTATTAAGTTTTTCATTTCTTACTTTTTAAACTTTTCATGATGCAAATCCAATCAATTCATTCCAAAATCCATGAAATCAGAGGCGTAAAAGTGATGCTCGATTTTGATTTGGCTGAACTTTACCAGGTGGAAACCAGAGCACTGAATCAGGCCGTTAAGAGAAATGCAGACATCTTTCCTAACAATTTCATGTTCAGGCTCACTTCTGAGGAGTGGGCAAACATGTCATCACAAAATGTGATGACATATCCGAGGAAACGACCAAAATCATCAATACCTTTTGCGTTCACCGAACATGGTGTAGCCATGCTTGCGAACGTGCTGAAAAGTACCAAAGCACGTCAAACAAGTATCTCAATCATCAGAGCCTTTATCGCTTTGAAATCAATTGCCTTGAACTATCAGGAATTGTCTGATAAAATCAGGCTGCTTGAGGATAAATACAACAAGCAGTTTAAGGATGTTTATGAAGCCATCAACTTCCTGCTCCAAAAAGACAAACAGATAACTGAACAGCAACAAAGAAAAAGAATCGGTTATCAGAAAGATTGAGGGAATTGACGACTGAATTAATTGATTTTGTCAGACAATCCAGGATTTTACCGTATTACCGTTCTGGACATCTTTAAAGTTCCGGCCGGGGATCGGAGATCCCGGCATTTTCAGGTGCAGGATTGGGAAATCCTGCACGGGGTGAAGGGCGCAAGGCATTGTGCCCTGCAGGCAAAACGGGGATTTCGAAAGGGCGCAAGGCATTGCGCCTTTACAGACAAAACGGGGATCCCGGCAGGGCGCAAGGCATTGCGCCCCTACAGACAAATTGCCCGTCCTGAACTAAGAACTAAGAACTAAGAACTCTAAACGTATTTCTCCCCCTTGGTCAGCTTCACGTCATTCACAAACTGACGGATCTGCTGTTCGTCCTTCTTGCGGCAGATGAGGAGTACGTTGTCGGATTCCACCACGATGTAATCATCGAGACCCTGCATCACCACCAACTTTTCCTTTGGCATGCTAACAAAGCAGTTTTTGGAATCATAAAGCATCACATTCTTTCCTACCACGGCGTTCTCGTTGGCGTCATGTTTGATGTGTTCATACAAACTGCCGTAAGTACCGAGATCGCTCCAACCGAAATCTGCAGAAAGGACGTATACATTTTTCGCTTTTTCCATCACTCCAAAATCGATGGAAATATTGGTACACTGCTCGTATGCTTTCCTCACAAAATCATACTCATCCGCCTGCTTGAAATGACCGGCCGCTTCACTGAAAAGGGCGTCAATTTCGGGGAGATGCTCGTTGATGGCCTTGTGTATGGACCCCGCATTCCAGAGAAAAATACCGGCGTTCCAGAGAAACTCACCGCTCTGTAAAAAGAACTTCGCCATGTCAAGATTCGGCTTCTCCGTAAAGGTTTTTACCTTGGAAATTTTATTTTCTTCCTGTACCTTGTCATCAATGAACTGAATGTAACCGTAACCGGTGTCGGGTCTGCTGGGCTTGATGCCAAGCGTGAGCAGTGAATCGTTTTCTGCGACAAAATGAAGCCCCTTGAGAATTGCTGTTACAAAATCATTTTCCTTGAGTATGATGTGGTCGCTCGGTGCTACCACAATCTTTGCATTGGGATTGAGTGATGAAATTTTGTAGGTTGCATAAGCAATGCAGGGAGCAGTGTTCTTACGGTGTGGCTCACCCAGAATCTGTCCCGCATCAATTTCCGGGAGCTGTTTCTGCACCAGATCCACATAAGATTCGTTGGTAACCACGAAAATATTTTCCTTGGGACATACTTTCAGAAAACGGTCGTAGGTCAGCTGGAGAAGTGTTTTTCCTACTCCGAGGATATCGAGAAACTGCTTTGGAAAAGCGTTACGGCTCATGGGCCAGAAACGGCTTCCTATGCCACCGGCCATGATTACACAGTAATTGTTGTTCATTTAGTGTTTGTGTTGTGGAAAGCTTTTAGCTGTCCTTGAAAATTTTTGCAAAAGAAGGAAAAAAATATACATTAATCATTGGTCATTGGTCATTGGGGATTGGCTGAAAATAAAGTGAGGGATTAGCTAAGTTTACCCAGCGCATTTCTCAGTCCTTCAGTGATCACGGGTATATCTTCCATTTTCGCCACTCCTACTGATATCCGGTACCAGGTGTTGTTGACTTTGGATCCGAAGGAGGAGAAGGGTACAATGGCAAGCTTGGCTTCGTCGCAGAGGAAATCGGTAATGTCCTGAGTATTTCTGATGATTTTACCATCAGGAGTCTTCATCCCGATCAGATCAAATTGAGCCGTGAGATAAATGGCAGCCTGGGGTGCGATCACATCTACTTTATAACCTTCCGCCCGCAGCGACATCAGTCCCTGGTAAAACGCGTGCAGCCTCTTTTCGATCTCAGTAAGGAACCCCTCCAGAAATGAATCCACAGCCGATTCGTTATAAAGGAACTTGGCAGTCGCCACTTGCTCGGCTTTGGGCGCCCAGGCTCCTACGTGTGAAAGAATCGAACGCATTTTGCTCACAATGTACTCCGGACCAAACGCCCAGCCCACACGAACTCCGGTGGCGGCAAAGGCCTTCGAAATACCATCAATGCAAACGGTGTACTCACGCAATTCAGGATACATGCTCACCGGATCGTGGTGCTCGGTATCGCCAAAACAAAGTACAGAATACACCTGATCGTACATGATGTAAAGTGGCTTGTCGTGGCCCATTCTGCGCTTGTTTTCATCAATGACCATCCGGCAGATATCATCAAGAGCTTCACGGGAGAAAACGGTACCGGTTGGGTTCAGCGGACTGCAGAGGGCCAGCATTCGTGCATCGCTGATAAAGGGACGTAGCTGATCGGCAGTGGGCATGAAGTTATTTTCGGCAGTCGTTTCTACCATGACGGCATTGGCCTGCGACAGGTGACAGTAATGGTTGTTGTTCCAGGAAGGTACCGGAAATACCACCTTATCGCCGGGATCAATAATGGTTTTGAAAACTGCATAAATAAGCGGACGCGAGCCTCCTGAAATCAGAATTTCCTCGGCAGAATAATCCAACTGCTGATACTTTTTCAGAAATCCGCTCACTGCTTTTCTCAAATCCGGCATACCGTTGGCCATCGGATAATTGGTGTGGCCGTCGCGGTAAGCGAACATAATCTCATCCAGTAACGCTGTGGGTATGGGAAAAACCTTCGGATCAAAATCACCGATGGTCAGATTGTAAATTTTTTCTCCTTTTTTAATCTTCTCGTTGATCTCGTTGGCTTGCCTGATGATTTCCGAACCGATAAGTGTTTCGGCCATTTCGGCTACCAGGTGACCCGGTTGAGTGGCTGTCAGTGTCATGGAAAATGTTTGTTTTGATTCCCCTGTGTCAGGTCAAAATTAGTGAAAGCCGGACAATCTGATACCTACCTGTTGATAATCCGAAAACTCAGATATTATAATGGTTTTGAACTCAGTAGATTGTGATTTTTTCTGAAGTATTTATTCACTCTGTGAGTCCGGTTCTGATCGTCAAACAAGCGTTATCGGGAAGATTTTTTCATTTTTTCCGCCGTATTCTGATCGATAGGAAGCACTTCGGTGAGAGGGTTGATAACATACTGGTGCTTGCTTTTGAGGCAGGTGCAGCAGTAGTTCTTATTGAGCAGCTCACCTTTGACAAACGCCCGGCCGGATCGGATTTTAAACGGTGTATTGAGTGCTATTTCCTCCAGAAACTTCCATTGTTCATCCCGTTTATCGTATTTGGCCAGCACCCGGGTAAGGTGGATATCGCTACAACTGGATGCTGCCGGATTGTTCATGTAACCATTGATGGCCACAACCAGGTCATTGGGGAAAATATCCGCTTTCAGGAAAGGCATCATCAGCCTTTTAAATTCAGATTTCCATTCAGCGCCATGCGGATCTACCTTGAATCTGTATTTGGTAAAAGTAACCAGATGGGCGACCTCATGAGTAAAGGTCAGCAGAAATGCGTACTTGTTGAGATCGTGATTGATGGAGATGCGATGACCTTTCCCTTCAGCCGGAGGACGGTAATCGCCGTACTTGCTGTTCCGGCTTTTGGTGATCCTGACGGCAATCTTATGGTCCACAATCCAGTCGATGCAGGTATCGAGCGCTTTGGAAGGCACGTACTTCGAAAAAGCGCGGGAAAGATCCGAGATATTCACGGGTAAATCAGCTTAATGCCTGGTAAATAATCAGGGAGGAAAGATAGGCCAAAGCGCTCATAAATGCAAACTGAACGAGAGGCCATTTCCAAGTCCCGGTTTCTCGTTTTACAACGGCCAAAGTGCTCATACATTGCATGGCAAATGCATAAAAAAGCATCAGACTGAGTCCGGTGGCCAGGTCATACATGGGCTCCCCGGTAGCCGGCCTGATTTCCTGGCTCATTTTCTCTTTGACAGTGAGGATATCCTCGTCCTGGTTACCTACGGAATAGATGGTTGACATGGTGCCTACAAACACCTCCCTGGCAGCAAAACTGGTGATCAGTGCGATACCGATTTTCCAGTCGAATCCGAGTGGTTCAATGACCGGTTCAAGCAGTTGTCCGGCCCGACCGGCATACGAAAGACCCAGCTTTTCTGCAGCAAGCTGAGAAGCCAGTTCCGTATTGTTCTCATCCACATTTTTGAGCTCCTGACTCACCCGGTCGAATTCCGCTCCCGGTCCGGCTGAAGCCAGCACCCAAAGTACAATGGAAATAGCCACAATGACTTTTCCGGCATCTATCACAAATACCTTCACTTTATCGACGATGGTAATGGCGATATTTTTCCACCGGGGCATTCTGTAATCAGGAATTTCCATGATAAAAAAGGACCTTTCCTTCGATTTGATGATGTATTTCATGACCCAGGCGGAGCCTATGGCGGCCAGGAAACCTATCAGGTAAAGCGACATCAGCACCATACCCTGGAGATTGAACAAACCGAGCCAGGTCTGGTCGGGAATGACAAGAGCAATAAGCAGGGCATAAACAGGAAGCCTGGCCGCACAACTCATCAATGGTGTTACAAGAATCGTAATCAAACGGTCTTTCCAGCTTCCGATGGTACGGGCCGACATGATGGCAGGTACCGCGCAGGCAACACCGCTAATCATGGGTATCACGGAGCGTCCGTTCAAACCGAACCGGCGCAAGAGCTTGTCCATCATAAAACTGACCCTGGCCATATAGCCGGTATCTTCCAGCAATGAAATAAAGAAGAACAGAATGGCGATCTGGGGGATGAAAATGACCACGCCACCCAGTCCGGCCAGGATGCCTTCCACCACAAGATCGTTCAGCATACCCGGTGGCATCGAGGCGGCTGCAGTTGCGCTCAACCAGGTGAACAGTTCATCCACTTTCTCCATCGGCCATTCCGCCCAGGCGAACACCGACTGAAAGATGGCGAACATGAGGATCAAAAAAATGGCATAACCCCAAAACTGGTGCAGCAGGATGTTGTCAAGTTTCTGAGTGAATTTTTTAAATGATGACCCTGCTTCTGATTGCTTTGAAACAACAGTCTTTAGCAATTCCGAGATTGATTCATACCGTTTGAGCGTTTCCGCCGCCTGCATTTTGC
>Ga0315904_10002670_pt1 | contig 27374 bp, 16 predicted proteins | sample LakEriMetagenome_6_FD_203529 | JGI IMG/M metagenome (GOLD analysis project Ga0315904, IMG submission 203529) | Freshwater fungal communities from buoy surface, Lake Erie, Ohio, United States - Buoy 12 MA120 | ecosystem: Environmental > Aquatic > Freshwater > Lake | place: USA: Lake Erie, Ohio...
CGAACCGGCCCGGTAAGCCGTGGATTCCGCCTGCGGCGGATAGATCGGCTCCGCGAGGCCGCGTCGCCCTACCGTTTTCCAGGATGACGTATCGCTTCGAATTGAATCGCGCGAAATGATGCTTTTTCCCGTGCCATTCGGGTCAGGCCTCGCGGATTCACATCCGGTCAAATTCCGGGGCCGGTGTTGAAGGGTAATTTCGCCAACGCGGTCTCCGGATTCCGGGCTCCGGTTCATGGTTCCTTCATCTTTGCCTTGATCGAGTCCCTCAAACGCTCGGATTCATCGAGTTCTTCGGTGCGCAGGCTCATGCCGCCGTCGGTGCTGATCTGGCGGGCAACGACCTCCTCGGCATCGGCCAGCGCCAGGTCCCATTCCTTGAGCGCCATGTAAACACGGGCGCGGGCGCGGAGGTGGGAGAGGCTGTATTGCGGTTGCTTGAGTTTGCGCCCCTTGGCGTCCGTCGCTTCCGGATCGAAGGGTGGAGCCAGCGAGAGAATCAAGGTCTTGGCCGCATCCGTGTCGCCGCGCTCGAGGGCGGTGGTGACCGCATGTTCATCCGCGTGCATGATGACGTTGCCGAGTGTGCCGGCGTTGCGGCCCAACCCGGCGAGGCCGGACAGCGTCGCCGCAATGCTGCCGTCCCTGCGGAGCAGCACACCATTGAGTTCCTTGTCCTCCGAGAGGATGCCAAGCCGGTGGGCCAGCGGATTCCCGATGCCGCCGGGAAGGGTGACGACCTCACAGTCCACCTTGCTTTTGGCTGCCTCAAGCTGGGCACGCGTGGCTTCGGCATCCCCGCCCAGGGACGCGAGCAGCACCTTTACATCCTTGGCCGGCCGCGAGGCGGCAAATTCGCTGATCGTTTGCAGAATGCGCGCCGGTGAGGGCGGAAGTCCGTCATCCCTCGTGCTGTTCCATGGCGGAGGCTGGCAGAAGATGATCGCCGTCCATTCGCTGTCGAGATTCTCGGGAATGCGAATGGGTTCGTTTTCCGGCCCGGCCAACTCGCCCCGAATCAAACGGCGCGCATCCTCGGGGTCGCCCTTGGATAGGAAATACTCCTGGCGTCTTCCGAAAGACCAACCGGCCGTGAATGGCGCCTGGAACAGCCAGTAGTCATGATGGCGATCCAACAGGAAGGAGGCGAAGATCCACATCATCGGATACTCGGTGTGGTCCTTGAGAATGGCTTTGCGGCAATCCTCATAGCTCTTGCGGTCCGCCACATCGAGCGCAAGCAGGGATGCCGCGGCGAGAGCCGGGCCCGATGCGCTCCCACCACCCTCAACCGCCATTAGCCTGCCGATGATCTCACGCGGATTCGCGGCGGGATTCCGGAGTTCCCCGCGGGCCATGCAGAGCCGGGCGACGACATCACAAGCCGGAGGATATCCCGCGGCGAGGGCGGCCTTTGCCTCGGCGGCGGCCTCTTCGAGTTTGCCGAGGTCGGCATCGGTTTTCCACAGGCCGAGGAGTGCGACCATCAGCCGGTTGCGGACGATCCAGAGGTCCGGTGCCGCGGCGTGGTCGGCGATGGCCTTCCGGCAAAGCGCGGAGGCTTCGGCATAACTCGCGCGGGCCTCCGCATGGCTGAGGCGATAGCGCCGCGGCGGCATGACGAAAGCATTCTGGATGGCACGGAGCGTTTCCTCGGGCACGCATTCCGCAGTGCGAGTGAGAGGTTTCACCGTTCCTCCCTTGGCCGTTGCCTTCAGTTCGGGTGGCAGGGCCGGATTGAACTCTCCTTCGGGATCGAGCACGAGGAAATCCCCGGCCATCAGCGAGGAGAGATGCATGACGTATCGCGGGTCCGTCCATTCGCGGGCCAGCGACGATTGGAACATCCGGCCATAGTCGGGTTCGCCTTCCGAGTCCACTTTCTGCCGGGTGGATCCGGCCATGACCAATGCGGTGTAACCCGTCGGATTGATGGATAGAATCCTGGGATCAGCCCTGACATAGGCACCGAAAACCGGATTCTTCCGGCCGTCGGGAAGCCTCAATACCTGCCAGTCGACTCCCAGCCCGCGCACGATCGACTCACCGGCATCGGGCAGGCCGTCGAGATTCATGCTGATGATTTCAAGTCGTCCGGCCAGATCGTCCTTGTTTGCGATGGTGGCCGCCGCGACTCCCTTGAGAAGTTCCTCGCCGCCGTTTTCCTTTGACCAGAAGACAAGCATGGTCGTCCGGCCGAGGCCATCCATGGGGAAGCGGACCGTTTTGCCATCCGACCTCTCGAAGGTTCCGGTGAATGGCGCGCCGATGACCTGTCCGCCGAGTTTGTCGCGTTGGAAATTGATCATTTCGAGGTCGGCGGCGAAGCGCCGTTCGATCGTCTCCTGAAGATGGCTGACCAAGCGGCTGTCACCCAGTTCGAGGGCCATGACCATCGCCATGCGCAGGACCCTCGCGCCGGACGGTGTTTCGAGGTAGCGGTTCACGAAGGGACGCAGGGCTTGTGCGCGCGCCTCGTTGTTTGCCCCTTGCTTGGCAAGCTCGGCTTGGGAAAGAAGGAGATCGGCCTCAAGGCGCAGATCCGCGAACTCATCGGGCGCCTTCACCAACTCGCGGCAGGTTGCCAACAGGTCCTCGCGGTGTTTCGCATCCTTGTCCAAGGCGAGGAGCTGCTGGCGCGCGCGGAACAGGAACTCGAGCGCGAGGAAGCGGCTGTTGTCGTTCGGATGGGCGGCGACGAGTTCCTCGGCATCGCGGATCACGCGGCGCACTGCAAGCCGCTGGCGCGCTTCGGAGGCCCCATCCTTGGTGGCGGCAAGGGCCTTTTCGAATCCGGCAATCGTCTCCCTGGTGATGGCGGTCGGAGCCTCCTGCGCGTGAGTGCACGGAGAGCAAACCATGATTCCGGCGAAGCAGGCCAGCAGGCAAGCCGGCTTTCTAACAAAAATGGGGAACGTTGTCATGGGAGGCAAACTCGGTTTGATCGGCTTGAGATTGGAAATCATTTCACCGGCTTGAGCTGCCAGCTCTTGATGCTCACGCCGCGATTCGGTGTGCGCGCGGTCACGCTGATCACGTTGCGCCCTTCGTCCAGTTTCAGTCGGATGGGTTTCGAAGGTTCCCAGAATCCCTTGCTGTATGGCATGGCAAAGGGTGCCGGCTCTTCGCGGTTCACGCGCACCAGGACCTCGATGTTCGGAGCCACGGTGGCCGCCTGGCAGGTCAGCTCGTATTCACCTTCGGCAGGCAGTTCGACCTTGTACTTGAACAGCTCGGGTTGCTGGCCGAGACGACTGTAGTGGAGTTGGTATCCTTCCTCCCAACTCTTCAGGAACAGAATGCGGTCCGAACTCTTGCGCGGCGAGTAACAGGCGACCGCAGGAATGGTGATGGTGCCGTCGCTGCCGGTGCTGATCGTGGTGAATTCCTCCGGGATGTCGATCTCCTTGCCGACCTCGTCACCGATCAGTTCGTCGGACTCACCCAGTTTCATGCCGCCGACCAGCTCGAGCGCCTTGACCTCGGCGGCTTTGACAATGATCTGCTTTTTGACGAATGCGAGGCTGTCCCAGAAACCTCCCTTTTTACCGAACTGCCGGATGTCCACATCCTCCTCGCCGAATGCATCACCCAACCACTGGGCGCGGCGGACGACTTGATAATCCTCCTCGAACTCGCGGGCTTGGGAATCGAGCAGGAAATCGAGGCCGCCCTGCGGGCCGCACCATGCCATCGACCACCAGGCACCGAGGCAGATCACCCAGCCGTCGGGTGTCCAGTGGCTCAGCGCCGCGTGGCCGCTCTGGGTGGACCTGCGGGTGGGAATTCCGAAGGCACGGGTGGTAAGACGTCCGAGGAAGGCGCGGCGACCGCAGATGCCGCCCAATGCGACTTCCATCTGCGGCCTGGTGCCGAGCGAGGGATCGTGCGTCGTGCTGCAATAGGGCACATCCGTTTTGATGAAACGCACATAGCGCCACTGGTAGTCGTCCATGGTGATGATGTCCGGCCGGTAGACGCGCATCATCTTGCGGATCCATGACAGGTCCTCATCGCTGTATTCGGAATTGGTGATGAAGCGGCACTCCCAGGTGTTCATGTCCTTGAACGCCGGGTCGAGTTCGCCATCAAGATAGGCTTTCTCGTAGTGCAGATATCGGGCCACCTGATCAATGCCGTCGCTGTCGGCATGAACGATTCCATGAATGCCGCTCTCCGGCTTTCCCATCAGCCACGGCATGTGGATGGCGGTGCCGAGCGCGAGCCGCTGGAAAATGCTGCCGCGCTCGCGGGCGCGTTCGCTTTTCGCGAGGATGGCCGTATACACCTCCATCATCTCGCCATACTCGCCGCCATTGGCTCCACCCGCCTCGAGGATCTGGCGCATCAATGCCTCGTCGGTGAAAAGCGTTTCCAGAAGCTTCTCCTTGTCGGGCCCTTGTTGCGCGAACTCGGCCAGCCCGCGCGGCGTGGCATGGGCCAGAATCGCGACCCGCATCAGCTTGGAGTCCAGCGCATCCGAGGAAAGGAAAGGTTTCAGGCCGTCCAACAGCTCGCCCGCCGACTCCATCGCCTCGGTTTGCAATTGGGCGGCAAGTTCGTCGTTGGCTTTCACCTCGGCCGGAGGCGTTTCCTTTCCATTTTCACGGATCGCATTCCATTTGGTCCGGATTTCGAGGAACCGCGCTTTCTTCGCCTCATCGACGGCGGGCACGGCGGACTTGATCTCCGTGCGGAGCGATTCGAGTTCCTTGGTGTATTTCTCAAGAAGCTGGTTGCCTTGAGAAGAAAGCGGCATCTGCGCCTCTTCTGTCTTGGCGGCGAAGGATTCGATGGCCGTCGCCAGCAACAGGCAAGTGGAGAGCAGGGCGGGGAATCTCTGGGTTTTCATGATCTTGTGATGCGGTGGTTTCAAAAGGATCTGAAAGCTACTGTTGGTAGACCGGGATGTAGCGGTGCGGCGTTCCAAGGATGATGATGGCCATGGGGGTGTTGTTGGGATAATCGTGTTCCTTTTCGACCCATGAGCCATCCGGATTCTGCAGCGCGATGAGCGCATCGCGGATCTGCGGATACCACTTGGCGTAATGTTCGTCGCCGGCCTGCACCATGGCCTGCATGGCGTAGTAGTGCGCGTAGTAGAAGTAGCCGATTTCCTTGCGATTGAAAACCTTCGGGCTGTTTTCCAGATAGCGGATGGAGGCCTGCACCCACTCGGTGTCGCGCATGCCGCAGAGTTGGGCGGCATAGGCGCCGCCGGCGGTGCAGGACAGCGTGGTGCCTGTCTTGCCCTGGTAGCCGAAGCCGCCGGTCTGCTCGTTCCACACCTGGTCGCGCAGGTATCCGACCACGCGGTCGATCGTTTCGGTGGGCACCAGAATGCCGGCCTGTTTCGCGGAGGCAAGGGAAACGAACACCATGGCGGTGACCGAGGTGTCCTGGCCGCAGTCCGGGCGCGCGTGATAGCGCCAGCCGCCGAGCGGGCTCTGGGCGCGCAGGATCACCTGCACGGCGCGTTCGAGAGCATGTTGGATTTCCTTGTTGTCTTCGGTCTTGCCGGTCATGCCCCACATTTCGGACATGGCGAGAGTGTAGAGCCCGTGCTCATACATGCCGTTCATGTAGCCTGTCGGGGATTCCTTGGAGCGCTTGAGAAGATAGTCCTTGGCGCGGTCGAGTGCCGCGCCGTTGCGTCCGAAGCCGGGGAATTCACCCTTCACCATGAAGGCCATGAGGGCGAGCGACGTGGTGGCGATCTCGAACTTGCCATCGGAGCCGCTCCACGATCCATCGGGCTTCTGGGTGGCCAGCAGGTATTGCAAGCCGCGCTCGATGGCGAGATCCGCCGCTTCGGTGAGCTCGGGGGCTTCCTCGGCTTTGGCGGCGGGGGCATCCTGCGCGTGGAGTGGCGCGATGAGGAGGCTTAGGGCTGTTAGACGGGAGAGCAAGGATGTGGATTTCATTTCGCGACCCTTTCGTAGTAGTTCTTGAGCGTGGCCCGGTATTCCAGCGGAAGCTCGCGGGCGAAGTTCTGGTTGAGGGAGGCCCGGTTGCGGGTGCCGAGGAATTCCCATTCGGACTTCTTGTCCTTGGGCGCCTCGCCGCTGACGAAGTCCGAGACGAATCCGACCGCCTCGGTTTGATAGAGATCGTCGGTTTCCGATTCGGTGAGCACATCCGAATCGCTGCTGGATGGAGGGGGTGTGGCGGTATTGAGAATGAGCGCCTGCTGGATGATGAAGTGGCGCAAGGTCCGGTCGGCGACCAGCTGCGCACCGCAGGCCTGATCCTTGCGGGAGGCATCGAGTTCCGGGATGATCGCGTTCATCTGCCCGAGCGCTTCCGCCAGAATCGGGTGGGGGACTTCGCCTTCATTGGCCTTGGCGAGACTCAGGGCGAGTTTCCGCTGGGCTTCGGAAAGCCCGGGAAGATCCTTGTCGGCACTGCCATTGGTCTTGCGAAGAAGCACGCGGTGCTTGCTGGCGATGTCGAGCACCTTGATGAGCTGGTGCAGTTCCGGCGGTTCCGCCTTGGTGAGGGTGATGCCCGGCAGTCCGTTGAGCATGGTGATGATCGTGTTGAGCTGCCCGGCATTGGCCTCCAAGGCCTTCTCGGCCGCTGACATCGGATCCACGGCAGGCTGGCCTGACTGAAGAAGCCGGACGGCTTCTTGCATGTCCTTGGCCGCGGCATGGAAGTCGAGATTCAGGTTCACGCCTTCCAGCTTCAGCTTGGTTTTTTCATCGAGCTTCTGGAAATCCACGCGTCCGGCGACCTCGTTGAGCGTGTTGGCGAACGATTCGGTATTGGCGGTCAGCGATTTCTGGGCGGCGAGCGCCTCCCCGGGCGCGTCACCCTCGCGGATCTGTCGCTGGCGGAAGGCAAGCATCGACAGCTCCGATTGCGCTTCGTTGAGAAACTCGACGACCTCGGCGATATATCCGGTCTGGACCGACACATCGGCGACGAGGCCCTGAACCTTGGCCAGCGAGTCGACAGCGGTTTCCTGGATCTCGGCGGCATCTTCGGCATCGCCATCCTCCATCGCCACCAAGGCATCCTCCACGTCCGATGCGGCGAAAACCAGCGGTGTGCCGACGTCGAGTCGCGCCGCCACCAGATCGAGGGACGGGGCGATCTCCTTGAGGCAATCGAGCAGGTTGCGTTGCGGTGGCAGGAGCGGAGGGAGCGACTTCTCATCGGCATCCATGGTCGCGGCGATGAGATCGTTCTGGCCACCCACGATATCGGCCATGCCTTCGCTCGCCTTGGCCACCGCCTGTTCGAAGCCGATGAGCTGCTGGAGCAGGGTGAACTGCGCGAGCTGTGCCGCCGCCAGGGTGCGGGCCTCGGCAAGGGCCGTGGCCGCTTGCTCCTGAGGCTCAAGCGCGTCCTCGAGGCGCTTTTCGCCGATGGCGGCCATGGCCAGTTTCATGGCTTTGCCAACCTCCTCGACCCGGCCAAGCAAGGGCAGGAGGCTTTTGTTAGAAGCTCCTTTGGCAAGCTCCTTGTGGAATTCCTCGACTTCCTGGGCCAAGGTCTTCTGGTCTTCCGCCAAATCCGGGGGATTCTTCTCATCCAAAGCCGCCTCCTCGGTTTTCTCGACCAGTGCGATCTGGCGGGCTTCCATCTGCTCAAGGATGCCAACCCGGTCGGTGGCATCGGACACTTCGGATGAAACACCCAGTGATTTCTGCGCAAGCTCAGCTGACCAGCGGGCGAGGATGCCATCAAGTTCGCGCAACGCTTTGAGGACCTCTGCCTGGGTGGAAACCGCCGGTTCCCTGGACTTGGATGCAAGGTGGGCGCAGGCTTCGTTCATCAAGGCCTCGGCCTGCAGGCGATGTTCGTCACTCGGCGGGGCGGCGGGAAACTGCAGGTCGAAGAGTTTCGTGCGCTGCGCGAAAATGGTCGGCATAGGTGCAAGGACGAGTGTGTCGCGCAAAGCCGCCTGACGTCGTGCAAGGTCCGGCACATTCTTGTCGAAATCGGCGGTTTCCGAGCAGGTCTTGTGCAGTTCCTGCTGGCTGGCGATCAGTCGCGAGATCTGTTCGCGCAAGTTCTGGATCATCGCGAATTCGGAACCGGAACGCATCGAGAACTCCGATTCGAGCAATGGCCTGATGAGCGGGTATTGGGCGGCGGCGGCCTCCTTGTTAGATCCCTTGGCCGCCAGCGCGGCGACCTTGCGGATCGAGTCCGCGAGTCCCGAAACGCGCAGCCTGTGAATGTGGCGGCTCAGACCGAGCACGGAGAGCGGCCGTTTGTCATAGCGCATGGACGCCGTGAGTTTCTGGAGGAGATCGTCCGTCCATGCGGCCACCTCCTCGTGGTTCTTCGCCAATGCCGCGGCTTGTTCGGGAGGGGAGGTCAGCAAACGCAGGCGGAGGCTTGCCAACTCGGTGGCCAGCATCCGCGTTTCGCGGGCAAACACCTCGCGGGAGGCATCGATGCCGCGCTGCATGACCAGGCCGGCAAGTTCACGCGCGGCTTGGTTGACCGCGGCGATGGCCGGCTCCGGATCGCGCTTGGCCGTGCCGACCTGTGCCCGCAGAAGATCGGCCGCGCGGGCCACATGATCGGCGGCGATCGCGCGCATGGCATCGCGCATGGCGCCGAGCGACGCGCTTTCCACCGCGTCGCTCACTTGGTTTGCGGCAAGATCGTTCAGTAGGGCATCGACTTCCGCTGCGGTGGTCACGAGTTGTTCGCGGACCATTTCCTGGCGAATCGCTTCCAACTGACAGGTTGGCACGAAGCTCTCGGCTTGCGGATCAAGCCCCATCACCAATTCGTGCGCGGCACGTTCCTGACGGTAAAGGGCGCGGACGCGGGTCAGCAGGCGTTCCATCTGCTTGTTGATCTCGGCGAGATAGTCTTCGCGGGACAGGAAGGTGATGCGCCGGGAATCGGTGCGGGCGCGATGCGGGCCGTTTTCGCCCGGATACTTGTCGGCCACTTCCACCACGAAGGAAACCGTGTCGCCGATCTGCAGTTCGGGCAGTTCCTTGCGATAGTCCCAATCGAGCGGTTGCTCGCCTTCACCGTTCTGGAGGGACTTCTCTAGCACAATGGATTTCTCGGGCCGGCGGTTCACGCGATAGGTGATGGTGGTGGTGCCGATGCCGTGGTCGTCGTGGGCGCGCACCGCGAGTTGCAGGGGGCGTCCGAGCATCGCGCTGAGGTTGTTCGCCGGCGAGGTCAGTTCGACGCGCGGAGCCTGGTCGGATGCGACCTGGAGGAAATAGCGCGGGCTGGTGAAGACGAATCCATGAGCTTTCTCAGTCCATGAAAAACTATAGCCCAGCGAAGCGGAGGCGGTTTCGGTTAGAGTGAGCGAGCGGCCGTCCGCGCCCGCTTCGAGCGGCTGGTCCTCGGCTCCATCGCGGTGCAGCGTGGCGTCGCGGATCGGTGTGTCGAGGGTGAGTTGCCAGCGCAATTTCGTGCCCTCGGGCACGGTGAGCGTGAGAGACTCCACCGATTCGGTGGCGCGGTCGATGTAATCGGGGAAATCGAGTTCGACCTTCACCTGCGCGAGCCGAGGTGCCGGGATGACTTTCACCTGGTGCCAATCGCTGCGGGCATCGCCCGCCTTGATGCGGATTGAGAAGTCCCGGGATGCCGAGGCGATTTCATAGGTGCAGAGCCCATTGACCACGGCGATTTCCATTTCGCGCGGATTTCCCTTGCCGGTCTGGATCGCGAGTTTGGCGGTCTTGGGCACCGAGCCGGAGAGGCGGATTTCGATCTTCGCCGGAGCACCCTCCTGCACCACCCACTCGCCGGCACCGAGATTGATCTTGGTCTTCGTCGGATAGGCGATCGCCAGCCATGGGGTGAAAAGCCGGCCCAGTCCGGCACCGATAAAGGCACCATGCAGGATGGCGGCAACGAGCAGCACCGCGACAAGCGCAAGGGCGATGCGCAGCGGACGCCTGAGGTCGGCCATGCCCACGACCTTCGCGGGTTCGATAGTGGTGGCAGCCGCCTCCGCCTTGCTTTGCGTGTGTTGCCACATCGCCGCGGAGGTTCCGGGTGATGGGCCGTGTTGTTGGAAATGCACCGCCGTGACCAGCAGGCTGTCCATGCCGCCCTCGGCATCTTCGATCTGGCGTGCCGTTTCGATCGCGTTGAAGCGCCGCAGCCGGCACCAACCGTGCCGCCAGGCCTGCCGCAACGAAACGGTGAGCAGGACCAATGCCACGATTGCCCGCGCCCAACCGGGCAGATACGTGAAGCGGTCGATCAGGATCGTGATCAGGAACAACGGCACGAACCAGCGGGCGAAGGCCAGCAGACCGCCGATGACATGCTTCCGCTGCGCGCGTAGCCAGACAGCTCGCAGGCACCGCATCATGGCTTGGTTGGTGTTTTCGCTCATCAGGTCAAATCGTGTCGTCTGCGCAAGATCCACTCCATGCCCAGCAGCCCGATCAACAGGGCAGCCACCCAACCATTGTCCCACAGCGCGCGTTCCGTGCGAACGGTGGTGGTTAGCGGCTCGGTGCCCACCAGGGACTTGAGCTTGGGGAGGTCTTGAACTGTCAGGCAGCTGCCTCCGGTCAGCCGGGCGATGCGCTCGAGGCTTTCCATCCGCATGTTCGTATCCGAAAGCTCCTCGTTGATCACCGCCACCTGGAACTCGGTGGTGTTGGAAACCTCCTTGTCGTCCTCGTTGGCCTCAAGGCGGTAGCGGCCCGGCACGGTGGCGTTGAAAAATCCCTCATAAAGTCCCGGCGATGTGCGGTCGGGCTGGAGGCTTGCCTTTTCGCTCAGCGTGTTCTCGCCCACGCCGTTCACGGAGATTTCAAACGAAGGCTGCACCATCGGCTCGAAATCCTCGTCGAGCACATGGGCATACAGGCGCACCTGTTCGCCGTCGCGGTAGGTCGTGCGGTCGGTTTCGAGGCGGATGCGCTTGTGCTCACCCATCAGGCGCGAGAGTGTTAGAAACTGGATCGACTGCGACCAGACGCGCCAGTGATACTTGTCACCGGTCTTGAAACGCAGACGCCACAGGCGGTCGGTGGCGATGGACAGGCACTTGCCGGTGCCGTAGCGGTGCCATGCCACCATCGGATATCGCTGCGATCCCGACGCCGAATCGGACAGCGTGGCCAGCACGGTGGCACCGGGTTTGGCTCCGGTGAGCGGCGGCAGGTGGTCGAGCGGTGCGACGCGGCTCCACACCCGGTCGTTTTCCTCCGGTTCGTTTTCGAGCACCATCACCATGCTGCTGCGTCCTTCCGGAGTCAGCACCGGATACGCGGACTCGGATGTGATCTCCCATTTGCTTTCGGCATCGAAGCGCACCGGCAGCATGGTTTCCACCGGGGTTCCGGAATAGGAGGACGGCGTGTGCGTCGGCCCGCAAAGCACCAGCAGAGAGCCTCCCCGGTCGCGGATGAGTTCCTCCAACAAACCAAGCTCTTCAGTGGAGAAGAAAGCGCCATCCACGTCGCCGAGGATGACAAGGTCGTATTTGAATGCCTCCTCGCGTTTCGAAGGAAAGCGTTCGATGTGCTCCGGCGAGTTGCGAGCGAACTCGGGGCCTGCCGACGAAGCGATGAAGGTGGTGTTGAGGCGCGGATCGCGCTTGAGGATGGCGCTCAGGTAGCGGAATTCCCAGCGGTTGTTGCCCTCGATGTAGAGCACGTTGACCTTCTCATTGACCACCCGGATGCTGCGCTCGACGCGGTTGTTGGCGGTGGAAACCTCGTCTTCAAACGCTTCGACCGCCACCGCCACCTTGGCCGCGCCTTTTTCATACAGGTCCACGTTGAAATCGATGTCCTCGATTTGAAGCCCGCCCTGGAGACGCACGCGTTTCTGGCAAACCTGGCGGTCGTTGAGCGTGATCGTGAGCTTCACGGTGCGGCGTTCATAGCCCTTGGAAAGGAGATGCACCTGCACCGGGACACGGTCGCCGGAGAAGGCGACCTCCTGCATCACGATGGTGCGGATGGAAATGTCGTCGGGTTGTTCCAAGCCGATCGGGATGGGAAAAACCGGGATGCCGCGCGCACCCAGATCCTGCAGCACGGCTTCCGTGCGCTTCGAAGATGCGTCGTCGATGCCATCGGTGAGAAGCACGATGCCTGCCGGCGCGGTCACGCCCGACTTGGCGGCCGATTCCAATGAGGAGGCGATGGAGGTTGCCGATTCGGCGGCCTTCAGCCCCGCAAGGTCGTCGGCACTCAGCGTGTTGGCATCGCTGATCAGGCGGGTGGAGCCGCCGAAGCTGTGATAGCTGATGTCGAGGTCCTCGCCGAGTTCGCTCAGGACCGGCGTGGCTTGGTTGAGAATGCCACGCGCGAGATCGAGACGTGATGAGGACAGGACCGTTTGCCGTTGTTTCGCATCCAGGGTCATCGCGATGCGGTCGGCTTCGATGCCTTCTTCTTCCGTGACCATGCCCAGCGCAAGGGCCGCATCCGCGACGTCCTGCGCGTTTTTGCGCGGATCCTTCAACGACATGCTTTCGGAGGCGTCGATCAGGACCGGCAGGCTTCGTGCCTGGGTGTGGGATTCCGTGACTACCCCGGTGGGTTCGAACAATGAGGCAAGCACCAGTCCGAGCGTGACGAGACGCGCGATCCCAAGCCCCACACGCAACCAGATGGGGAGTCCCCAGGAGCGGCGGTAGAGAAAGGCGCTGATCAGGACCACGCCCGCGAACGCAGCGATCATCAGCGGCGTTGAAAGCGGACGGGCCCAGAAGAACTCGTCGATGCCAAGGGTCATGAGCATGGCTTCAGGCATTCTGCGGCAAGGAGTCGGTGTTGTCCTGGGCGGAGGCTCGACCCCGGTTGAGCATGCGGTCGGCAAGCAGGCATTCTAACAGAAGAAACACAAGGGCGGCGATCATGAAGAAACGCCATGCGGAACGTCCGGTGCGTTTCGCCTCAATGGTGGATGCCAGTTCGTCGTCTCCCATCACCACGCCGAGGCCGAGACTTTCGAGGTTGGCGCGCATCTCCGCTTCGGGCAGGCAGGCGATATCGGACTCCCGCGGGTCCACGTTCACGGCGATGGGAAGCCCCGGTGCCTGGACGCTGACGCGGGCCGTGTAGTATCCGTCCTCGGGAGCGCTTTCCAGCAGCGCGACGAACTGCCCTCCGGATTCGCGTACGGGCACCGTGATGGTTTCTCCGCCCGGTGTTTCGAAAACCGCGTCGCTGGCATCCGGTTGGTCGACGTAGGTGAGGGTCAGAGAATCACCCACGGTGCGGGAGTGCTCGAACTCCCGCCCCGACAGGTAGGTGACGATCTGTTGCATCACCATCGGGAAGACCGGCGTCAGCGCCATGTTGTTCCAACCGGTCTCGGCGGTGGTGGTGAACATGAACACCTGGCCACGGCCGAGCGCGTGCTCTAACAGGACAGGACCGCCATTGCCGGCGAGTTGCAATACGGGAAAGCCGCTTGCCGCAGGCTCGACTTTCAGCAGGCGCAGGAAGCGGGTTTCGCTGAACAGGTCTTCGGGCAGGGAAGTGAGCGGTTGGCAGACCGGATGGTCGGGCATGTCGGCATCAAGAGGTTTGCCGCCTCCGAGCGAGTCGCTGGTTTCCACCTTGCCACGGATCAGTGCGGGCAGGATGGGGTTTTGCGTGCTGGCGGCGCGTTCGTTCCAAGTGTCGGCCTTGATGTTGTCCCCGCCGAACCAGATCAAGCCATTGCCCTTGCGGACGAATTGTTCGAGTTGTTCGGCCTGTTCCGCGGTGATCTCCGGGACATCGGCGATCACGATGACATCGACCTTGTCGAGGTTCTCCGCGGGAAACGACAACCAAGGGATCGCACGGACGACATAGTCCTCGCCGTTGGCCCCATCGGCCCGCGCGGTCAACGCGGCGACCACGAGGCGCCCGGCATCACCGCCGCCGGAGCCATCGACGCACAGGACGGACACCCGGTCGCGTACGACGGCCACGGTGCGGCGCACGTTGTCGGCGGCCAGCGTGTCGCCGGTGATCTCGGCCGTGATTCGGGTGGCGCCGGGATTGTGGAAAGGCACGAAAAGCGACACGGTTTCCGATGCATCCGCTTGGATCAGCGGGATCATCTTGCGGTCGATTTCCACCCCATCCACGCGGCACTGCACGGCGATGTTGGATGCGGCGGCGTTCCCGCAGTTGCGGATGGTGGCGCGGTAACGCGCGGTGGTTCCCTTGCGCAGCACGCCCGAGACCAACTCGAGGTCGGTGACGGCAAGGTTGGCATCCTCTCCCGCCACCGGAAGCACGAACACATCGGCCTGAGCGCCCAGTTCGGCGAGCGCCTCGCGGAGTTGGGCGGACGGTTGTTTCCAATCCGCCGCCTGGGCATCAGTGATGAGATAAACCTCCTTTTGCGGAGCTTCCATGTCGGCCACCAATTGCGCGATGCGTTTCGGTTCGTTGGCGAGGTCGAGCACGCCGGAGCTTGGTTTCAAGTCCTGCAAGGCCTGTTCGAAACGGGCATCGTCATACGCCATGTTGCGCAGCACCACCCGGTGATCTCCTCCGATGAGCGCGAGCGTGACCGGATCGCCCGGCGTCATCTTGTCGCGGATGACTTCGACCCGTTTCATGGCTTGATCAAATCGGCTCGCCCCTGCTGCGCCTTGTTGCATGCTGAATGACGAATCGATGGCGATGACCACACCGGCACGCCGCTCGCCGGGAAGCCACGAGGCACCCGTGCCGGAGGGGCGTGCAAGGGCGAAGATAAGAAGCAGAAGGGCCACGCAGCGCAGGATCAGCAGGAACAGGTCGCGCAGTTTGATCTGCCGCGAACGCACCCGCACATTGCGGTTGAGGAAGCGCATCGCCGCCCAGTCGGTGCTCTGCACTTGGAAGCGGTTCAGCAGGTGCGCGAGGATCGGCAGGGCGATGCCCAGCGCGCCTAACAACATCAATGGATGGAGGAAACTCATTGTCGGGGGCCGGCAGAGCCACCGCCGAGGGTGGACTCACGTTCGTGGAAAAACTCACTCAGGAATGCGTCGAGCGGACGCGACGTATCGACCAGCGCGTAGTCGATGTGGGATGCCACGCAACCGGCGCGCAGCGCCTCGCGGTGCTGTTGCAGCGAGGCCAGGTAATCCTCGCGGATGCGCTCCGGTTGGGTGGTCACCGGGTCCTCCAGTTCGAGGCCATCGAAGCGCCAGGTGCCGTTGAACGGGAAACTCAGCTCGTAAGGATCGAGCGTTTGAAGTATCACAACGTTGTGTCCGTCGTGGCGCAGGTGGTCGAGCCCCGAGAGCACGTCTTCGACATCGGCAAAGAAGTCGGAGATCACCACCACGAACGAACGCCGCTTCATCATCAGGGCGACATCGTGGAGTTGCTTGGAAAGCGTCGTGCGCGGCACCGACTTCGCCTCGCGCAGCATGCGGTCGATGTGGAGCAGGATGCCCATGGTCGAACGTGGCGGAAGGTAGCCCCTCACCTCGCTGTCGAAGACCGACAGGCCGACCGAGTCGCGCTGCTTGAGCACGATGTAGGCGAGCGAGGCGCTGAGGAACTTGGCATATTCCAGCTTGCTGACCTTGCCCGAGGCGTAGTTCATCGAGGCGCTCGCATCGATGAGCAGGTGGCAGTCGAAGTTGGTTTCCGCTTCGTAGAGTTTGGTGTAATAACGCTCGGTGCGCCCATAAACGCGCCAGTCGATGTTGCGGATCGCATCACCCGGCACGTATTGCCGGTGATGGGCGAACTCCGTGCTGAAGCCTTTGAGCGGACTGCGGTGGCTACCCACCCGCAAGCCCTCGACGACTTCACGCGCAATCAACTCCAGGTCACCAAGCTTCTGGAGAAGCTCGGGATCAAGATAGTGGGTGGGTGGCAGTTGCTCGGACATGGAAGTCGGCGCTCATGTAGCGGCGGTCTATGACCGTCGCTGGCTTTCAGCCGGCTTTCTGTTTGGTGACACTTGCCGAAACCTCATCCAGCAAGCGCTCGACCAGCTTGTCCGAGGTCATGCCTTCCGAGCGGGCGGCAAAACTAGGCACGATGCGGTGGCGCAGGATCGGCAGGGCGACCGCGCGGATGTCCTCCTCGGACACGTGGCAGCGGCCGCGCAGGGCGGCGCGGGCCTTGCCGGCCACGATCAGGTTGAGCGATGCGCGCGGACCGGCACCCCAGGACATCATTTTCCGGACAAACTCCGGCGCGTCGGGCTCGGTGGGACGCGTGGCCCGGACCAGTTTGGCGGCGAATTCGAAGATCGGATCGGCCACCGGGATGCGGCGCACGACGTGTTGGAACTCGAGGATCTGCTCGGCGTTGACGACTTCCTTCACATCGGGCACGGAGTCGGTGGTGACGCTGCGCATGATGTCGAGTTCCTCGCCATAGCTCGGATACTTGACCAGGATGTTGAACAGGAAGCGGTCAAGCTGGGCCTCGGGCAGCGGGTAGGTGCCTTCCTGCTCGATCGGGTTCTGGGTGGCCAGCACGAAGAACGGGGCATCGAGCTTGTATTCCTCACCACCGGAGGACACCCGCTTCTCCTGCATGGCCTCCAGCAGCGCGGCCTGGGTCTTGGGCGGGGTCCGGTTGATTTCGTCGGCCAGAAGCAGGTTGGTGAAGATCGGACCCTTCTGGAACTTGAAGCGCCGCTGGTGGGTTTCCGGGTCCTCCTGCAGCAGTTCGGTGCCGGTGATGTCCGAGGGCATCAGGTCCGGAGTGAACTGGATGCGCTTGAAGCCAAGCGACATGGTCTCGGCGAGCGAACTGACCAGCAGCGTCTTCGCCAGGCCTGGCACGCCGACCAGCAGGCAGTGGCCGCGGGCGAAAATCGCGATCATCATCTGGTCGATCACCTCGTCCATGCCGACGATGGTTTTGCGCAGTTCCTTCACGATGGCGTCACGGGCTTGGCCGAGTTTTTCCACGGCTTGAATGTCTGCGTTTGGGTTGCTCATGGGGTCTGGATGGGGTGAAATGCGGGGTGGATGGGCCGGATTGGCCATGAATCACGCCAATACGACCTCTTGCTTTGGGTCTTTATCAGGATTGGAAAAAACTTCTGACTCGCGCCCGGTCTGTCCGAGGCGGCCCTGATCGCCCGGGGGAGTTCTCCATCGATGATTCGCGGTGCGGGTCACAAAAAGCGACCTCCTCTGACACAATGACCCCGGAATCGTGGTATAGCAGGGCCGGAAACAGATCCCATGAAATCCTTTCTTTTCGCCCTCCTAGCGCTGTCCACTTTCTGCGTGGCCGCCGGCCGCAAGCCCAACTTCATCTTCCTCATCGCCGACGATCACCGCTGGGACGCCATGGGAGCCGTGCAGAAGGAGCATGGTGAAAAAGCACGCTACCCGTGGTTCGAGACCCCCAACATGGACCGTCTCGCCGCGGATGGCGTGCGCTTCCGCAACGCCTTCATCACCCATTCGATTTGCTCGCCCGGCCGTGCCGGATTTCTCACCGGCCAGTTTACCCACGTGAACGGCGTGATGGACAACAACACTCCGTTTCCGGAAAACTCCATCACGCATGCCACCCTGCTGCGCGATGCGGGATACCAAACCGCCTACTTCGGCAAGTGGCACATGGGAAACCAGAAGGAACGCCCCGGCTTCCAATACGCCGCCAGCTTCATCGACCAGGGTATCTATCAGGATTGCCCGGTGCTCATCAACGGCGTGAAAACACCCACCAAGGGTTGGATCGACGACGTCAGCACGGACTTCGCCATCGACTGGCTGAAACAAAACGGAACCAAGCCGTTTTCCATGGTCCTCGGATTCAAGAGTCCGCACAACAAACGCGGCGGCGACAACCTGCCCGAGCGCCTGCGTGGATTGTATGAAGGGAAAACCACACGCAAAACCCCCAACTGCGACATTGCCGCGGTCTATCACAAACCGCTCACCGAAGCCGACATGGGTCGCGAACGCGGGCTCTCCGCCAACTCCGTCCATCTCGACTACCTCCGCCACATCAAGGGCATCGACGACAATCTCGGAAAACTGTTCGAGGCGCTCGATCAGCTTAAGCTCGCCGACGACACCGTGGTGGTCTATTCCAGCGACAACGGCTACTTTCTCGGCGAGCGCGGCCTCGGCGACAAGCGCGCGCTCTACGAGGAGGGCATCCGCATTCCCTTCATCGTCCGCTACCCGCGCCTTTTCCCGAAAGGAAAGCTCGTCGATGAACTGGTCATCAACCAGGACCTCGCGCCCACCTTCCTCGACCTCGCCGGCCTGCCCAAGCACCCAGGCATGCACGGCGTGAGTTTCAAGGAGCTCGCCCTCGGCAACAAACCCGCCGACTGGCGCACTTCGTTCCTCGCCTACTATCGCAAGGAACTCGGCGATACCCCCACCTGCCATGGCATCCGCACCGAGGACGCCAAACTCATCGTCTATCCGAGAAACCCGGAGTGGACCGAGGTCTATGATCTGAAAAACGATCCCTACGAACTCAAGCGCCTTCCGGCCGACGGACCGCTGGCGAAACGCCTCGAGGCGGAGCTGGACCAGCAGATGCGGGCTGTTGGATTCAAGCAGTGAGGCAACCATCGGATATGCATTGAGAATGACCGCCGAATGACGCTGAGTCGCCGCATGACGCGTCGCACCATCGAGCCCTTGTTGTGCATTTCCGCCGTGATCATGATCGGAACCGGCCTGATGGTTTTCGGCTGGAGCCGTGCCAGGGCTGACGTTCTGCTCGACCGCCGAAACGCTGTCATCGAAGGCAGGGTGATTGACGGATTGGTCAGCACCGGCATGAGAGGCGGGCAGTGGTCTCATCTCGTGGTGGAGTACCGTCCCGCGAACCACTCGCCGATCACCCGGAAATTCGATGTCGATGCAGCCACTTACCGAACCAGCCTCGACACCCGCAAGGCTACGGTCACCTATCTCCCTGAAGATCCGCACGTCAGCCGCGTGACAAGATTCGCGCCTCTGCCTTTCCAAATCCTCATCTGGGTGGGCGGTTTGTTCGCTATCACCGGATTCATCAGCCTTCTGTTGTTTTTGAAATCCCGCGCGAAGACGCCCGACGCCGGCGAATGAAAAGGGACAGGTCTGAATGGCACGGGATTAAGCAAATTCATCGCCCCGGAGGGGCTGCTGAATTTAGACGGTGGCGCGAGCCACCGGAAATCGATGCGGGAAATCAGGCGCCCCGGCAGGCATGCGCGTCAAGTTAAGGGGATCATCCTTCATCAAGGATTCCTGCGGGCGGCTCAAGGAGCGGCGATGCATGATCGCCGACGCCCATGGAATGCCAATGTCCGGCGCATCCGCTCATCTCAATGCCAACTCATGGGCAACGGCGAACGCGTTTCGCTGCTCCTTGGCCCTTAACTTGACGCGCATGCCCGGCAGGGGTGCCGGAAGGCCTCGGTGGTGTGGAATGCGATGAGCGGCACCTGAAGTCATATCAAGCGATCCGCCGCCCCTGCCGGGGCGTAAATCACTTTGGGATGTGCTCCGGTGGCTCGCGCCACCGGCTGATTTCCACTGTCCCTCAGTGACGTCAGAATACGGCTTAATCCAGTGCCAATCGGGACAGTTTTTTACAGATTCCATTGGCATTCCGTGTTGCCTCCCTATTGATCCCCACAGAGCGATCAAGCAGGAACCTGCCGGTTTCCAAGGAGTCGGCGCGCACGGCAGTTCACCACTGCATTTCGCGGGTGGTGGACCGGAGGATGGCGGTCCGTGGCGACGAGAGGGAGCACAGCCCTTTTTCCTGCCCTATGATTCAGCCGCCGGCTCTTTCAAGAGCCTTTACCCCAAAAAGCAAACTGCTGGCACTCAAGAAATCCCGCGCAGGCCGTCGTTGGCGTCTCCCAGTTGGTTGGCTTTGACGCCGGCGGTTTCAAGCATGCTGATCCACAGTCCGCAGAGCGGGGTGCCTGGGTCGTAAACCATGTGTTTCCCGGTCTTGAGGCCAGCCTTGGATCCACCGGCGACGACGATAGGGACGTTTTTGGGATCGTGGGCGTTGCCATCGCGGATGGGGGAGCCGAAGGCGACCATGGAGGTATCGAGCAGGGAGCCATCGCCTTCCTTGATCTCCTTCATGCGGTCGAGCATGTAGCCGTATTGCTCGACGTGCCAGCGGTTGATCTTTTCGTATTGGTCGAGTTTGGTGCCGTCGTTGCTGTGGTGGGAGAGGTCGTGGTGGCCGCCGTTGACGCCTTCGAGGAAGGAGAAGTTCCGGCCCGTGACATCGTTGCCGAACATGAAGGAGGAGACGCGGGTGGAATCCGACCAGAAGGCGAGGACCATGAGATCCATCATGATGCGGCAGTGTTCGCCGTGGTCGAAGCGCGGCATCGAGTTGAGCTCCTCCTCCCTGCTGGCCTTGCCCATGGCGCGCGAGATGCGTTGGTCGAGTTCGTCCATTTTGGCGAGGAGAGCGGGCGGCAGGTTTGCCCCAGCGCCGATCAGGTTCGCTTCGGCCTCGATGCGGCGTTCGACCTCGCGGACGGATTCGAGGTATTGTTCGAGTTTGGCGCGATCGGACGAACCGAGTTTTGATTGCAGGCGTTTGGCGTCCTGGCTGACGAGGTCGAGGACGGATTGGTCATCGGCGGCCTGTTTTTCGCTGCCCTTGGAGCGGGTGCGGAAGAGGCGGTCAAAGGCGACCCGCGGATTGATTTCGCAGGGCAGGGGAACGGTGGAGGTTTTCCACGAGATATGGGAGGCGTAGAGGCGGGTGTAGTTGACGTTGGTATCGACGCCGGTGGCGACCGGTTCGGTGCCGAGTTCGAGGGAGGGGAGTTTGGTGTTTCGGCCGATTTGCTGGGCGGCGATCTGGTCCATGGAAATGCCGCCGGCGGCGATGTCGGAACCGGTGGTTTTGGTGATGGTGGTGCCGGTCAGCCAGCCGCCGGTTTTGACGTAATGTCCATCCCCGGTGAAGGAGGCCTTGTTCTGGAGGCCGGTGAGGACGAGGAGGTCCTCACGATGTTTCTCCAGTGGCGAGAGGATGGGGGAAAGCTTGAAGCGCGAGCCATCGCCCTCAGGTGTCCAGCGATCCGGGCGGACGCCATTGGGCATGTAGAGCAGGGCGATGCGCACGGGTAGTGAGGCCGATGATCCCGCGGCCATGAGAGGGCGCATGGCATCGAGGAACGGGAGCGCGAGCGTGGCTCCGGCACCGCGGAGGAAACTGCGGCGCGGCATGAGCCATTTTTGCGATTGGAGATTTGCCATTGTGGGTCGAAGGTCGAGGTTCAAAGGACTGATGGCTGGAAGGCCAGGCTGGGGAGGGTTGCCGGTGGCTTGTGTGTTTCAGTTACGTAAAGAGAGAGAAATGGGGATGGGCTACCTTTTGGCGCTGCGGTGTTGGAACGGGTGGGAGCTGATGATGGAGAGGATGAGGGAATGGATTTCGAGGTCGTTCTTGCGGAGTTCGGCGACGAGGTCGGTGACGACGGCTTCATCGTAGTACTCCAATGGCCGGCCGAGGGCGTAGGCTAGCATCTTCCGGCTGATGTTGCGCAGGAAAAGTTCGTCGGAGGCGAGGAGGAGGTCCTTGAGTTCCTTCGGGGTGCTGAAGACGATGTCGCCGGGGAGGATGGCGCGGGAGTCGATGGGATCGCCATTGGCATCGCGGGTGCGCCAGCGGCCGATGGCGTCGAAGTTCTCCAGACCGAAGCCGAGGGGGTCGATTTTTTCATGGCAGCCGGCGCAGGATGGTTTGGTGCGGTGGACTTCGAGCATTTCGCGGAAGGACAGGCCTTCGGTGGATTTGTCGTCACCGGGGAGCACGCCGGCGTCGGGCGGCGGGGGTGGCGGCGGGGTGCCGAGGATGGTATCGAGAATCCATTTTCCGCGTTTCACCGGGCTGGTGCGGAGGGGCATGGAGGTGGTGGTGAGGACGGAGGCCTGGCCGATGATGCCGCCTCGGTTGGCATCGTTGAGCGGGATGCGTTGGAGCTGGTTGCCGGTCACGCCGGGGATGCCATAGTGACCGGCAAGTTCGGCGTTGGCGAAGGTGTAATCGGCATGGATGAGTTCGAGGACGGGTCGGTTGGTGCGGATCAGGTGGTTGAAGAATTCGACCGATTCCCGATACATCGAGACGCGCAGGGTGGGGGTGAAGGAGGGGAAGCGGACGGGGTCGGGTGCGGCGACCTCGCGGAGTTCATCGAAGCCGAGCCACTGGCCGGCGAAGTGTCGGGAGAGGCTTTCCGAGCGGGGATCGGCGAGCATGCGCAGTGCTTCGGCGCGGAGGGTGGCCGGGTCGGCGAGTTTTCCCTCGTCGGCGAGTTTCAGCAGCCGGTGGTCGGGCATGGAGGCCCAGAGGAAATAGGACAGGCGTGTGGCGAGTTCGAAGTCATCGATTTTCCATTCGGTTTTTCCCGGTTGGTCGGCCTCGATGCGGAAGAGGAAGGCGGGGTGGATGAGGAGGGCCTGGAAGGCGGGTCGGAGGGCCTCGGCGAAGGTTTCGCCAGCAGCGGTTTTCTTGTCGAAGAGCGCCAGCATGGGGGCGAGGTCCTCGTCGGTGACCCGGCGGCGGAAGGCGAGGGAGGCGTGGGTGAGCAGGGTGGCGCGCGCGGCCTGCGCGGGCGTGATTTTTTCGCTGGGTTTGACGACCAGGATGCGGTCGAGCTGCGGCGGGTTGTCGTAGAGCGAGGCGACGATCTTCTTGGCGGCGGCGAGGTATTTTTCGAGCAGGGCGGGTTGGACGAACATCGAGTCGCCGACATTGTCGAAGCCTTCGCCGCCGGCGCCATCGGCGGGGAACTCCCGACCGGGGAGGAAATCGATGCCGAAGAGGTCGCGGACGGTGTAGTTGTATTCGTTGCGGTTAAGGCGGCGGACGGTGGTGCGGCCGGCGTTTTTCGGGAAGTCACCGGTTTCGAGTTTTTTAAGCACGCTGCGGATTTCATCGACGAGCATGCGGCGTTCGGCGTCAGTCGGGAGGAGGTCCTCGTCGTCCGGGGGCATATCGCCGGACTCGACCTGTTCGGCGATGTTTTCAAGGAAGCGATGGTGGCGGAAAGCGGCCTCGGTGGAGGTGAGGTGGTGGGTTTCGATGCCGCCCTTTTGCTTTTCCGGTCCGTGGCATTCGTAGCAGTACTTCGAGAGAAGGGGTGTGGCCTTTGCCGAGAAATCGTCTCCGTAAGCGGCCGAGCTCAGGAGGATGAGGGCGGAGATGAGACGGGTGACGGTCATCGGGCTGGGGTAAGACGTCACCGGATTCGGGGGGCTTTCAAGGGAAAGGCTGTGGAAACGGGCATTTTTTCAGGCGGGCATGCTCTGCATTGTGGGGTCGCCAGCGATCGCCGGCACCGGATTCGAAAGTCCAACACGCCCTGATCACGGCGGCCGGCCCGGATTGCGCCGCTCAGGGTAAAGGGGCAGGTCTTTCAACGGGAATGCCATCGCCATTCCTTAGTGCCTTCCGATGGATCCCACGGGACGGTCACGCTGGGTCCTGCCGAATTCCAAAGAGGCGACGCGCCCGATGGTTGACCACTGCGTTTCGCTAGTGGTGGACCGGCGGCTAGCGGATTTTTCGGATTTCTGTAACCGCCAACCGACTTCACGGAGTGTAAGGGTGAAGCAACCCATGCCGCCCGCGCCCGATCATCAGCCCACCGAACCCTTCATTCGCGCCCTCACCGAGGCACAGTCCGCCTTGCGCGGCTACTGCCACGCCTCGCTGGGGCTGGGCGATGAGGCCAAGGAAGCCGTCCAGCGCGCCAACATCACCCTCTGGAGAAAATGCGGCGACTGGAACCCTTCCACGGATTTCCTGTCCTGGGCCATCAGCGTGGCGAAGTTCGAAGTGCTCGGAGTGCTGCGCGACCGCCAACGCAGGGAAGCGCGTTTCATCTTCGATCCCGATGTCGTTGAACTCATGGCCGATGAATCCGCGCGGGTCGCAGGCACCGGCTCATACCGCGCCGAAGCATTGGAGCATTGCCTCGGGAAACTCAGTGAATCCAACCGCTCCGCACTCACCTCCCATTACGTGCATGGCCACTCCATCGGGGAAATGGCGCACTCGCTCGGCAAAGGAGCGGGTGCCCTCAAGGTCATGCTGCTGCGCCTTCGCGGCAAGCTGCGCGAATGCATCGAAGGTCGTCTGGCAAAGGGAGGTGCGGCATGAGTGAGTCCCGATTCAATCCCGAGCGACTGGAAGAACTCCTGTTTCTATCAGCAGGCGGTTCCCTGACGGAAGGGCAGCGCAAGGAAATCAACGCCCTGCTCCGGGAGCACTCCGCCGCCCGTTCGTTCGCCGCCCGCAGCCTCATCGTGGATTCAATGCTCATTGATGCGCTCGCCGCAAACGAGGCGCAAAGCAGACATGCCGAACCTTCCACAAGCCCGATCCGCACACCAAATCACTTTGCCCGCGCCGCCGCATGGATCGGCGCTCTCCTTCTTATCGGGAACAAATCCCAGGCCGCGGCCACCCCAACCTCCATTGCCCTCCTCATGAAGAAAACGCTCACATCCGTCACCACCGCCATCCTTGTCCTCGGGAGCGCGGGCACTTATGCCATCCACCACCACAATGAATCCGGCAGGTTACGCCTGGCGGACATGGAAACCGAGATCCAATCCCTGAGCGACCAGATCGGAATCACGACCACCCGTTCCACCGGACGCCGAGCAGGCTCGAAGGATGCGGGACAAGCCGTGAGCATCGTCCAGGTGCAGGCCATCTACGATGGCGACAACGTGATCAACAGGGAGGAAGACGCCATCCTCAAGCGGTTCCGGCAACAACTCGCCGCGATGGATGTGGAATCGCTGAAAAACCTGCTTCTCGATGCGGAGAAAATCAGCAATCCGGTGAACGGTCGTCTGGCGGAGAGCATCCTGGACGAACTCATCCGAAAAGACCCGGCTGAGGCCACTAAAACGGCAACCCTGCTCAGTGGTCGCAGCCATTCATATAATTTCCTGCTAGCCGTCTCTGCCGCGCAGGCCTTTGAGGAATGGCTGAAGAAAGATCCCATGGCGGCCGATGCGTGGTATCGTGAAACCGTTGCCGCCGGCGGCTTGAACTCCAGAAACATCCCCCCCAACGGCCTTGAGGAGCACGCCCTTGACCGCAGCTTCGAGCGCCTCCGTTTCAAAGCCATGCTGAAATCCAATCCCGCCGAGGCGGAAGCCATGCTGGCGACCATGCTGCCCGGCGATGTCACCGGCGCTCTGCGCGATGTGACCGATCCGGACGCCTTGCGCGACATCCTGCCAAAGCTCCAGCCCGAGCAACGGCTGCCTGCCGCCAAAGGTGTCATCGAAGACATGGCCGCCAACGATCCGGACGCCGCGCACGCCTGGGCAAAGTCACTGGGAATGCCTGATCGTGAACGGGACACCCTGATGGCCGGTGGCATCAAGAATGCTGTCGCCAGTGGCAAACTCGATCTTGCCGCAGTCTCGGAGTGGACAAGCAAACTCGACCTCGATGCCGAGACACGTTCCAAAACGCAGATCGACTCGGCGGTCAGCGCCTCGCGTCTGCCCGGGAGCGATGCCAGGGCGACGGATTGGAATCGCGTCACCGAGCGCATCGACTGGCTGCGTAAGGAAGCTCCGCCGGAATCCGCCGACCGGATGGTGGGCGAGTACCTCGGAAAACTCGCCTACAACAGCCGCACGCCCGACCAGTCGTTCAGAGCCTATGAAGCGGAGATCGCCAGACGCGGGAATCCCGACCCGGCGCTGACGATCGCCTATGCGAGGTATCTTGGAATGTTCGGCATTCCCCGATTCAGCGACCAAGGCCTGAAGTATCTCAAGACACTGCCGCCCTCGCGGGAAAGGGACCATGTGATTGAGATGATCGAGATCAACCGTTGAGCAAGCTCCGACTCCGAAGCGTCATGAAAAAGCATCACATTCTCCTTCTCGTGATCCTTGCCGGCATCGCCGCGTTTCTCCTCAGGCAAACCCACGGCCTCAAACATGCGGAATCCCAGGCCCAGGCCGAACTCAAGCTGCTGCGCGATGCGGTGAGGAAATCACCCGGAGTCGCAACAACAGCTTCGGGCGGAAGCTCCGACCTTCGCCCGGCCGCAATCGATTCGGCTGAATTTCTATCAGATCTGAATTTCGATCCGGGCAGCGGCGATTACAGGCAAAGCATGTTGGACTTCGCCGATAAGTATGAGGCCCGGATTTCCTCCGCCCCATTGTCGAAACTCAAGGAACTCTGTGCGCTCATCGAAAAGCAATACCCGCTCGGTCAGGAGAAAAACAAAATGGCCCGCAAGGCATGGTTCGCCATCGTTGGGGAAGCGACGAAGTCCGATCCCGCATGGGCATTCGCGAAGTTGGAAGAAGCCTCATCCCTCATCGAAGCGCCCGTCGGTGAAGTGCTCGGGACATTCAAACGCTGGTCCACCATGGATGGCGAAGCCATGAATCCCGCCTACGCCTCGGCTCTTGAGAAGTGGCTCGATGAGGCACAAACCGCGGGAAAGATCGATGCTGCCCATCCTCTCGTCAACGAACTCCGTGCCGGCATCGCCGCCGCCCAAGGCGATTTTTCCGCCGCCGTCCGGCAGATCTCGCAACTTCCCTACACGAGCCAGCGAGAGGCCGCCGTCGATTATGTCAGCACCTTGCAAACTCCGGAAGCACGGCTCCAAGCCATGCAGGAACTCAGCACCGCCCTGCAATCCCAGAACTTCACGAGGGTTGTTAGGGAACTGGCGAATCAACATGGCTTCGATGCCGCGCGGAAAATCCTCAACTCCGCATCCCTCGCGCCGGAGAAACACGACCTCGCCGCCGCTGGCATCGCCTCGGCCGCCATCGGGCCCGAGACAAAACAACGCGCCGCATGGTTGTTGGAAAACCTGCGCAGCGACGATCCGCAGGCGCTCGCCGCATTCACCGGCACCTGGACCGAGGGAAACCAGGCCGATGCCGCGAACTGGCTCGGCACCCTGCCTCATGGAAAACGGCGCGATGCCGCGTTGAAAGGCTTCATCCCCGTGGCCGCGCGGATCGACGGTGCCACCGCCATGGACTGGGCGCTCACGGTTTCCGATCCCCTCCTGCGAAACCAATTGTATAACGAGGCCCACGCGAAATGGCACGAGACCGATGCCGGGCAAGCCAACGAGTATCGCAGCCGTCACCGGCTCGACAGCGAGGCCGTCGAGGCTGCAAGCAAATGATCCGGTTCGGCCCCGCGCGACCCTGAATGACCGGCCGCCATCCCATCCGCCACGGCTTGCGGGTTGGCGCGGTCCGGCCATGGGCGGACTTGGGGCTCCCGCTGGAAGAACGCGCGCTGCCGCAAGCGCTCAAGGAAGCCGGATACCCGACCCATCTCAGCGGCAAGCGGCATCTCGGGCACTGCGCGCCTGTCCACATCGCCGGGTGAATCGATTGGGTTGGCGAATCCTCGCCGAATGGATCACCGGGCATGCGTTCTCCGTCTGTCCGCCCGGAAACAAGTCCCTGCAAGGAAGGTCGCGTC
>Ga0315904_10002672_pt1 | contig 27365 bp, 15 predicted proteins | sample LakEriMetagenome_6_FD_203529 | JGI IMG/M metagenome (GOLD analysis project Ga0315904, IMG submission 203529) | Freshwater fungal communities from buoy surface, Lake Erie, Ohio, United States - Buoy 12 MA120 | ecosystem: Environmental > Aquatic > Freshwater > Lake | place: USA: Lake Erie, Ohio...
GTCTTCGACGCAGATCCACTGCCATGCGCGGGTCTCGCCGGTGATGTCCCGGTACAAGTCCCGGTAGTACGCGGCCTGCACGTCGTAGCGCAGCTGGCCAATCTGCCGGCGGAAACCAGCCTTGCTAGCATCGCGAGTCTTCTTGAGATCCACGATCACCGGCGTTGTGTTGGGGAGCCAGTCGATCAGGCCCTTGCGTTCGCAGGACTCGAACTCACCGAACATCCCCACCTGGGCCTTGCCGGGCTCTGCGAAGATCCGGCCGGCGACCGGGTGTTTGCGCACGGACTCAACCATGCGTTCGACGGTCTCGATGGCGTCGTGCTTGAACACGGTGACGCCCCGCTCGGTCTGCTCATCTCTCCAGGCGCGTGCTTCTTTGGTGCGGTAATCGTCGAACGGCGACGTGGTCCAGAGGTACGGCGTCCCGAGAACCTTGTGGTCCAGCAGACTGCCGATAGCCATGGCTTCGGTGCTTTCCTTCTCCTCCTCAAAGCCTACCAGCGCGTGGGCTGGTGAGCGTGAGAACGCCTTCAGGCTGGAGATGTTGATTGCCGGGTGGTTCCGGTAGGTGTTTACGTCGATGGGGTGGACCAGCTTCACAGCACACCTCCCGCCTTCTGGAACGCACGGGCGATGCCGCGCTTGTTCCTGATCACCCAGTTCTGAATCTCCAGCGGCAGGTCAGCGACCGTGGGATAGGTGTCGGCCTCGGGCCACCACTCAAGATCGGTGGCGAGCTTCGCCAGCTGCGCGTAGGTGATGCCGATCTGGGCCAGGGTGGATTCGGCGGTCTGCTCCGCAGGATCGACCGAAGGCAGTGGAGCGGGCGTGGGCTCAGGCGCAGCTGGAGTCTCGACAGGGGCGGGCGCTGGCTCGGGCTGCGGTGCGGGCGTGGGTTCAGTAACCGCCGGATCGACAACCGCGACCGGCGCGGGCTCGGGCTCGACCTTCTTCTTGCGCGGCTTTGGCTCTGGCGGCGTCGGCGTCACGTCCACGACAGACGCGGTGACCGTGGTGGCGATGGACGGCTGCACGACCTGCTGGGCCGCCTGCGTGTCGTGGACCTCTTCCGAGGTGTGCATACCCAACGCGATCTCCGGCGCGTAGGCCCGGGTCCAGAACGCTGCAGCCCGGTACTGGAGCATCTGTTCCGGCATGGTCTTCCACTTGGAACCCGCCTTGCCGTACCAGCCTTCAGCCTTGGCCATGGCGATCGTCACCAGGGCACCCACCAGTTCCAGGTTTCCCTCGCGCTCGACGGCGTAGGCGCGGCAGCCCCAGTCGTCAGCGCCTTCCTTGCCGACCCAGCGGAACCGCATAGGGCTGAACCGGCCGCAGCTGTTGACGGTGGCAATCAGGAACGCGGCGCTCCAGGTGGGCTTGCCGTGGATCGGGACCATGCTCTGCATGACCGCCATGACCGAGGCGCCGATGCGCTGACTGAGTTCCAGCGCGATGATGCAGTTGCCGAGGTTGGCCTCGCCCCGATAGGAATCGGGAACGAGGGTGCTGGACGCAAGGGCCTTGGCCATGCGCTGCACGGAGACGAACGCGTTCTCGCTGGAGAACGCGCTGAGAGGTTGAGATTGCTGTGTTGCTACTTGCAGTTGGTTGCTCATACGTCAGTCAACGTATGGCAAGTGGTGCGTAGCGTCAATACAGGACTATCGAATTCCCACAGCTTTTTTCGCTTTTGCGTTCGCGATGTCTTCGATCCGGTCCAGCTGCCGTTTGGTTGCGGTCTGAGGATCCAGCTGCGAAATGCGGGTCTTGAGTTCGACTGCGCGAACCTCCTGCATCCTGGTCAACTCCTCCGGGGTGGCTTGGCGTTGCACGCGGCCGAACTGGAAGAACTTGTTGCTCTGAGGGGTGGCCGGCGTCCATCCAGTCTTGGCTAGCACCTGGTAGGCGCGATCTTCTTCTGGGCCTCCAACGATCGCGGTGCCGCCGGTCAGGATCGACATGATGCGCTCCTGGGCACGCGGTGTACCGACCGGATCCCCGAGGAAATTCCGATCAACCTTGCCACTCCAGGGCGTCGGTACCAGCAGGTTGATGAACGTCTGGTCCTTCGGATCAAACTGAGCGCCGGACATAGCGGTGGCCTCGCGCAGAAGGGGTTGAAACGGAATCAGGGGGCTCACAGTAGCAGCGGCGATCTTACCCACATCCGGCGCTCCGCGATATGTGCCGGCGCCGATCATTCCAGATGCGGTGCGCCCCTGGGCGATGGCTGAATAAGCGCCGTAGCCGAGCGACCAGATGACATCCTTCGCTGTAAGGTCACGAGGCTCGAAGGTGAGCCCCTTCTTCTTGGCGGCGGCAGCGGCTTTTTCGTTCAGCCGGTTACGCTTGGCAATGGTGTACTGAAGCTCGCCGACAGCGGCCAGCGCCGGGCGAATGTACTGGAAGGGTCCGGTGTTGAGTGACACGCGTAGCATCTTCCCATCAGGAAGATCCAGCTCCATCGTGTTGGGCTTGTGGCCCTCACGCTCCATTCGATCAGCCTCCTCCTTATCGTCGGGCCACCTGGTAAAGACTCGCAGCGCGCCTGAGAGAACCAATCCAACGAACAACCCAGAAAGCCCCAGTCCCGCCGCAGCCTCGATCTTGCGCTGCACCTTGTCGGTCTCGCTCTTGTACCAGGCGGATCCCTCGAACGCGCCTGGAACGAAACCTCCACCGGCAAACGTAAGCCCTCGGTTGATTCCGATTGCAACGGCGTTCGAGAACATCCCCAGGAGATCTGGAATTCCGATGCGCGACAGGATTTTACCGGTGGATTTCATCGCTTGCCCGATAACCCCACCGGGGCCGCCCTGCTCTTCGACGTTCCATCCGATGGTAGACCTCAGGTTTTGCGTGACACCCTTAATGTCTCCTGCGTCCAACCCAGCTGCCGCAATGCGTTGGTACTGCCGTGCGCGCACCACGTTCCATGCAGCAGCGCTGCGATCCTTGGGCGCGACGTTGGGATTGTCCCCGACCAGCGCTTGGGCCAACGCGTACTCGGCGATCGAATCACCAATGATTGTCTTCGCGGTCTTTCGCGCCTCGGCCTGGCCTATTCCCTGAAGACGCAGCTGTGTTTCAACCCAAGCTCTGATCTCCTGTTGCTCAGCCAGGACGCCTTGGAATGCGTCGAGGGATGAGGCGAAGCGGTAGGACAACTGCGCGAGCCCAAGAATACGAAGCACCGTAGCCTGCGCGTATTTGCCGCTCTTGTAATACTCCGTTGCCTGCGCGTTGATGCGATCCAGCGCACGCATTCCGCTCTGGAGACCCATGATGGTATCCTTTTCAGCGCGGCCTTTGGCGGCTTGGAGTGCGGACTTGTACGCCATACTGAGCGCGTTGAAGCGCGCCTTATAGGCATCTTCGAGAGTGGTCGCCGTATCCTTCCAGAGGCGGAGTGTGCGATTCGGATCGCGACTGGATATGAATCTTTGGATCGCTGTCGCACCTGCACGCGACGGCGTGTAAACGAACATCTGGGTAGCCACGTCGATCAACTGCTTGGTGATGAAGCCGAACTTCAACAACGTGTTCGCTGACCCGTATTCCTTGGCCGCCCTTGCCAGGTTCTGCTTGTTGCCACGGATCGGCATGGTCATCCGCGCCCAGCGCATCTGGAGTTCACGCATAACGTCCATGCGCTTGCCCTCGTTCATCGCAGCCTTGATGTCATCCGTGATGCCCTTGCTAAGCTCCTCTTCGGTAGCCGTGCTAAGTTCCTGCTCCAGGCGCGCAAGGTCTCGGAAACGGGATACCTCTTCATCGGTAGGCACCTGCCAGCCCGATTTCTTGGCGATGCTTTGCAGGAGCGCCGCCGAGTTCATGCCGCCTGCGTTTACAAACTGCTCAATCTTCTGCCAGAGCGGAGTGCCTGGTCCGGCATCCTCGCGCTGTTTGCCGGTGAGCTTCTGGACTGCGAGGTCGAGCGCCCGGATGCGTGCCCGCTCGAACTTCGCCTCGAACGCCTTGGCTAGGGCAACGCCCGTCTTGTCGGCCAGAGCCTGGTCGATTGCCAACTCAGACAGCAGTGCTTCCGAGAACGCTTTAGCCAGATTGGCCTGGCCAGCCTGCGGGGTATTCAAGACCCGCTTCACCAGGTCGCTCATCTTGGGAACCAGTCGCTGCAACGCGGGATTCTTCGCGACGCTCTCTGCGATACGCTGGTCCAGCAGGCCGGAGCGGATACCACCTTCGAGGCGCTCGACAGCCTTGGCCCGGTCGGCCGCCAGCTGCGCGTCAGTCTTCGGCTGGGCTGGGTCGAAGCTCACGTCCTTGGCTCCCACGATCTGGGAGACCACTGCGTTCTCGGCCTCCATCATCCGCTCGGTGAGATAGGTCCAGACAGCGCCCTGCATCCACTCATTAGTCAGATTCTCAGCTGCGACGATCTGGTTCAGCTTGCCGGTGAGGAACGCAAGCTTCTCGGCCCGAGGGCGTGTGGCCATACCGGAAAGCTCATCGGCTGTCAGGTAGGTCTTGGCGACGCGCTTCAGGAGTTTACGTGTCGGCTCAGACCGGTAGCGCGGGTCCTCAGTGATGCCGGCGTTGATCAGTCGCTGGAGACGGTCACTCGCGGTCGTGGGGCCCGTCTTGGCCTTCACGTCCAAAAAGTTATTCAGCACCCGCTGGCGAGCCAGCTGGACCTGTGATCCCACGTTGGCTGTGATCATCTGCATCACACGGGCCTTAGCCTCTGGGGATGCTCCAGCCAGATCCATGATGCGTTCGATGGAAGCCAGCTGGCTGCCGATCACGCGGCTCATCTCGGCGTTGGGTTGCTGCACCAGGCGAACGAGGTCGATCTTGGCGGGCGCCGGCGGTGCTACCTTCTTTGGCCCGAACTGCGTTCCCTTGAACCGGCCGCGAATCACGTCCTGGGCGAGCTTCAAGGTGGTCGGCGAGTAGTTCAGGAACCCGTCGCGGATTGTGCGCCAGTGGGCGTACTGCGGTAGGTCGAGACCCTCCTCGATCGCCTCTGGATCCGGATCTTCTTTGGCATCCATGGCTTCCTGGTACTGAGCGCGAAGCTCTTCGTTGCCAGCCGCTCGGGCCATCATGATGTTCCAGCCCGCATTGAACTCGGCTTGCTTGACGGCATCCTCGGTAGCCTTCTGCACCTTGGCTTGGGTCGAAGGCTTGGTCATCAGCGCGAGGCGCTCGTCGGACGTGAGCTTTCGATTCGTGGGCTGGGGAGGCTCGGTAACCCCGAGGGCTAGAGCATTCTCGATGATCTGGTCAATGGCTTCATCCTCAATGCTGCGCTTCTGCTTAGCCTTCTGGGTCGGCGCCTTCTTGGTCTTCAGGCGAGCCTGGACAGCGCGATATACGCGACCACCGGTGTCGGCCAGCGCCAAGACTCCGAACCGATTCAACATCTCCTGGAGGTCAGGTTTCTCGCCAACGATCTTCTGGATATCGGCTTCGGTAAACTGGCCACGGAACTCGGCCATAATCTTGTCCATCACACCTTTAACGCTCTCACCATTGAAGCTGTCGTAGATAGCCGAGGTAAGGAATCCGCGCACGTTTCGAGCCATGGCCACGAAGTCCTTCACGGACGCCCTCAGGCTCGCCAGGTTGCGGCCGAACTCGGATGCCTCGGACTGACCGATCAAGTAGAGTTCATCGCGGGTCTCGGGGCTGAATGCCCCGGATGCACCGAAGTGGTTGCGGAGCGACTGGATTAGCTCTGCGATGGTATCACTGCGCCCCTCAGCTTTGGCCTTGGCGATCTTCTTTTTGGCGACCTCGATCAGCTTTCTTCCAGCCGCCTCCTGGTCAACCCCATCGACAGGCGCGAAGAGGGTGTCTCCCACTTGGCGGAACTTCACCCCTGCCTCATTGAACGCATCAACTGCCAGCTGGATGCCAGCGTTTACAACCTCCGGAGTCCGGGACCGCCGGCCGGCTACAATGTCCTCGTATGCGCCACGCTTGGTGGTCACAGGTTGGCCGGGCGTGGTGTAGATCATACCGAAGTCAGTAGCCGCACGTTCAGGCAGGCTGGAGACATCAGCAATAACCTCGGCCGTAGGCTCGGTTGCCGATCCTTGGGCGCGATCCCAGGCGTACTGCAACGCCGGGCTGAGCTTTAGGCGCAGGCTGGTCGCCCACTGAGACGCGCTCTGAATGCCGGAACGGATCGCGGCGGAGGCGAGCTTGGTAAGAGCTTCGAGAACCCGGCGCGCAGACTCCTCGGGCGTCGGCCCGTCGGTGATGCCGGCCTTGGGAGTGATGGACTCGACGAACTGGGCGATGGCGTCAGACGCTTCGGCAACGGCGTCACTGAGATCCATCTGGGTCTGCGCCTTCTCCCGTGCGGCCTTGGCTTCAGCAGCGGCGCGGGCAGCGGCTTGGGCCTTCTGCTTGCGAGCTTCGATATCCACGCCTTCTTCGCCGACCAGGGCGAACGGCTCAGCCTGTGTGCTGGAGATCAGGTCGCCCTGCGTTTCTCCAGCTGCGAGGCGAGGTTTGCGCTCTGGGGCAGCCGGTTCTTCTGCCGGTGCAGCGGCTGGAGTGTACGCGTCGATACTAATGCTGATACCGTCACGGAGATTGATCTGACCGTAGGTTTCTCCGCCGTCAGCGGTCGCAGCCATGGTATCCGGATCGACGTCGGTGATCGTGAGCTCTGAGCCACCAACGGTGATCTTGTCACCCACCGCCAGGTTGCTGGTGTTGATCGCAACGGGCCCACCCTCCTGGATAGCGGCATCGAACGCTTGGATCTTTCGATCTTGCTTCACTCGCGCAGCAAGTTCGCGCATCTGGGGAAGTAGAGCGGCGCGGTCGGCCTCGGAGTTCTGCTCAGGGTTTCCACCAAGCTGTTGGATAGCCCGCTTCTTAACGGTGGCAAGGGCCTTCTGGCGGGCCATTTTGGCCGCGATCGAACCTTTGTCCTGGACGTTTCCAACAAACACTGGGCTCAGGAGCGCAGGATCCTCGATCAGTCCAAGGTCAGGCGCGATGTCGGTCGCCAGGCGGTCGAACTCCTGGGCGTCTTGGCGCACCTTGGAGACTTTACGCGGGGCTTTGGGCGCAGCTGGAGGCGCGGTGACGGTAGGCGCAGCTGGAGGCGTAACCTTAGGCTCCTCCTTCGTCAGGTCCTTCTTGGCTGCCTCGGCAGCGTTAGCCTCCGAGAACGATTCATCCTCAAAATTGAAGTTCTTGATGTTAGCAGCGGTGGCGCCGGCTTCCCCTTGAACCAACGCGCCCATGTCCCTCATGCGGCCACCAACCCGCTGGGCCAGTTCCCGCTCGAACGGGATGTTGTCAGCGAAGAGCCACATCATCTGAGCTTTGCTCTTGAGACCGTACCGGGCGGAACGCAGTGATACCTGCTCAACCTGAGTAGCAGTCCACGGCAGGTTGACGTTGATCTGGGTCGTCGGGTGAGTGCCGGTCTTGTCGTGCAGTGACAGGCCGGTGCCTCCCTTGGCCATGGTAGCGACCAGGACCATGGGTTGCTTTCCGCGCCATTCTTCGAGGTTCTTCTGAGCTTGGGCATCTGGAATGGAGCCAGTGAAGATCGCGACGTTTTGTGCTCCAATCTCGCGTTTAATGACTTCTTCAGCAGACGGTATCTCGATAGCCGAGATGCCAACCTTGTCCATCGTGGACTCCAGAAGGTTGATCAATCCGTCTGACAGCAAACCAGGGTAATCGCTTCTCTTCGGCGATTCGCCGCCCATCATTTTAGCCAGCGCCTTGGCGCGCTTAAACTCCTGCTGGAGGCGCCGCTGTTCGTTGATGTCGATGGTTCTTTCTGCCTTAGTCTCAACGAAGATGATTGGCCAACGGCCAGCATTCAAAGCCCGCCACGCCTCATTGATCGCGTTTCCAACCTTCGACGCTTCCAGTAGGCGCTTCTTGTAGTTGATCACCCACATCTTGTCGGTGCCATCTAGCGAGCCCTTTTGGTTTTCCGCTTCGTCGGAGAACGCATTGTAGATGTCGGTCCATTTCTGGTCACCCTTGATAGCCACCAGGCGCGAATCAACTTGCTCCGCTGGCAGCCGGGTCTTTCGGGCCGTGAAGATGCCCTCCTTTCGGAAGAAGTTTCTCGCCGCAATTTGATCCTGCTCGTTGGTCTTAGTCGGGAGCCAAACCGTTCTCACTACCTGACCGTCTTTTTTGATCGGGGTCGCTCCGTATGCCGCAGCGAACTGTTTGTAGTCACCGTTGAACGAATCAAAGATTCCAGTGTTCAGCAGGTAGGCTGTCTGAGTCGGGTTCTCGAACGGCGTTGCAGTCGAGAAGATTGGGAACTTGGTTTGCTGGATCCATTCCTGAGCCTTCTTGGCTTGTTCAGACCCTGCTCCTGCCAGATTCTTAATCGCGTGCGCTTCATCGAAGATCAGCACGTCTGATTCTTCCGGCGCGAGGTCTTTCATCTCCGAGTAGGTGATGAACTTTACGGGTCCGAGATTGTAGGCCTTGAGATCCTGCTGGATCTGTTTGATCAGACCCCGGTTGAGGGTAACGTAGATGATCTTGCGGGCGAAACGGTCCTGCATCTCGCGAATACCAGCCCCAAGCACGAAGGTCTTTCCGGTTCCAGGTGCGCTGGAAAGCATGAAGAATGGGCGCTTGGTTGCAAACGCTTGGACCATGAGGGCTGCATCTTCAATCTGCTCATCCCCAACTTCCCTTGGGATCCCAAAGTCTTCACCCTGTCGGATAAGCTCCTGGGTTTCTACGCTAAGATAGTTGTCAACGCCTCCCTCCAGTCCGCTTCGGTCGGGCCGGTTGTCAGCATTCTCTCGGAGTTTTCGGAGTTCAACATCACGGGAATAAGCCGGGCCACTACTTCTTTGTCCGCCAGCAGCTCCCGAATCAGCTCTTGATCGCTCGATAAACTGCCCAAGACCGGTGGCAGAGATTGTGTAGAACGGGTTGGTTTTGATTCCTGAATATCTTCCTCCGGCGGCGCGGAGGTCATCTTGGCGGTCGTAAGTCTTGCCCCGGAGGGTGATGCTACCATCCGGGTTCTGCTGAGCTGTGATTTTGAGGCCGGCAAGGATAGCTTGGTTTTCATCGGTAAGTATTGCTTCGGCTTTCGCTTTCTCTTCTGTGACTGCGTTCTGGTATTCCGGCAGCGAGCTAATGTAGTCGCCAACCTGGCGCGTGCGTGATCCTGGCGCGGCGCTCCTGGTGCTTCTGACCAGCCACATGGCGTAGTCCGGCTGTTGCGCAAAGAGGTCTTTGACCAGGAGGTTGGAATGTTTTCCGAATCCAACGGTTTGGTTGGCGAGTGCGTTTTGAGGCGCAGGGGCGGGCCGAGGCGCAGGGGTAGGCGCGGGCCGTGGTGTGGCAACAGGTCTGGGTGCAGCTGGCGCAGCGGCCGGCGCCGGTGTCACTGGACCCGGCTCATTAAAATCCAGCGTCACGCCCTTGCCAGCGTTCCTGAACACGCGAACCGGAGCGCCGCTTAAAATCCTCTGGAGAGCATTGTCGAGCGCCTTCTCGGACTGCGCGTCAATCGTAACGTCACGGTCAACCTTGATGGTGTACTTAGGCTGAGTCCCGCGCTCACTGGGCGTGCCGGCTATTGATTTGGCAAATGCAATGATTTCCTCGGTATCATTATCGACCATGCCTTCCGCAGTTCGGTTTTGGAACGGGAAGGTGCGTGAGGTTACAGGAGCGACTGGTGCGGCAGCAGGAGTAGGGACAGCAGGCGCAACCGGGGTTTCCGCCGGCGCAGCTGGCGTCGTAGGCACGGTCGCAGGCGGAGTCCAGCGCGCAGGCTGATCGCCCTGCGGAGGCTCAAATGACCACCCAGATTCCTTCAGCGCATCGAATCTATCGCCGAGTTCGGCGTAACGCGCCTGCTCTTCAGGGGTTAGGTAGTCAGATCCAAACTGAACAACCTGATCGTCCAGCCCCATGAACTCGGCGGTCTCCTGATCTGTCAGCGGCTGGACTTCGGTGGGAGCGGCGGGAGTTGACGTCTCGGCGACAGCGACAGTCTCGGGCGCAACAGCAGCAACCTCGATCGGAGTCTCCTCATCAACAACATCCGCCTCCAAAGCCATGTCTGGAATCTTGGCTTCTTCCCCAGGAGCGCCACCAGTCACAGGCGGCGGCGTGATGTTAATCGGCCCGGACGGAGCACCGCCGGAGTTGATTCCGGCGAGGGTGGCTGTGGCGTTGGGGAGCGGGTTGTTGGGGTCACCACCAAGAGCAGTGTTATTGGCAGCGCGAGCGGCGATAATTTCTTTCAGGGTGGGTTCTAAGTCGCCACCGATTGCGGGCCCGCCAGCACGTTGGCGCGCCAGGATTTCTTTGATTTGAACCTGAGAAAGAGGCGCGCTCAATTCTTGTGCAAGACGTTGATTTTCAGCGACGCGTCCAACCCTGCCTCCCACTAACCCCACTAAGCCGCCAACCCCAAAACCAGCTGCCCCGGACTCGAACACCCCCTCGGTGAGCTTCTGGTCCGGGTTGTAAGTTTTCTGCGCGACAACATTTCCCAGCCCTTCTTCTGAAACCTCCTGAAGAGTTTCTGCGCCCGCCGTTCGTGCCGCTTCTTTGATGATGCTTTTGGAAACCTGACCAGAAATTGCACGCCCCAATCCCGCCACTGCTCCAAACCGTTCCGTCACCGCTCCAATCGGTGCTGTGTATAGTGTTGATTGGTATTGTTTGACGGCTTTTTCAGCTTGCAGGCGATTCACCTCCGCTGCATTTCCCTCAGCCAGCGCCAGCGCGATCTTGGCGTCGTAAAACCGGCCTGTCTTTTGCGCTGCGTTTTCGCCGGCGCTGAGTCCGTACACAATCTGGCCTGCGCCAGGAATCGCTGACACCGGCAAAGAACCGAGCCCGCTTGCTACCTGCGTGAGGTAATCATCTTCACGCAATGGGCTGACCGGGAACGCTTCTTCCGCGCCCTCTTGAAGCGCCTTGCCCATCTGGAATGTCGGGCTGGCCTCCAGTTCGGCAGCACGCGCCTGGAGAACCTCGGGCGGCACTTCCTTCGTTCGCTTCTGCCAATCGGCAAGCCTGCGCTCGTAGGCTGCCATCTTGGCCGGACTGTCAGCCATGGACGGGCTGATTAACGGAGGAGGCTCTTCAAGACCTAAACGCGTCAGGCCCATCATACCTTGGCCAACCATGCGGCCACCTTCGCGCATGAGCGCGGAGCCGGCGGCGGGTAGCGCGCCTTGATCTAGTGTGCCTACGAACTCAAGAAGCTCGTTTTCGCCCATGTCATCGGGCACTTCGATCAACCCGATATTTTCAACGTCAACGAGCTTTGGCATAGTCGATTATCTCTGGATGGATCTGTTACCAGCCCCACCGATAACTCTCAAGACAGGAATGGCATTGGTAGCACTGGCTGCAGCGGGCGCCCCGAGCCTTGAAAGCCGTTCCGCAAGCTGCTGCGGAGTGAGCTTAACCGTCAAGGGTCCCTCTTCGGTTTCGATTTTAAGCGTTCCCGGGTACTCAGTCTTTGGGACCTTTTGCTCTACAACCTTCTTTGGCTTCCCGTACCGCTGCCCAAAGACGGTGCGAATGTCCATGTCCGCGTTGCCTTGGTAGGCTTTCCGGTTTGCAGCTGGCTTCCCAGCGGCCTCCAACTCGGCGAGCATTTCTGAATCGTTAGCCCCGGTTCCTGTAATGGTGGATTCGAGGTCTTCAGAAATAGGTGCCCACCCCTGCGACGCCATGATGCTAGGCATTTTCAGTCGGGTCTCAGACACCGAAACAAGACCTTCAGCGCGCCCCTGGTTGAACGCTGGGCGCTTCATTAACTCTTCTGGAATTTCCAGCTTGTCACCAAAGCCTGACGCCTGTTGGAGAATGGTGGCTTTACCAGCGGCTGCCGCCAGTGCGTCGAGGTCCTTGATGCTCTTGGCGCCCTTAGCTGAATTAACCAAGTCGATGGTTACCCCATCCGCTTCGTAAACCAGGCCCTCGCCAAACTTTTCCTTGAGGAGGTCAGTCCGATTCTGTGCCGCAAGCTTTGCCGCCTCCCGCCGCTGCTCAACCAGATCCTGGTAATACCTATCACGCACCCGCGCTTCTTCAGCACGCTGCGCTGTTGCTTCCTCCCTGGCCTGACGCTGCTGTGCCAGCTGCAAGCCTGCGAGGTACGACTGCCCGATGTTTTCGAGTCCTGAGAAGGGGTTTGCCATAAATCAACGTCCCATGAGTTTGCGTTGAGTCGAGACCAGATCGCTTTCGCCGCCGGTGCCACCGGACCCAAGCGTCGCAAACCCAAGGTTGGTAAGCCCGGATCCAAGGGAGCCAAGTGCGCCACCAAGCACACCGCCAGCGCTAGGCATATTAGCCACACCAGTCAGTGCGGCCATGCGTTGAGCGCGCTCCTGGCCGCGCAATGAGGCTAATCCCTGCGGGCCAAACTCGTAGCTCTGCATTGGCGCCATAGGCGTTGAGCCAAGAATTTGCGACAACTGCTGAGATCCCAGCTGTTTGGCTTTGAGCGTCCCCAGGTTGAGATCGCGCAGCTGGCGGTTGATCATTGCCGGAGATCCGGCGTACCCACCCTCAAGTGCTGCGCCTGCGCCAGAGCGATAAGACGCTGAAATCTCGTCAGCTGGAAGTTCTCCTCGAATAAGCGCAAGCGCATCCTGAGCGCGCAGTCTCTGAGCCTCTGTGTACCCAGGGATCGACTGCTCGATCAACGCCTGAAGTTGCGCCTGGTTGTACGCGTTTCGCTCTTGCTCCAGTCGCCGTGATTCAGGTGCTAGACGGGCCGATTCCCGCAGCATCTCGTCGATACTGATACCGGGAGTGTTGGCCGCATCCATTGCCTGTCTCTGGGCATTTGAAGCCGCGTTGGCTGACATGGCGGCGCCAGCGCCGGAGGCAAGTAGTCCGCCGCCGACCCCAAGGCCAAGTAGAAGTGGTAGTGCCATAAGTTTCCTTAGATGAATCCTCCAAAACGGTATTGGATCTTTGCCGACCCAAACGGCTGCACGTTGACCACTGTGCGCTCGTTCGGGCTGTAGGCTTCGAGTTCGTTGCGCAGGCTCCGTAGGGCCAGCTGAATCTCGCGTTCGGCCTCGGTGTACTGATTCCGGTCCTCCTTCTGGATGGCCTTCATCATGTGCTTGATCGCCTGGAGATTACCGATGAAGAGCCAATCCGAATCCACGACTGCGGGAATGAAGTCCAGGCGCACGATGGCTTCGACCACCGTGTTGGTGCAGTTCTCATCCGGAGGCACGCATCCGTCGCCATGGTCGATGCAGTCGTTCTGCGCTTCCGCGTTGCACCCGGAAGTTCCACCGCAGACCTCGGGCATCCCGATCAGGTAGGTGCGCCGATACTCCGGGTTCTGTTCGCTGGGCCCCCAGACGGCGATTTGGGTCAGCAGACCGCTGGTTTCGTTTTCCGCGATAATCGTCAGGCTGCCTTGAGTCAACGGCTTCTGAGCGCCGGTAAGGCCAGGTTGCTTGAAGAGCTTGGTTGTCCGAACGTAGGCGGTCACCGCCGGGTTGGGCAGCGTGACGTACTCACCCCAGACATACTCACCGGTCACTGTATCCAGCGTGCGGATAGGGTGCCCGTTGGGGTCTAGCCCCTGGAGAAGCACGCGCTTGCCGGCATCGGCCGTCAGCTGGGGTTGCACGCGGATGTAGCAGTTGCCGACGGAATCACGGAACTGGGTGACCATACCGCGATCCAGCAGCTGCTCCTGCTCGCATCCCTCACGGCCGCACCCGGTGCGCGGTGCGCGTTCGTCCGTCTGGAACTCGTACCACTGGTTCTGGATCGGGATGTTGTAGCCGCAAACGTTCATCGCCTCGATCGTCTTGACCTCGCGAGGCCAAGTGATGCAGCCGGCGGTGACGCAGACGCGGAGCTTCTTGTACGTGCCCCACCACTTACCCATGTCTGCCAGGCGCGCTTGAGCCTCGTTCAGCAGCTGGACAAAGCGATCATCGCAGGTGGCGAGACCGACAGCCTGCGGGATCGTAGAGTTCTTGGCTTGGGCGAGGGTCTTTCTCATGGCGGCGTGTAGGCGGGGTTCAGGGCCGTGGCGTAGACTTTGACTTTGTAGTTGGTCGCGTTGCTGGACGGGCCAAGCGGCGGAGTCATGTACGGGAAAACGATTCCTCCAAGAGTCGAATTAAACGCAACCACCTGAATATTGATTTGCGCCGGGTCGCACAGATACTTAAAAGCTGGCAAATCTGACGCCCTGTCAGCGACAAAATGCATACAATCAATCTCTTGTCCTTCATACCAAAGAAACTGAACAGCTGGCGAAGGTAACGAATCCGTAAAAGTGTCAAACGTGCCAGGAGATCCGGTATCTCGTATCAAAACGGCGCGAACCATAAACGGCATGACGCCAAGTCCATGATTGAAAGGAATTAGGGTTCCGTCCTGAAGAATTGGTACCGGAGACGACGCATACGTCAAAAACTGCCTCAAGCTCTGACGTGTAAGATCCCGCTTCTGACTCAGCAGCTGAAACCGAGTGCCGTCGTACATGACCGAAACGGTCTGGCCAGCCAAAATGTCGTTCGCAATCAGTGGAGTGGCGACGTCTTTGGTGATCGCCCTGGTTCCGCGAGCATCGACATTCAGGGTGCAAGCCCCGGTGTTCGCCTGATGGGCGATGAACGTGTAAATCTGCCCAGTCTGGTAGGCCGCGTTAGCGGTCGGCTGCGTCGGGTTGTTGGAGACCGCGTAGATATTCGGTGCGCCGGTGGAAACTCCGCTGTAGATCACCTCCGACAGCAATCGGGTCCAATTAGAGTCTGCCGTGGAATACTTGAGCACCTCAATCGGCCGGCCAGTCGTGGAATCAGTGCGAAGCCAGTAAAGCCCCGTGTTTGACGGCGGCGCATCTTGCGACGCCCATTCAGCGCCTGTGGTCAGGTTTCCGATCAGCGCGGCTGCGTAGGCGTCCAGGCGATCTTGCTCCGATGGGTAGCAAGCGGGCGGCGGCAAAAGGCCTGCTGAAATGTCAACGGTTGCCATGGTTAGATGCGGTAAAGGTAGTCGTTGGGCTTACACGGGCCGGGGTCGCATTCAAGCGCCAAACAGCCCTCGGGACAATCGAAATAGAAGAACTGTTCCAGCGGGGCAACGCAGCGCACAGGACGCCCCTGGAGGAATGATGTCCCAAACCGGCCGCCGTTGTTTACAACCAAGCTGTTTCCGCTCAGTCGCCTGACCGTGTTGCAGCCAATCTGGATGTTATCGACGTACCGGAAGAAATTTCCTGTCTCAGAGGTGAACGGCACGTCTGGGCCGGGGCTCGCGCAGGTGAAGGTGTAGAGCGTCGGGGTGCCGGTCACGATCACCTCATCGTTGAACGAGGCGTTGCTGAGCCCTTCGACCGTCGCGTGATAACCGGCCACCATCTGGTGCGCCTTGTCCGTGGTGTACGTGGCGACGCCACTGGTGCGCTGGTATCCGATGGGGCGGATCTCCCATGGGAAATTGACAGGGTTGTTGATGCCGAGGAAGCCTCCTCCTGATGTGCCTGGGACCCCGGGGTTGTTGACCGTGAACTGCGTTGGCGAAGGGGTTGAAAGGACGGTAAACACTCCGTTGAATGTGCCGTCTGTGACGGCGGCCACAGAAATCTCCATCCCCACTTGAAGTTCATGCGGGGAAACTGTGTTAAACGTCGATATACCGGCTCCATCCCTCGATGCCCCTGTTGGAAGTGGGGCCGGCGGGGCCACTGGCCTAATCGGAATCTGGTAGTCCGTCGGATAGTAATACTCCGACTTATCCACGTCATGGTTGTTGATCAGGAATACGGCATCCAGCGGCGCGAACGCGGTCTGGTAGAACCAAGATGCAGGGCCGGTCAGGAGAACGTCGTTGTTCTCGATCAACATATCCTTGTGGGCCGCGATCAGCGTCGAGTAAAGGGGCGCAGTCGGATCTCCCGTTGCATTGATCAACGAGTACCAATCCTGCACCACCAGCGAGATGAACGCTGATACGTTCAGCGCCGAGTTGTGATGTATGTGGGTGCCTTTGTGCTGGTACGAATCAACGTAGAAGCAGGTGCCACGAAAGCCGTCGAAGTTGTTGTAGCTGACATCCATCCCGCTGGTTTCGCGGGCCGTGATAGCATGGACTGGGCTCTGCTGGTTGACCACGTCAGGGCCGCCTTGGACGCGGTTGTATTTGAATTCGCACTCAGAGGCGAAGATCCGGCGACTCCGCAGCATGATCAGCTGGCCGTCGAGGTAGAGGCCGGGGAGCACGTCTGGGCCACCTGTGTTTGCTGTGAATCGAAATACGTCTGGAGTCGATATGACGGTGAGGCTGCCGTTGAAGGTGGGATCTGAAAAAGAATTTACGACCACCACATCCCCAACCCGCAACGTGTGTTTCATCACGCACGTGTAGGTGGCCACTCCAGCTGACCTAGACACCACGTTGATTGGATTCACCAAGCTCGAATAGCCGCCGATCGCGCACTGAGTGTTGGCTTCAGCGTTGCCGGGATACAGCGTGCTCTGGATCGAGTTGCGCCCCTGGTAACTGAAGTCGTTGTTGAGAACCTTGGCGCCTGCCGTCAGGTCATCCACGTTCATCGGTAGGAACGATTTGACCAGGAACGTCTCCGCATCCGCGACACCCACGCCGAAGTCGTAGAACTGGTTGTTCTGAATCAGAGCCCTCTCTCCGACATGGTTGATGCCGGCGACCGTGTAGAGCGAGTTAACGCCCGCTTTGGTTTGGGCAACCGGCGGAAAAACATCCGGCACATTCCAGGCGCGTGCGTTTTGGCTGACCGGCTTGTAGACGGTGCCATTTTCTGGTTGCGTCGGTAAGTCTACGCCAGGGATTGCGATCTTGAATTGGTTTGACGCAACAACCGGGGCCACCGCTGGGTCCACAATTTGCAAGTCGGTGCCGTTGAAACCCGCAATCGAGATGTTGGAAATGTTGACCTTGTCACCGGTCACAAAGTCGTGGTCGGTGTTTAGTTCGTAGATCGCATATCCGGAAATTCGCTCAACTCCAATCACCTGGAACTCGGTAATACGGAACGTGAATCCGGAGCCAGGGTTGATGCCGGTATCAGCGCCAGGGTTTGCAACGGTAAACTCCGACGGTGACACGATCCCTGTCACCTTGAAATTCCCAACAAACGACCCGTCTGCGGTTCCCTGAACCCGGACTATCATTCCTGCTAGCAGGTTGTGGGCAATAACGGTCTTGATGTAGGCGACGCTGGTCAGCCGCTGATACGAGAACAGCTGGAGGTACGGGGTATTTCGCGTGCAGTACACCTGCTGCGCGTCGATAAATCCATTGACCGTAAACGTGCCGTTTCTCGCTGGGTCCGTGAATCCAGTGACCGTGATCACATCGTTGACGGTAAAACCGAAATTCCACTGCTGATGCTTTGTAAACGTAACGTAGTTGTACTGGTTCTGCCGCTGGTTAATCAGCACCACGCGTAGGTCGCGCTCGAACGCCAGCTGGGTCACGTTCGTAATGCTGCCGAACCCAACAAACGTCAGATCGTTTCCTGGCCCAGCGGTAACCACGTTGGTGATGTACTGGCCGATCGCACTGACATTGGTGTACGGCGGAGGAACAATCGGCGGCGTGTAGGCCGGGGGAGCTGGGGAATAGAACTGAGTGCCGTTAACGCCAGGCGCGTACAGCGGCTTGTCCACTGTGTACGTGTTGATTCCGTTGGTGCGCTGCACCGAAACGATCTTGATGTCCGCGACCGAGTTGTTGGCGTAGTTGCCGTCGAACGTGATGCCCTCGATCAGGGTGTTCTTGCAGTTTAGCGCGTTGAGCGGGACGCCCGGGTAAGACCCAGGCGACCCAACGACTCCAGATCCGATGTAATTCCCAAGCACCTTCAGCATCTGGATGTTGAAGCCGAAAGTGTCCCCTCTTTTCGTGGAGGTGTTGTTGGCGAACTTCAGGATCGTTTTCCCGGCGCCTTTGCCAGTGAACGCGACGTTGTCGATCACGCCTGTTAGGGGAGGGTATCCCATGACTAGCGATGATGTGTAGCCACCGCCGATCAGGTTGATCCAGCCGTCTTGGACAACCAGTGGCGCATCTGGCTGCGACGGCATCGACACGGTAAACTGCGTTGGGCTTGGTGTGCTAAGCACCTGAAACCCAAACTGCCCCGGCCCGGTTCCGTTGAAGGTTGCGTCACTGAATCCGTACAGGGTGATTTTTTCATCCACCACCAAGCCGTGCGGCGTTGCCGTATTAAAAGTTGCAACGCCCCCAACCCGCACGCGATCAATAATCTTCGCCCCTGGACTCGACCCCAGCAGAAACGTGCCTTCAGGGAAATCGGCTCGCTTGGCCGCAAACAAGCATTCGTTGATCGCCCAGGCGCTGTTGCGCAGCCCGCAGGGATCGGCACCGTAATCGACTGGGTTTGAGGAAGGCATTTTATGCTGAGAGTAGCGGACAGGCGACGCGACTGAGGTCGCCGTAAATATCCTCCTGAAGGCGCTGAGCAACCATTGCCACGCGCTTGAGGCGGAACCGGCCTGTGTTGACGTAGCGGAGTTGGAACTCATAGCCATCCCTGGTGAACCCACCGGTCTGCACGTCGCACTTGTCCGGGGGTTGCGGAAGGGCAATGCGCGAGCGCGTAGGCGGCTGGTAGTATTTGACCTCCTGGCAGTTGATCACCGCCGGAGGGCAGGAAATCTCACCGGGCTCGCAGTTGCGGTACTTGGCGCAGTCCTTGAACTCGGCCCACGGCTGCCAGCACTCGCCTTCGTTGGCCTTGAAGTAGACCTTGGATTCGATGTCGCCCATCACCTGGTCATACCACTGCTCGGCGCTCACCAGGCGCTTCTTGTTTGTGGGCTCTGCGAAAGTCAGCGAGCGCGTCTCGATCGTCCAGTCGATCGGCGCATCATCGAACCCATCGAAGTCGAACTGGCCGTTCTTGGTTACCTCGTAAAGGCCGATGTCACCTTGATTCAGTCCGAAGACAAAGCATCGCTCCTGCTTCTGGATTCGCACCGTCAGCATCTGGAGGATATCAACCCCAGTCCAAACACCTTCCCACGCCGGCGGCAGTTTCCGGCCCATGCCCGAGACGAGATCGAAATCCATCACGACCATACCGCGATGGACAACACCGCGTCCGTTGACCTTCTCTGGCTGAATGGTCATTAGCATCCGGTTGTCGAAGTTCACCGCGCTAGCAGCTGTCAGGTAGAACTCAGTGTCGTAGGCCAGCGCCCGGACGACCTGCCGGCTTATCGGCGTGTTGCCAAACTCGGTGAAGTCGCGGCGAGCGTAAATCAGCGATCGAATACCGTCCTGCGCACGGAAGAATAGGTCACCGTTGACCGGTACGATGGATTCCTGGTTGAACGACCCGAAGTTTAGAAGGGCGAATCGCTGGATCGGATAATTGAGATCCTTCCAAACATCCCGATCGACCGGGGCGTTGAACGCGTAGGTTGCGGTGGGCGTGAATACCAGCAGGTCGCCGTCTCCCAGCGACGTGTCCAGGTTGGCAGCAAACGCCAGCCCGGTGATCGGGCCATTGGAAACCGCGAAGGCGCCACCTTCATTGAGAAACGTATTTTCGGTGAATCGAATGACCGAGTTGCGACCGTAGATTGGGTCTCCGTAGACCAAGTCGCCACCGTAGTATTCGGATCCCCTGGCAACCCAGAGGCGCCCCTTGCCGTAGGCCATCGGGCCTCCGACTGGCACCTCATCGCTGGTAGCCCTGCGAAACACCATGCCGTTGTAGAGGTACGGTGCGCTCTGCTGGTCTTGGACAATCAGCCAGTTCTCCGCCTGCTGAAAGTAGACGTGCGTCGCAAACGGGTTGTTTGCCTGAAGCCAGTACGCAGTAAACTGAGGCCCAAGCAGCGGGCCAGCGTCGATGCCAGGCGAGTACGTCGTGAACGTCGTGGGGGACGGAATTGTCTGCACCACGAAATCGCCGAAGAAACCCTCGGGATAAAGCGCACCTGGAGGCTGAGTGAGCCGAACGACCATGCCTGGCGCAAGGCCGTGCGGCGCTGCGGTGACATAGGTGGCGACGTTTGATACTCGCCCACGCGTGTTGACCAAGAACGTCCCTCCGATAGGCGTCCGGTCAGTCACCAAAAAGTTGTTGCCGATGTCGATCTGGAAGATTTTCCCACTGATCGCAACGTACAGGTATGGCTCCCCTTGATCGTTGGTGTAGGAACCGCAGCCTTGGAAGTAGCCCGTCTTAAACGCGGATTCCACAGCGGCGTTGTAGTAGCCGTTGTTGAGCAGCGCCTCTGGGTCAAGAAACGTCAGATTCTTCACCCAGATTCCCGGCCGCGCTTTCGGGAACCCGCCGCGCACCGTCGTGTTGACCGCCCAGGCCAGCTGGTTGGGCTGAATGAGTGAGGGCGAAAAACCGCTATCCACCCCACCTTCAGCGGTGAGGAGGCCATCAACGATGCGATTTTTTTCTGCGACCATGACGCTTGAACCGATTGAAAGGCCATCGCAGGATTCCCGCAAGATGAATGAAAGCCCCGATTACTTGTCCATACCGTGGCGTACAAAAGACCGCTTTCTGATCGAGGCTGAGATGGTGCGCAAAGATGGGTACATCATGCACGCCGGCGTGAAGTACGGGCGCGGAAAATACTACCACTTCCGGCAGGCTATGACTGCGCTCTGGCCGCACTTCGACTGGCACGACTGGTCGGATCTCCTGATCCAGACGTTCGTTGAAAACAACGAGGTCGGCATCATGGGGCCAGGGTCTTCAGGCAAGACCTACAACTCCGCTGCGTTCGGGCTCTGCACGTTCTACATCTACCCAACGGGCACCTCGATCATCATGTCATCGACGACCCGTGAGGGTCTCCAGCTGCGCATCTGGGGCTCGATCAAAGAGTTGCACAACAAGGCCAAGGCCAAGCGGGAGTGGCTCCCCGGGCGCGTGATCGAAAGCCGGTTCATCCTGACCAGTTCGGATGAAGATGCCGAGGCGCAGGACTTCCGTGATGGAATCATCGGTGTGGCGTGCAAGGTCGGCGGTACGTTCGTGGGTCTGTCGAACTACGTCGGCTTGAAGAACGACCGCGTCATGCTGATCGCAGATGAAGCGTCGCTAATGGGGCGCGGCTTTCTGGATTCAGTCGCCAACCTCCGCAAAAACCCGGTGTTCAAGCTGATCGCGATGGGCAACCCCAAGGACCGCAACGACGCGTTGGGCGTGGTTTGCGAGCCTCACCCGTCGATCGGCGGCTGGGAAGGCCTTGAGTACCTTGAAAAGACGCGCACCTGGAGAACGCGGGCACCCGGTGGTGTGGCTGTCCAGCTGTGTGGATACGACACGCCGAACGCGAAGTTTCCCAAGGGCACCAACCCGTACAAGGGCATCATCACACCGGAGCAGATTCAGGCTGACCTCGATTACTACGGTCGAGACTCGTTGCAGTTCTCGATGATGAACCTGGGGCTTCTGCCCCGGGATGGCGGCACCAGGCGCGTGGTCACCATGTCCCTGTGCGAGCAGAACCAAGCGTTCGACGACCCCGTGTGGGAACGCTCTGACAAGCTAACCAGGATCATCGGTATCGACGCGGCGTACTCGGGCGTTGGCGGCGATCGCTGCGTAATGACTGACCTGACATTCGGGCCAGATTCGTCGGGGCGCATCGTGCTAGCATTCAGCGAGGCCCCGATTGTTATCCCGGTCACGGCCATCAAAGCCCAGCAGGCCGAGGAGCAGATTGCCGAGTACGTCCTGCTGTACTGCAAGCAGCACAATATCCCGCCGGAGCGCGTAGGGTTTGACTCAACGGGACGCGGCACGCTGATGTCGGCGTTCGCTCGCCTGTGGTCGCCAGAGGTTGTCCCGATCGAGTTCGGCGGCAAGCCAAGCGACCGCCCGGTGCGCAAGGGTGATCCGAAGACTGAACGCGAAGCCTACGGCAAGATGGTTACCGCGCTTTGGTACTCGTCGCGCCTGCTGATCGAATCCAAGCAGCTGCGGAAACTGCCCCGCGAAGTGGCTGAGGAAGGCGCGATGCGCGAGTGGGGAATCGCACGTACCGGGTTGATCGACGTTGAGCCTAAGAACAAGACCAAGGAGCGCATGGGCCGGTCGCCTGACCTCTGGGATTCGTTCGTCGTTGCGCTCGAAATGGCACGCAGAACGGGTTTTGAGATTGCAGGCGGTCAGGGTGTTGGTATTGTCAAGCGACAGACACCAAAGTGGCTGACACGTCTGTCAGATAAGCGTCGCACGATGGAGTCTGAACACGCATTAACTTATTCCTGATATGGCCTCATTCAATCAAGTCATCCTGATCGGCAACCTCATCAAAGACCCAGAAGTCAAAACGCTCCCCAAGGGGACCACTGTTTGCGCTTTTGGCCTGGCATCAAACCGCCGCTGGAAAAGCGAATCCGGTGAGGACAAGGAAGAGGTTTTCTTCGCTAACTGCAAAGCGTTCGGAAAGTCCGCTGACTCGATTGGTAAATACGTCAAGAAGGGTGACCCGCTGATGGTCACCGGCCGGCTGACCACTGAAAAGTGGACCTCCAAGGATGGCCAGGAGAAGTCATCGACCCGAATCGTGGTCGAGCAGTTTCAGTTTCTAAAGAGCCGTGATGCTGCGGCGCCAAAGCCTGCCGCTGCCCCGAAGCCTGATCTGGACGCGGACGACCTGCCGTTCTAAACCTCGCCCATGAATCGCGATACGTTTCCTCCTGGTGGCTGGCAGTTCTACGAACCCAAGACCAACTGGAGTCCAAAGGACGCTCTGAACTACGGCTTCTACGACATGGCTCGCCTGATTCACAACCACCGGATTGCAAACAGCATTCCGTCCACGATCGAGCAGGCGATCTCTGACTTGGAAGCCTACACTCGGGCGCGGTTCCCTCAGATTGCAGCCACTCCATCCCACACAGCGAATGTACAACCAAGGGTTTCAGGCTGTCGCACGTGCGGCCGCTAGACTGCGCAGGACCGCTCAAGGGGCACGGATCCTAGCTGAATGGCTGGGCGACGGCGGTAAACCTGTCGATCGCCAGCTAGCGCAGGACCGAATTGATACCTGCAACCGCTGTATCCACAACAAACCCACGGATGCGCGGTCGATCAACAAGGCCGTCGCTGAAGCGATTCTGGAGCAGGAGCAAGCGCGCAACGACCTGGCGATGTTTCTTTACGGAGAAGGCCTTGCTGGCACCTGCGAGGTCTGCGGGTGCTACCTGAAGCTCAAGGCTTGGGTCCCTTTGAATTATCTTGGCAACCAAGAGATGCCTGATAATTGCTGGATTTCGCGGGAACGGAAAGCAATCTGAGGTCAATATGAGTTTCAAAGAACCGAGTAAAGTCTGGAATGTGGTGAGTGCGATGCTTGAGGCCGAACAGCCTCGATCTCGCAATCGCGCACGCATCAACGCGACGTTTAATGGCAACCCTCCCTACAGCGAAGAGGAGGCGCGAGACAACCGGATCCAGACCAATGTCAACTTCCTGGAAGGCACGCGGATCATTCACGCGGCGCGCCAGCAGTTTACCAACGCGTTCCTGAAACCGCAGAATTACTTCTCGGTGGGTCTCGACATCGGCCCACGCGACAAACGCACCCAGTGGGGCAACATCATCACGAAGCAGCTGAACCGCGTGATGAAGCGGTCTCCGAAATACTCCACGGTCTTGGAGTCTCAGTTTGCGGCCACCGTGCTTCACGGCATTGGTCCCGTCACCTGGCTTCGTGATCGCGACTGGTGCCCATCGGCTCGCGGCACAGAGGACATTCTGGTCCCGACGAACACGCTGACCACGATGGAGAACCTGTCGCACTTCGCGATCTACACGTCGTTCACGGCAGCCGACCTGATTCGTATGACCCGGGGCGAGAACGTGGACCCCGGCTGGAACATGAAGCTGGTCAACGAGTTGTTGGCCAACATGATTCAGGAGGAGGCAACCAGTCTTCAGGTGAACGATTGGTCTGGCCAATACTTCCCCGAGAAGGTTGAGGAAGATTTCAAGGAGAACTCTGGTTATTGGGGTTCTGACGCGACGCCGGTGCTGCGGTGCTACGACTTCTACTTCTTGGACACAACCAGCGACGATCCCTCCTGGCGCCGCCGGATCATCGTGGACCAGTACAACAGCGGCATAGGCAATATGCAGACCGCTGGCCAGTGGCTCTTCGATGCCGGCGACCGGTGCTACGGAAGGGATATTTTCGAGTTGATGCACGTCCAGTTCGCCGACGGCGCTGTCGTCCCGCCGTTCCGCTGGCACTCGGTGCGCTCACTGGGCTACCTGCTTTACGCGGTCTGCCACCTTCAGAACCGGCTCCGCTGTAAGTTCACCGACTCCGTGTTCGAGCAGATGCTCTGGCTCTTCCGCAACGTCGCCGACGGTGACGCTGAACGGATGGAGAAGATCGACCTGTTCAACATGGGCGTAATCCCCGAGGGCCTCTCCTGGGTTCCGCAGTCTGAGCGCCACGTCGTGGATTACACGATGCTTTCCGGGGCTATGTCGATGCACCGGCAGATCATGGCTGAGTCTAGCGCGGCATACACCCAGGACGTGAACGACGGTTCCTCCAAGGAACTGACCGCCACCGAGGTGATGGCTCGCGTGAACAACGCCAACGCGCTCATGGGCTCGATGCTTACCCGCGCCTACACCCAGCAGACGTTCCAGTACCGCGAGATCGCCCGCCGCTTCTGCACGATCGACCACCCGGACTGCGTTCAGTTCCGCCGGAAGTGCGAGGTCGAAGGCGTGGATCCGTCCGTTTGGAACAACCTGGACAGCTGGGACATCATGCCCGAACGCGTCATGGGTTCCGGCAACAAGATGCTGGAGATCGCGCAGGCCGACCGGCTCATGGCTATCCGGCCGCTGCTGGCACCGGATTCACAGGCCGAGGTCGTCCATATGTACGTCGAAGCCAACACGGACGATCCGCTCCTGGCGAACCGGCTGGCACCGGTGGACAACAAACCGGTCTCCCCGGCGGTCGAGCGCGCTACGCTGGCTTGGGGCACGCTCATCGACGGTCAGCCGGTGGTTATCGCCAGCGCGATCAATCGGCCCGAGTACATCCAGACGCTCCTGCAAATGCTGGGCGCTGCGATCGGCAAGATCGAGCAGGCCGGCGGTATGCCGACCATGGAACGCGTCATGGGCTTGGCCAACGTGATCCAGCACATCCAGGAGCAGATCCAGTTGATCTCTCAGGACCCCGGTCAGGAGCAGAACATCAAGCTCTACATGGACGGCATCGGTCAGGCGTCGAACTACATCAAGGGCTACGTGCAGCGTCTCCAGGAGCAGGCTCAGGCACAGGCCGAAGCCGGCGCAGCTGGCAATGGTATGGACGCTGAGACGGCAGCCAAGATCCAGTCGATGATCATCACCGCGCAGTCCAAGTCCCAGATTGCCGCCGCGAACGCTGAACAGAAGCGCATCCAGAAGCAGGTTGCCTTCGAGCAGGATCAGCAGCGCAAGAACGCTAGCACGATCGCCGAGGCCCAGCGCAAGGGCGCCATGACACGGGCTGATATTGCGGCCATGGATCTCAAGACTCAGGCAGACATCCTTAACCAATGATCCAAACCCCCAAGCAAGAGTTTCAACGCGACCCGCAACGCCTTAGCGCGCTGAAGCGCATCCTGGACTCCTCGGACTTCCAGGCGGCACTCCTTGCGGCGTTCAACAATTTCTGCTGGAACCTTCCAGCCTCAGAGAATCCTCAACACGGCTGGAACGCCAACTGTCGGCGACAGGGCGCCAAGGCGCTGATTGAGGAACTCAACGGCCTGGTCGAACTGCGGAAAGAGAAAACGACTCCTAATCAGAACCTCGAATGAAACTGCTGCTATCACCAGATGCCCCGACTGAACGGGGCGCAGATTACTCTGACGCCTTTGCTGGCATCGACGCCATTGAAGGCCAAGGCCTTGAAAATCCGATGGGCTCAGCGTCGCCGGCGCCAGCGCCGGTGGCTCCCGAGGCGCCAACGCCGGCGCCAACGCCGGAACCGCAGGCTGTTACCCCGGCTGCCCCGCAGAAGAACGACGACCTGTTCAACCTCGACAAGCTGGTCACGCCCAAGGCTGAAACCCCAGCTGCACCTGCCAAAGCGCCGGAACCAGCAAAACCGGAACCTGCGTCGCTGAAGCAGTTCCGCGAGCAGTACGAGATGACCAAGAAGGAGCGCGACGATTTCGCGGCCAAGGTCGCCGAACTGGAGCGCGCCAAGTCTGAGGGCACCCGCAAGGAGGTCGAAGAAGCCACCAAAGCCCTGAAGGCTGAGATGGATTCGATCCGCAAGAACGCCGAGGAACTCGACACCGAGGTCCGATACCTGAACTACACCCGTTCGAGCGAGTACAAGCAGAAGTACGAGACGCCGCTGCGTGAAGCCTGGCAGACCGCGCTGGGCGACATTGAGGGCATCCGCGTCACCGATGCGGACGGCACTGAGCGTGACGCCAACCATCAGGACATCATGGCGCTCTTGAACGTGCCGGTGGCCAAGGCGGCTATCATCGCTCAGGAGACCTTCGGGCCGGCCGCACCCGAGATCATGGCGCACCGTCGCCGACTGATCGAGTTGACCCAGGCGCGGGATAAGTCCATCGCCGAGTGGAAGGAGAAGGGCGCCCAGCGTGAGGTCGAATCAAAGAAGCAGCTGGAGAGTCGTCAGTCGCGCTCGCGTGAATTGTTCGAGTCGCAGTTCGCTGACTACGAGAAAACCCACGCCCAGCTGTTCGGCCGGGAAGAGGGTGATGAAGATGGCAACAAGCTCCTGGACGAGAGCGACCGCCTGGTGCGCATCGCCCTCAAGGGTGAAGGCATCGACGCCGACATGGGCTACGACGACAAGGTGGACTTGATCACCAAGGCGCAGGCTCAGGTTGCGTTGCGGGCGCGTGCCTACGGGCGTGAGCGGCTGCGCGTGATCCGCCTTCAGCAGAAGGTGGCGGAACTGGAGAAGAAGGTTGGCAAGGTGCGATTGTCTGAACCCGGCCAGGGCGAAGGCACCTCGACAGCGACCCGCGTGTCACCTAAGAACGCGGAAGACGCGATCGACGAACTGCCGTCGGCGTACTAACGGGCGGCTTTACGCCTACCAGCAGCGGCTCGGCGTTGGAACTCTTCCGCGCCGAGCTTTTTTCTGCCGATGTGGGCTGCAAGAGCGCGAGGATCGTCAGCGCCTTGTTTCTTCAGCTTCGTGACCAGTTTGGCGTACTTCGTTTTCATAGAGTCACCAGGCGCGGCAGGACCAATATTTGGCCGACAGCTTCGTTCCTGGGGTATCGCAGCCATGCCGGGCACGAAAGCTCTTCCGGTTCTTCGCGATGTGCTTCTTGATCGGCATCTTGGGATCACCGAACCGGACGAG
>Ga0315904_10002673_pt1 | contig 27364 bp, 44 predicted proteins | sample LakEriMetagenome_6_FD_203529 | JGI IMG/M metagenome (GOLD analysis project Ga0315904, IMG submission 203529) | Freshwater fungal communities from buoy surface, Lake Erie, Ohio, United States - Buoy 12 MA120 | ecosystem: Environmental > Aquatic > Freshwater > Lake | place: USA: Lake Erie, Ohio...
GTGATATAGTTCAAATGCGCAGTAGCTCAAAGGAAGAGACACCCACGCTATCTAGTGGGAGGTTCCAGGGTTCGACTCCCAGGCTGCGCTCCACGCCCCTTTAGCTCAGTGGTAGAGCACCTCACTTGTAATGAGGTGGTCCTCGGTTCAATCCCGAGAGGGGGCTCCAATACACGGTCCCATAGCTCATTTGTGCAATGATGTCTTGTCATGAAGGACGTTTTGTTGAAGGCTATTAACCCAAGGGGCTACATCTAACAAGCGCCCCTAATTTCAACCATCCACGTTCCGTAGGTCCGGTCAACCTAAACAGTAAGAGAGAAGAGAGAGACAAAGACCGTGACAACGATAGTGGGAATACAGGGAGACAACTTCGCAATTGTCTGCACCGACTCAAGGATAGCCAGCGACGGGGGAAGCGGAACACTTACCACCCTCGGACAAGGAATGTCCAAAATAACCCAGAACGGACCATACCTACTGGGAGCCGCTGGAGATGTACGAGCAATCAATATCTTGCATCACGTCTTTGCCCCACCTACTCCTCCAGCCAATCTACGCGGAAAGAAACTAGACGCCTTCATCACAGCCAGATTCATACCAGCTCTACGGGAATGCCTAGAGAAGCAAGGATACGGCTACTTCGATAAAGACTCCTATTACACAGCCGGCTTCGACTCAGTCATCATCGCAGTAATTCACTCAACTATTTACATCATTGATGGTGACTACTCATGGGCATCAGACTCAAACGGAATCTACTCAATCGGCTCAGGAGCAGACTACGCAATAGGAGCAATGAACGCACTCCTACCAAAAAGCAAACTCTCCATACACAACGCAAAAAACATCTGCCTAAAAGCACTCGCAACAGCTAGCAAATATGATTCAGGTACAGGAGCCCCATACCACACGTTCATACAAGAAAGCCTGCCACTAAGAAGCAAAACAAACAATACCCCCACAAAAGTAGCAGTAAAGAAAAAGAGATAAAAATGAACGAAAAAGAAGAACAACTACCCCCAACAGAACATGATATACAAACAAAAGGTTGGACAAATTACGCTAAATGCAAAGGCTTGACGCACAAGATGTTTCCCAAAGCCCATAAGGACATCAGCTACATCCCAGAAGCCAGAGCCCTATGCGAACAATGCCCAGTCAAAAAAGAATGCCTCGACTACGCACTCGAATTCCCAGTGGCAGACATGCACGGAATATGGGCCGGCATGACCTCCAGACAACTACAAACAGAACAAAAAAGACGAGGCATACAACCCATCAGACCAACACTTTCACAAATGTGGGGAGACTGAAATGGTTATGCTCGGACAACCCTGCAGATGCCCATTCATCCCGATAACACTCTGCGGAGACAAAGAAGAAGACGACTAAAAAAGCCGTTATTTCCCCCGCACGCCACATTTTGTGCAAAATTTCATATTTTGTAATTGCTCGAATACGGGTTCGCAGTCTGTTTTGCCGCACGGTTGTATTAATGTTTCGCCGCTTATGTACGCTCTGAGTTGTTCGAGGTGTGTTGGCAAAGGTTTCATTGGCGGTGGTGCCGGCGGTAGTCCTTTGTCTTCGCGTAATGCTGTCAACAGATTTGTTGTTGCCCAGTCGTTGATGCTGATTCCTTTTTTCTTGCAGTGTGCGATGATTTCGTTTTTTAGCCAGCCGGGTATTCGTAGGACGATGTTGTAGTTCCCGTCGCGCAGTTTAGCTTTCTGTGGTTTGCGCGGCATCTCTACTCACTAGCGTCAATAGGTATTCTGTGATTGTCATGTCGTAGCCGTCGGCGAGTTCGGCTATCAGGTTTTTTGTGTTGCCGGGTATGCGCATTGTGATGGTGCTGTATTCGCTGTCAACAGTTTTGACTGGTCTCCCCATGCGTTTGCGCATGTGGCGAGTCTAGTCGCTGTCTGGTAGTTCGTAGGCGCGTATTTCCCAGTCGCGTACGATTGGTTCGTAGACGCCGGCGAAGAAGTTTCGGTCACCGTTGGTTGACGCGGAGATTGCTGGTAGTCCTCCGAGTTGGGCGATTGCTTGCCGGATGCAGTCGTGTATTTCTGTCGCGTCTACGGAGCCTGTGTTGACGTCTCCGATGAGTTTTTGGATGATGGCCCAGGCTTGAGCTGTCGTTGGTACGGCTGGGGATTTTCCTGCTAGCGCGAGGGCTTGTTTTCGTATTTGTGCTGGGCGTAGTTTAAAAGTTTCGACGAGGACTAATTGATTGATAGCTTTTTTGATGTCGTTGTATTCGAGGTCTTGTAGGGCGTGCCACCAGGCTAGGTATACCTGTTTTTTGAGTGCTTCTGTCGTGGGCATGCGTTCTCCGTAGTGGGAGTGTACGAGGTCTACTACTTTTACGAGTTCATCTTTGGTCATCGGCCACCGTTGTCCTTTTGGTCTGCAAGCTTACACAGGTTGCGTATCCTTCGCTCGTTGCGTGCCTGGTCTTCTGGTTTTTTGCTTACGCGTAATAGCAGTTCGATGCTTGTGTATTGTTTGCCGGCTGGGTTTCCTCCCATATGCCATTCGCTGTATTGGGACCCGATGATTGTTTTGATGCAGTTTTCTTTTCCGTAGCTAATTATTGCAGCGTTAATAATTTGTAGTCGCTGGAGTGGCAGTGCTCGAATTTTACGATTTGGCCTATGTACCTGGTGCCAGGTCTCCCAGATATCTTGGGCGTCTGCTGCGAAGGGCTCGTTTGACATTGGGTTTACTTTACCGTGCAGATTTTATAAAAGCAATCTTTAGGCACCCTCGCGCAGCAACTCCAGCTTTGCTGGATGCAAGCGACGGAAACTCTAAGTCACTGGTGTTAGAGGTTGTCCTTGGATTTCACCTCTTCGGTAACTCGTTCTCAGTTAATTGCGCGCTTTACTTCTATGCCCCCCCCACGCTTCGTGCTGATGCACCGGTGGCCGTGGCCTTTTTAGCCGACACCGTTGTGTTGCGTTGTAAGTGGTTCTCCCCCTCTGGCTGACAGAACCGTCCGCCCGTGCGAGGGGCATGCTTTCATGCAGAGAAGTGATACCCATTTCTGGTGGCGAATCGCATTAATGCCGTTAAGCACTGTCTAGCGCGTGGGTGCCCCCTTCTCTGGAGGACTTGATGAAGTTGGGAAACAATATACACACATCCGCCACCGTTGTGCAACATCCAAGGATATTTTTTAGCCCCGGAGTTCCGCCATAGGGGATTAGCTATGGGCTACTCTTCTATTAGGCCATGAACGGGTTCCCCCTTCTCCCTGTTCAGGCTGTTATGAGGGTTGAGCCCTTCCGGAAGTTTTGTAGGTGGCTTGCCGGGAGGGCTCCCCTTTTATTTCAGGGGAAGAAGAAACTGGTCCAGCTCCCACATCATTCCAATTGTTGAGTAGCCGGCCAAATCCATCACAGTGTCCTGAATTGATTCGAAGTTAGGGGTCCCACTCGAGGCGAACTTCATCAAGTTCTCGAGACGCGCCACTTTGTCATGCACCCGGATGAGCAGCCCCTGGCGGCCAAAACGCGCAATGTTCTGATGCCCGTAGTCCCGTTGTTTACGGACGAGGGTTTCATGGAGCTCCTCGAGTGATATGAGGTTATGGCCCTGCCGTCCCCAGTTGATGGAAAGCATGCCGAGATGTTTCCAGTCTTGGTGGATTGCGTCCTTGGCGTTTGGTCTCGCTAGCACGGCTATGTCCGAGAACCAGCGGTCAACCATGAGGTCGAAATGATTACGTATATGAGATAAGTAAATATCTTCGTTGTTAAGTGATTTAAAGATAGCTGTTGCCTGAATTAAGGCTGAGTCATCCCATGTTGTTGGTGTTTGTTCTAAAGCAATGTCAAAAATGTGCATGCATCATGTTTAGCACATCTCATCCACCACCGTTGTTCTTTTAGTATGGCTTTAAATGTTTAGCGCGATGCCTTAGCTCTAACCTTCTCGAGCATCTTGGCCGGAGCATGCTTAGCTTTGCTGCCGCTGCAGACCGGATTGTCAGAAAGTTTTACGTGCACTACAACTTCTTGGCCGCAGCTTTCACACTTCCAGGTTGACGTCTTAGAACTCATGGTTTTTCATACTACAACATGCCTATGCCGGCACGGTATTAGATGTCTTCTTCCTCATCGAGGCCGGGGACGATATTGTCGCTAAGTACGCGGCGAACAACTTCTTGAATCTCGAGCTTCTTATCTTCTGATTCGTTTTTATAAATTTCCTGGACGAGCATTCGGAAAACGCGCACACTCATCTCGAGCAAACTAAGCAGTGTTCCGCCTTCTTCGTTTATGAGATTGTTTATCTCATCGGTGTTTGTGCCGGCAATAATAAGTCGCTGCTCATGTGAGAGCTCGGATAAATCAATGCACATGATGTCGTCAGTTAGAGGGAAACCTTTTCCTTCTACGCGGTCCCATATGTAGAGAGACTCTGTTGCTTCTTCGAATTCTTGGGCTCCCATATTGCTTTTATCCTTTTCGCCAGCGTTTGATTTGTTGATTTAAACGGTATTCGTATAGCTCATCCGCCACCGTTGAAGGAATAGCAAGCTTATCACGTTGCTGTTGATGGGCTTTCTCATGTTTGTCAATCAAGATTTGATTCTTTTTTAAATCGCGCAGTTGCTGCTGAATCTCTTCATGCTGCTTTTTAATTATTCCTAAACGTATAATCAGCATGCTCAGCAGAAAGAATGTGACCGGTATAAAGATGACCATCAGAATGGCACGTCCTGCTTGATGTGGTTATCGAGCGCCAGGACCAGGCGTTTCCAGTCTTCGCGCTCAAGCACGCGTCGTGCCAGGCCGGCGTCGAGCTTGCGTAACGTTTCGTGGTCCCATTTAACTTCTTGGATGGGCCCTACTTCGCCGAGTATTGCCCCTGCATCGCGCAGGTTTATTGGCGCGTCATCGATGACATTGACGATTGCCATGTCCGCCTTGCAGTCCATTGTTTTGCGGAGGCACGCGTACGTTGTTTGCGTAATCAGGATGTTGATGTCGGCCGCCGGCATATGCGCGCGTGAGTCGACGAAGATGAAATCACAATCTGGAACTGGTTCGTTCGAGAGGGTTAGCCCATGGTTTATTTTGTATGGGACCTCAAGGTCTCCAAACCCCAGCACTGCGCAATTGGCGTTGGTGTCCTTCGCGACGAGGCCAATGTAGTGATGCTTGCTGTAGTCGAGGGCTAGCAATGAGGCAATTGTTGTGGTGCCCACACCTCCCTTAGGGGAGTAAAAGTTGATTACCATCATGATTGTCTTTCCTTTTCTATTAGGTAATTGATTAAAAAGTACTACGTTTAAACTGCTGCGTCAAGTCTTCCGCCACCGTTGAATATTTAGTATGCATTCGAGACGAAGTACCCACCCTCTTCGTCCCCTACAAAACTCATCAAGGTTTTCGACTCGAAGTAACTGATGACATCTTTCGCGAATAGCGCTTCTTGTGCTCCTTTAACCCAGCGCGACGCGGCCGATGAAAGTAAACGGTCCTGGAGGCGCGCGGAACCGTAGCCAGGTATGAGCGCATTGCGCCAGTTCAGTGGACAGTCAGTGAAGTTGCGCCAGTTCAACTTCTTGCCTAGGCGCGCTTCGAGGCAGCCAATACACAACATGCCATCATGCTTGCCGATTGCTGCACGTGCCCAACAGGCGTCAGTGACCATGTAGTACTCGCCGTTTTCCATACAGTTGACTTTGCAGTCAACACACTGTTCGTCGATGTAACAGGTCATGCTTCGGCGATGTCCTGCATTATCGACAGCCAATTAAAACCCTCATTGAACTGCGCAGTCTCTGAATCAATCGCTGCTTGTTCTGCAGTGTAAGTGCCAGCAACAAGTTCTTCTTCAACTGCTTTAAGCCAGTGAATCTGGTGACGAATTGAGTTGAGAAGTTCTTCTTTCAGTTCTTCAGTCACTTAGGTACCCCCATGTAGTAGTTAATAACTGGTAGTAGGTCTGTTGCTTTGTCCAACACGGATTGTGGAACAAGACCGTCGTTTAAAACCATATCTTCTTCTGGTGTAAGTTCTGTGTCTTGAACGATGCACACTCCGTCATGGGCGACGAAGAACGTGTCGGTACCCGGATGGATTACGTAGAACGCCATTACTCGTCCTCCAATGTGTAGTTGTATTCCGATGCGTTGTGAATGATGTCTTCCCACATTTCGAATGCGGTGTAGAGCGCTTCTTCCGTAGGGAACCACCACTCAATGTTGTTGTTGTCTTCACCGTTATCGAATGTGACGCGCAGTCCCCACGTCAACGGTTCTTCGCCTTGAATCTGTTGCACGCGGCGCGGCGTGCTCATGATAGGTGTTTCCATTAGTACTTACTCCAATCAAATTTTTCGTTGTCGTGAATCACTTGGTCTGAACATTTGCCCACGATTTCAAGCGTGTGCATGTTGATGATGTTGCTGCACAATCCACACACATAATGGATTTCGTCCCAGTCGCCACCAACTAGCCCAACTGTGATGTGGCCATCGCTGTTGCACGAAAAGAAACCATCCGTGTGAGGCTCATTTCCGCACGGGCATATGAACCAATCTTTGTCGCCGCCGACTTTCATACGACTATCGGCGTTTCAATGCCGTCCTCAATGTAGGAAACTCGGATGTCGTCCATATGTGGGCCGAACTCCTCGGTTTCTCGGTTGCTGTAGTAGAAGTCATCGACCATGGATGAAACCATGGACTCAACATCTACCTCATCTGGGCAAGTGATTTGAATGAGAACGCGTCTCATATTTCCCCCTTAGGTATTTAGTTAGTAGGTATGTGTAATGTACACACTGCAGAATCAGTTTGCAACTTTTACTCGATGTTTTTCCACCCATTGTTCTCCTGAGCCGTCAGCGGGTTCGACGAGTACGTCAACGTGGCCGAAGCGGCGGCGGGCGTCTGTGATGCGGACAGCGACCTCTAGGGCCTCAATACGCATATGACCCATCTTTCCCTTAAGGGATGCGATGGCTTGGTCTGTCTGTTCTTCCTTCGTATAGGTTTTCATGTCTTCTCCTTCTGAGGTACAAGGTATACATCTCACTCGAAGAAAACAACCTGTGCTCGAAAGATTTCTAGGCTCTTCCGCCACCGTCGAATAGGTAGTCCTTAGCGGGCCGGCCCAGAAGCCCCGTAGATAACCAGGCGAACCGGATGCTGCGCAGCTCGAGCTGAGACTTCCGCCAGAAAAAGTTTATTTGTATTAGCCTCTTGACTATGAAGACATCAGAAAAATGGGCAAGAAACATAAAGGCATTAGAAATCTACGTAGAAGCAAATGGCCACGCTCGAGTGCCGGCCGCTGCTCGAGTGGACGTTGATGGAGTCCCGGTTTCTTTGGGTTCATGGGTTAGTTACCTTCGAGTGAAACACAAGATGGGGACGCTTACTCAGGACAAGAAGGAAGTGCTGGAAAAGTTCCCTTCATGGTCTTGGGGGCCGTGTAAGCCGGGACCTCTGGGCGACGCACAGAGAGATGAAGCCATGCGACAAGCGCGGGCGACTGGGAGAAGCCTTCAGTCAATAGCAGATGAGTACGGCTTGTCAAGACAGAGAGTTCATCAAATCTTGGAACGCATAAACAAGAAGGAACGACAGGTTGCCTAACTACAAGAACATCAACGACAAGCCCCACAGAAGTCTCTTGTCTATTGTTCTATCAGCGATAGGTGGCTTCATAATCTCAGGCTCTATTTATGGGGCTGGACTATGGGGTGCGCTTTTAGTGCTTCGTGAAGCAGACGCAATAGACAACATTGTTGCGTATCGCTACTGTCTGCTAATCGGTCTTATCTACTTCGCTGTTCGTGGATACGACAAGCAGATGTTCAGTAAGAAGTAATCTCTTACGCCACCGTCGTTCTAATAGTATGCGTCGGAGAGTAACGACACATACTCAGGCTCGTCGTCCATTTTCTTGCGACGGATTTCTGCTCGTATCTTGTCGTGTTCAGAAAGTATGCGCTTCGTGAGTGGCTGTATGCCGAGTACGGCAACTGCCCAAAGAATAAATGCGAAAGTCATTGTGTGAGTATCCAAATGAATAGAACGATAGCCACTACATACATTGTTTTTGCCCCTAGTGCCATGTCACATCTTTCGGTAACTCGGCTGTAATCGCTTCCTAATGAGTGTTTTCGGACTGGTCAGGGAAGGAAGCACCAAACCCCAACCAGTCCGAAACTTTCAGCGTAGGACGAGTTCCTGTCCTGTTTTGTATTTGTAAGCCGTAGCGAGTTGGTCGGGAACAACGCTCGTCACCTTCTCACGGGCTTTCAGTTTTTTCAGTAGTTTGATAGCCGTAGGTGCGTCAGGCACGACATAGACACCGTGTTGCTTACACAACTTGATACAGTCCATAGCCAAGTCATCATCAAATGCGTCACGCTTGCCAGTCACACCCCCGTCCGATACCCAAATGACGGGCGAGTTCGGGCGTTGGCGTTGCTTGATAGCCCAACGGAGTGCTTCGCCGTCCACCTCGTTGCTTCCGTGTGGGCGTGGCAACTTGGAACACATACGACCCTTGTTGGCGATTACCCACAAGTTCGGCTTTGGCTTGTACGCACCACCCGAATACATGGCTACGAGTGCGCTCGGTGCGTTCAGCACCATTTCGCTCACCTCTTGCTCGGAGAGAGACATAGAGCCACTCGTGTCAATGAGTACGACACCACCAGCACCTTTCACCGAACGGTCAAAGATACGGCGTTCAGGGTCGGAGAGCAAGCGAGAGATACGGCGTGGATTTTTGCCTGTCTGACTTGCTACCTTTTTGCGTCCGATAGCACCCATTACAGACTTGTCCAACATTGGCTTGGCAACACGGAGTTCGCCCCACAAGTCGCCAACGCCTTTCTTGGGTATGTTTCCACGACCCCACTCACTTTGTTCACGCTCGTTCTTGCCTGTCTCCTCAATGCTTTCCATGAGTTTTTTCAGGCGTTCTGCGTCACTCTTTGACTTGCCTTCGCCCTCAACGCCTTCACCGTTATCGCCTTCGGGCTTGCTCTCTTGGTGAGCGTCCACGAGTGTCTCCACCCACTTCGCAAGTTTTTCGGTGTACCCGAAACCATTTTGCTGTGCCTTCGCACCTGTGGCGTGAAGTGGTGTCGGCTTGCGCCAACGATTTTCCTCGTTCTTGCCCTGAGCAATAATGTTGTCCAAGAACGCACACGCTTCATCTGTGAACTTTGTGAGTGCTTGCGTCCATTGTGGGGCGAGTTCTGTAATGCCGTCAATGAAGTCAGACCAGTCACCTGTACGGCGATAAGCCATAGCCGTCATTACGGCGTTCGGGAAGTCATTGTGTTTGGCGAGTGTCTCACCAACGAAACGACCTTGACCTGATTTCAGGTGTGTCTCAGGGTCAAACCCTGCCTCTTTCATCAGAGTATTCACACGGAGTTCCTCACACACGACAAGAGTACGGTCTTTTGCGAAACCACGCTTGCGCCATGTCTTTTCCATTTGCGTTCCTGTTGGCGAGATTTTCGCATGGAACATCTCGTGCGCTCGTATGTGACGAGAAAGTTCATCATCATAGAGTGGTGCGAGCATGGCACGACTGCCGACATTGGTGGCAGGGATACCTGCGACTGCCTCGCACCCACGCACTTCCCAACGCCCGTAGTCAATGTCGTCACGGGTGAGAAACTCAGGTTCGGGAACGACAAGAGTGGGGGTCGTAACCCCCACTAACTCGCCGTCAGTAGTTTCTACTGAGCGTGACATCAGGCTTCCTGTTCTGCGAGAGCCTGTGCGATTTCTGCCAACTTGCCGTCCGTGTCGCTGACTGGCTTCACCTTGTCAATGGCAATAGCGTCCAAGATAGACTTGGCTCGCTTGCCAAAGACCATTTCGGCAGAACGCTTCGCACCAACAGACGAGCGCAACTTGTCAAATGCCATGAACGAGCGCAACGAGATACGGCGTTCACCTGCGTCACACATCTGACGGGCGTAGTCACGCAAGTCAGGCGACAAACGCAAGAGAGCGTTCGGGTGTGGCTCGTTGATACGGATACAGACGGGGAAACGGTCTTTGAGAGCCATTGGGAGTTCGTTCATGTCCTCAATGTTCGTGGTCATTACAACCGTGAAGCCGTCCAAAGGCTTGACGATTTCTTTCGTGGCAGGGTGTTCCCATTGTGCGCTGTCAGGGGTGTCTGTGATAGCGAGAAGCGTGGCGAACACATCTCCACCAGCCTTGTCTATCTCGTCAATGACAAGACGACCACCAGTTGAGCCGTTGCCTTTCCATGCTCGGATACCTGCGCCTTCCAACCATGACCACGAGCCGTTCGCTGACGGTTGCCAGCAACCAGTCACATCTGCGTTTGTCATGTCGTCCGTACAAATGAGACGGTACGCACCACCTTCGGTATTTCCGTAGTTCAGACCTGCGTAGGTCTTGCCGATACCTGCCGTACCGAATAGAACGATACGGTCAATGCCAGCGTCCAATGCGTCTTTCACATCTTGCCAGCACTTCGGGAGTTCCCCTTGTGTTTTCTTTTTCGTGGCTGTTGCCATGAGTGCTTCCTTCTTTCTTTAGTAGGTACTTTGATAATAGCGACTGTCATTGACAGACGCAAGTGGGGTGAAGGCTCTCAGGAAGCCCCCACCCCACAACTGTTGCTATGACGCTTTAGTAGCGAGCGTCTGCGACTTTGCTTTTGCCTCAACCGAGACTGGATAAACACGCACCTGCGAATAGGGCGTGACGGTGGTGACGGTATCTGCCGTCATTTGGTCAATGACACCGACTGCGAGAGCCGACTTCATCAGGTCGTTGTCCACGACAAGTTTCGTGACCTTTTTCAGAACTTTTGGCGAAACTACCTGCGCCAACTTTTCTGCGTCATAGGCAACTCGCTGTGCCTCAACAATGGTGACGGAAACGCCGTCCACCGTCATTTCGTCCACGCCGAGTTTTGCGAACGCCTTACGGAGTTCTGCTTCTGCTTGCTTCTTTGCTTTGGTGGCTTCTGCTTCTGCTTGTTTCAGAGCGAGAAACTCACGGATAATGCTTTCTGTCGTCATGTTTCCTTCTTTCGTTAGTGGGTGTGACTGACACCTACAAGGTACACACCCCACACAAAGAAAGCAACTATTTCTGAGTGACTTTTTTCACTCGTCCGACTGGCGATACAGCCGTTCCGACTGCCTACGGCAGAAGTATTTGGCATTTTGCTTCTGACGGTCAATGAAGCGCACCGAGCGTAGGCGAAAGCCGTCAGCGAACGCTTGCCTGTCTGCGTCTGACCATGTTGCTCGGATTTTGCGCTTGCTCATGCCACCCAGTATGCCACCCCGAAAGCCGAGAAACTCATACGCCACCGTCACGAAAGTAGTGCCAGTCCCGTTCGGCGAAGACACGCGGCGGGGCTTCTGGGCAGTTCTTCTGGTTTGCCGTCGTCGCCTGAGTTGCCACCACCCCTGAGTTGGAGTTGTCCCCACCACCCGACCTTGTGACGGACTTCATAGTGACGGATTTCATAGAAACTTTGGTTTGATAGCACGACCTTTGGTTTGCTATCACGCCTTGTACCGTGTACCCTACAAGTACCTACTAGACCCGAAGGGGGTACTAATGAGTAAGACAATGGTGGAAATGGCAGAAGCCGTATTCCGCAAACTAGGGGCACAAGCAGAAAACCCATACAACCTGCCAAATGCCCACATCTTTGCGGTACAAGGGAACGGAGAAATCCGAACCATTATTACCGCAGGAGACATTTACGAAGCACTAGACGAAGTCGCAAGCAAGCCGTTGGCAAGTGGAGACTTGGTGCTTGGTTGTGAAACGACTGGTTGGGCTTCACCTATCACAGACGACGACGACGGCGAAGAAATCGCACCGTCACAGCACCCACAGCGTCGCCGTGTTCGCCTCGTCGCACTTGTTTCACGCAAGTACGAAATGGCAAGCGCACTCGGTTTCGCTGACGACGACGAAGTAATCACCGACGACGGTCAGGCTCGTGGAACGCTTGCTGACGCACTCGCTGACGCTATGCGCTCAATGGTTGCTCGTAACAACTAGCCACAACTACAAGCAAGTCGGTCAAGACCCCTCTGCGGAAACGCAGGGGGGTCTTTGCTTTGCCCGTGAACTTGTCTTACGCCACCGTCATACAAATAGTGCTTCCCCCCGACCCCAGCAGCCCCGGGATGTCCGAGATGTCCCAGTCTGAGGTGTCTGTGGTGTTTGACTTTGCCACACCCTCGCCGTACAATACTTGGAATGAGCGACAACTGGGTTGAGAATGAATGGTCAGCGAGCGACCACCGCCTGTACGCAGAGTGGATGGAATACAGCAAGCGAAATGACGACAGTTGGTATTGTCGTATGGCTGAACACCACATTGACATTGTGTGGGATTTGCGTATCCTGCCAACGAATGTGGATGAGTGGGCGCACGAGCGAAGCCTCTCCAACCAATAAGAAAAGCCCCCACCCGAATAAACGGATGGGGGCTTTCTAGCGGTTAGAAAGGGGTAAGACCGCTAGACCTTTACGGGTAGGTATGGCTCAACAGAAAGAACCTTCCAGCACTTTGTGTCCCATTCACAGACGATTACAGCCTCGTCATCAAGAATGTAGAGATACTCAGACCACGCAAACTCTTTGTCGTTATGGTGGAACATCCAGTTCCCGAACTCTTTGGGCAGAATGTCGGTGTGGACTATCCCGTAGCCCTCAACTGGGGACACACGCGAAGGGTCGTCATACTCGCCCAGCCCTTTCTGTGTGTCGCAGAGAGATGACCACGAAATGCGGTTATGGATGAGTGTCTTACGAGCCTTTTCCACACCATCACGGATGACAATGCGCTGAAGTATCGGCAGACGGGTTTGGGGTGAACCGTCCCAATGGACATAGCGACCACGCCAGCCATCTTTCCACGGTTCGGCAACGATAGAACGAGTTGCCATTAGTTTCCTTCCTCTTGGATGATTTCGTATTGGTCTATTCCCTCAATGAGAGAAAGGGTAGAACCGTCATCCCATTTGACTGAGATGACGGTATCTCCCCACGGGTCTTTTCGCTGTCCTGTCACAGTTCCGAGCGCACCATCCTCTAGGTCGGTGTATTCGTCGGGTGTGTGGATGAGGCGAACTCGCATTACAGACCTTGGAATAGGTCTGACGGTGTGAAGCCCATTGCTTTTGACAGACGCAGAAGCGTGTCAATGTTTGGTGAGAAGTGGAAGTTCTCAATACGGTTCACCGTCTTGCGGTCAATACCCGCAAATGTGGCAACCTCTTGCTGTGTCATACCAGCGTCAATGCGGTATTGCTTTAGACGCTTGGCAACTTTCTTTGTTTGTGTCTCCATTGGTTTCCTTTCGTTTGGAGTGACTAGAGAGTACCTCTTGTGGAATAGAAACGCAACTCAGTAGATGTGAAACCCGCCACAGTAGCGAAGGAAGGTTGCGAACTCTTTGACGAACTCTGCCTCAAAGTAGTATTCGGCTATCCAAGGCTTGCGCTCGCCCTTGCCACCGCACCCATTACATTCACGGGTCGTGACATTGACATAGATTTCCATTTGCTCAGGGGTCAGCAACTCACCTGCGAAGTCCTGTTCCTTCTTACCTGTCTTGTCGGAGTGCCATACACGGTGTCCTGTTCCCTTACACCATTCACAGGTTTCCATAGGGATTTCGTCTAACTCGGCTTGACGGGCTTCCTCGTATTGCTTGGTGCGACCTGACTTGTATTCATCCAAGAGAATGGTGGCAAGAGCCTTGCTGTTTTCGTCATCCAGCCCGTCTCCGTCATTGGAGTAGGCGAACTCCACCTCATCACAAATGTCCTCGGCAACTGAACGGCAGTAATCCCATAGTGGCGACCACCACCACACATTTGCTCGGAAATACTCGCCACACTTTTTGCTTGGCGAAGCCCCCATTACATCCATACCCATAGTAGGTAGTCCTTTCATTAGTAGGTGTGAGCAGAGTACCAGCATACGGACAGGAAAGCAACTCTCCTCGGAACTTCCCTCGTTTTCGGACTGACAGTCAGAAACTCTCATCCGCCACCGTCAAAGCAATAGTGCCATCAGCCCCGTCTCGCTCGAATGGGTCGCGGGACTGATGGCTCAGTTGCCATCGGTTTCCCGTTCCACCCCCCCTGAGCCTCTCGTGTCACCCCTTCTCTCGTGTTGCCCTCTCGTGGACGGTGTGTGACGAAAAATACACTTGACACAAGTGGTATCACCCCCTATGATGTGTACCACCTACTAACGAAAGGGAAGAAATGGCAATAACCGAAGAAGTGGCTCACGAAGTCATTACGAACGCTCTTGCGCTCGCCCGTGACCTGAAAGCCGACTTGGTGAAGGAAGCAGAGAACCCAATAATCGGTATCAACCCGATACTGATTATCGGCAACGGAGACAGCGTGAAAGACGGTGGTGGTATCGCACAAATGGTTTGTGAGGACTTACACCCAACTGACGCACTTCCAATAATGTTGAGTGACCTTCACAAAGAAGGACACCTCAATAACTGGTCGTGGATTTGTATGGTCACGGAAGCGTTTATCAACCCCTCGCAGGGCGAAGATTTGGACGGCTATGAGCGTGGCTCGGCGCAGAAGGACTACGAAGAAAACCCGTTCACAAAAGTCCGTGAGGCTATGTGTGCCTCGCTCTTTACCTTTGACAAAGATGTGTGGGGTGGCTATCAGACTTTCGCACTCGGAGACAACGGCGAACCGAAGTTTGACGAAGTGGAACTACAAGAGAAGAACGCTCTCGCAGAAGGAAACATACCGTTTATCTTCTTCTCGTTCGCAGACTTCTGCCGTATGAAGAAGGCTGAAAACAACTGATGAGCCTTGCGCTCACCCTCGCTACGGCGAAAGCGACTGAACAGAAACCTGTCAGTCGCTTTCGCTTTGGCTCGCCCTGTCGCTTTGTGCGCTCGCTTGACCTTCTCGTTCACATACTTATTCCTCACGCTCTTGGCACTCGCTTGCCACGCTTGACTACTTACTTGCGAAGCACCTCGCCTCGCTGGGGGCGCACTTGGCGTAACTGGTAAGTCCAACGCACTTCCGTTTAGGGCGCACTTGCTTTCGGGCAGGTGCGCTCTTTCGTTATCCCCCTTCTTCCACCACCGTCAAACAAATAGTCCATTACGACGACCCCAACAGCCCCGCGCCGTCGGCGTGAAGGGCGCATCCGGTTTGCCGGCAGTTAGAACTTTTCCGGCTGTGAATGTCTTGCCGGCTGTGACGAACGACCTATCAGATAACTTGACTTCGTACCTGAACTGCCCTATCATTACCTCACCTACAAGAAAGGAATGACCATGACCGAATGGTACGACCGAGCAGAATGGAAGGGTTGGACTGAAATCTCCAACTCTTGCACCTGCACCACACTCAACGAGAAAGACGAGGAAGTCCCATTGGACTACTGCGACGGCTCATGCTGGGAATCCAACATGGACTACTTCGCTGAAGTCACACAAGGCTTGTTCGCCAAGAATGACCACAACCTATGGCAAGTGAATGGACTGCCATTGTGGAATCGTGCCATTGACGGCGTGTTTGAGGCTGAAACGCCCGACAACTTGTTGCGTGGAATCACTGTGAACGGCGAATGGAAGTTGCGATTCAAGATTATTGCTACGACCATGCGTTGCTGGCTGGCACACCATGATGTCCCTATGGGGGCTCATTACTCCGTCACTATCGGTAACCACGAGTGATAGTCGCTGTCGTCGTTATCGTTGCGCTTATCTTGCTAGTGGGCTCAAACTAACAACAGACAACAACCGAGCGCCATGTCTCCGAGTGTGGGGGCATGGCGCTTTTGTCGTTCATGGGCTCATCCACCACCGTCAAAGAGTTAGTCCCTTACCTGAGCCCCAGCAGCCCCGCCGCTGGGGTGTCCCTGAGCGTCGCGGCCAAGCCCCAGTCATCGGCCAGTCGCGCGTGGGTGGGTGGCCAACGGGTGCGCCCCCGTGTGACGCATGACCAGTTGAAATACTTGACGGCCTGATACCTAAGCAGGTACACTGAACGCACCTACTAGCAAAGGAGAGCAAGTGATAGCAGTAATCCCACTCGCTAAGCGCCGTGAGCGTGACCGCGAAGTTACCTACATCTGGCAGTCGTCAGACCTAAACATACAGCGCATGGGTGAGACAGACCTATGGGGCGAGCAGGTGGAACTGGAGTTCAGCCACAACGCCAAGCGCAAGAAATACGAAGCGACCATACGCCGTGTCGTGTGGCAACCGAGCGCAGGGTTCACCGTCACATCGTTTGAAGTATTCAGCCCTGACTACCCATCAGCCGTAATCTATGACCGACAGGTAGGGCGCTACTCGGACAAGTCGTTCACCGAGTTTGAACGTCACGTCATTGACAACATCGGCTCATGGATTGAAAGCCACGCGCTAGTGCGTGACCTTCTCACTCGCACGCTGTCGTACTGACAGACCCGACCCGACCCCAAAGGGGCGCACTCGCCGTCATGGTGGGTGCGCCCCTTATTTGCGTACCCGCTCATACGCCACCGTCAAAGAGTTAGTGCCTATTGCCTCAGCCCGACAGCCCCGCTATTATGAAGTCATGTCCGATTACGCAATGTTCAGGTGTCAGTTCTGTCAAAATCCAGTAGACCCAACAGCAGGTGGAACAATGCACCTCATCACAGGGTGGGTGAATGTCGGAACAAACAACAACCTAAAGGTCGTAGAAAAGAACTGGAAGTACGCCCACAAGGTATGCGTGGAGACAAAACCAGTCAAAGAGCAGGTAGAGACTTTGTTCTAGGAAGCGAAACAGAACAAAGCGATAGCGCAAATCAAAGCCACGACAATCATTCAGTGACCTTGCATGGGTTTTGGACATGGAAAGTGCCTTTACCCCGTATCCACACCAAAGGCGTGTTGGAAGGAATAATCTCTCCACAACGACGGCACTCGCAATCGTTTGGGAAACTCCGTAACCCAGCCTGAGTGCTATGCGCACGACGAATGTTTTCTATCTTTTTAGTCTCAGAATAGAAACTCACAGCACTCCGTCTTGTTGTGTAAGGCGTTCGCCGACAACCCAGTTGCCGTTTTCGTCAGAGAAGTAAATGTCGTTCTCACCAACCCATTTGTAACACCACTTACAACAAGGTTTTTCAGGAGTTGGGCTTGGGTGCGCCCCTTGACCAACACGCTTACCGAGTTCAGGTAGCGCAGTCAGCACCTTCGCAACGCAATCGTGACAGACGAACACCGAAAGTGGTTCATCACTACCGAGATAGTCCGTGAAGCCAGCGTAGTAACCTAACCACTCCAGCGAGAATGACCAGCCATTATCGGGAAGCCCGTTTGGGTCGTTCGCAAACTTGCCTTGTACGCCAGCAGGGAAATCCTCACCGCAACCGTTGCAAATCATTGAGACATCACATTCCACTTGCCCGTCACAAATAGTGTGTGAGCAAGACGGTTGATGATGTCAAATAGTTTTGGGAACTCAATACCCCACTCAACAAGTTGGTCGTCAAAGTACCCAGCAGAAATCTCAAACCAAATGGAAGCGATTGCTTGCTTACCCGTAGTTCCGATTGAGTAATAGTTTTCCTCAAGTATTTCGTAAATGTCGTCGTCCGAATACATCAGCAGTCCTCAATAACTTGTCCACCGTCCGTGAAACGCAACTTGCACGGAAAGTGTGTAGGTAGATAAATAGTGTTGCCCACCTGAAGTGTAGTGCCGTAGAACGAAACTACCTCATCAAGAGCATTGACAAAGTTGCCGTCGCAATTATTGCGAACAATCCAGTACAAAGTGTCGCCCTCTTTGATGTTGATTGGTGCGCCGTTGCAGAAGTATTGGTTGTCGCTCAGGCGTTGTGCGCTCAAATGGCTAGCGACAGTCACGAATAGAAAGAGAGCAACAATGGCGAGAGCGATAGACGCAAGCAGAGACTTGATGGTGCGGTAGGAGTTTTCGTTCATGACATGAGTGTATCTAGGTACATCAGGAAATGCAACTCACCTCACGAGAAACCTTCATACGCCACCGTCAAAGAAATAGTGCCAACGAAACCCCTCGGCAGCCCCGTCACCGAGGGGTTGAAGAACTCAGGAAGTCCACGTGGAGTGTGTAAATGATGTCGCCGTCGGCAAATAAAGTAATTTGCGGTCGCAAGGGTCATGAAGTTTGATTGTCTTGATGGCCACGAATGAGTTTCATCCCGCCGCAGCGGCCGGCCGGCCCGCCTTCTGGTTGCGCGGTTAGCAAATACGCGGAAGTCCCGTAAGCTGACCTCTGCTCCTCGAGGAAGCTGTCGAACAAAACGCCTGGTCGAGGAGAATTTTCGAAATCCTTGACATCTTGTCTTAGTTTACATACTCTTACTTACATGAAAATAATTACAAACAAGTTTGAACGAACATGTGTTCGCTGTAAGATGAACACAGAAGTCGGTGAGAAGGTCGCTATAGAAGGTTTCGGAGTAGCGCATCTTGACAGTGACTGTACTTATAAATTAAAAATATCTAAACAGGCACACCCTGCCTACAAAGGTTGAGCACATGGTCTATCTAGGAGTTCTAGTTGTAATTTTTTTAATTCTTGGAAGTTGCTGAATTCCTATTTAGCCGATAACTTTCATTTCGTAGGTCATTAACACGAACACCCCATGTCGTGTTGATGAAGAAGCCCACCTGACAAGTATCAGGTGGGCTTCTTGCTTTTTCGGTCTTCGTCATCCGCCACCGTCAAACAAATAGTTGTTGAGTGGTCTCTCGCAGACATCGGGACTGCTGGGTTGGGACGGCTCAGAAGGGGGCGGAGTTCTTCCGCAAACGCGTTCCGTGTCTGCAACCAACTGCACTCGTACGGTGGGGCGACCAAGTTTATTGGTTTAGTTTTCGTGACTCTGAGTCATCAAACCCGTCGCAACCTGTTTCTTGATGGGAACCAGAAGCCCCGTTGTTCGGCGACGCTTCGTCCCAACGCCCGCTGCGGGGTGTGGAACTGACGGCAAGTAAAAATCATTGGCTCGCCCACGTGTGCCAAAGTTCACTTCGTAATAACTTGACATACCATTTGCGTCTCTCTATACTTATTGGCAAGGAGGTAACCTATGAGTCACAATGATTCAGTGGTCACACTCAAAGAGGTGGCACTCTTAGCACATAAGTTCGCCAACCTTCTTGAGGACATCGGGCATCAAAACCCCGATGTTGTGACCGAGGAACTCCGTGAGTTGCACGCCAAAGCGTTCAAGTTTTGGTGGACAACTCTCGGAATCCAAACACAGCCTGAGTAGCCACCTCAGAAAGAAAGCCCCACTAGCGCCCTCCGCTGGTGGGGCTTTTTGCGTTACGGGCTCGGTTCGCCTCAGGTCAGCCTCGTCACGGCTCGTCTTCCGCCACCGTCAAATAAATAGTGCCAAACCCCAGCATCGCCAGTCCCGCAAAATCGGGTTGGTGGTGACATCACCCAGTCCTGTCGTTCGTCAAGAATTGCGCCTCGTGTTACTCGCACAAATCTTGCCTCAGTCCAAAGTTGTACTCAGTCCAGAACTCCACTCATCAAAACTCTGTTACACCCCTGCGTCATACTTCTACCCATGCGAGCGACAATGCTTGACATACTGTTAGTGGGTCATGTAAGGTAGTGCCATGTCAAACCTACTCATTTACGCAACAGCAATAATGTTCGGGATAGTGGCAACACCACACGCCGAGCGTCTCATCAAAAAATACAAAGACACAAAAGACGAATACAAGAAAATGTGGTCGGAATGACGACCGTAAGCGTGATAGTGATACTGCTTATCATTATCGGCGCACTCTAAGACCCCCTGAGAGAGCCCCTGCCTAACGGTGGGGGCTCTTTTTTATGCCCGTGTGACGACTTTCACGCCAAAATGTCTGACCAAGCGCACTCTAGGTGTGTCTACCTATGTATGAAACAACACACCAAGACACTCATCAACGGGATAGAAACATCTCGCAAGGTTGGTTGGGCAAAGTACTACGCCCTTCGCACAGAGAACGACCACCTCAAATGGTTGATACGGTTACTCGTTAGCCGAATACTCCACTCCACCCGTCTGCCCGTAGATGACGAACTTGTGGTGCTAGCCAAAGAACTTGCGAAAGCCATCTGAGAAGACCCGTTGCTCAACGCCACAGCCCCGCTGTAGCATTGAGGTGTGCTACAAGACCGGATGTACCTGCCGTCGGCAGCAAAGCGAATGGAACTCGCTGATGACCATTTAGTGCTAAGTTTCCCGTACGACCCGCAAGAAGTAGACAACGTGAAACTCATCCCGGGGGCGAAGTGGGACAAAGTTGCTCGTGTCTGGCGCGTTCCGATGTCCAGCATCGGGTTTGCACGGGACTTCGGTTATAAGCACGACTTCACCATTGACCCTGAAGTACTAAAGTTTGACCTCCCAGCCCCAGTCACGAAGAACTCAGGTGTCTACCGAGAAGGTGAATGGATTTTTCTTGGCTTTCAGTACGACCCTGTAAAAGTCCGTGCCGTCAAGTTGCTTCCAGGCGTCACGTGGCATCCCGATTCCAAAGCCTGGAAAGTCCCGGCTACAGCAATCCGTGAAGCTATCAGGTGGGGCGAGACGTTCGGCGAAAAGATACAAGAAGGACTTATGGAGGAAGCCGATGAACTAGATGCCGCACGCAGCGCAGCAATCGCATCATCAAAAGCACAGGATGCCGAACTTGAAATCCCTACACTTAAAGGAAGTTTGTTGTCGTACCAGAAAGCGGGTATCGTTTACGCCTCAAAGGCAAAGCGGTGTTTTATCGCAGACGACATGGGTCTTGGAAAGACCATGCAAGCAATCGGAACACTGGAACACACTGAGAGTTTCCCAGCAGTTGTTGTCTGCCCACCGAGTTTGGTGCTGAACTGGCGAGACGAAATCAATAAATGGCTCCCGCACCGCAAAGTTGCGTATGTGACCAACCGTTCAGAGTTTCCTGAACCACTTTCTTACGATGTCCTTATCATCGGGTACAGCAACATTGACCATTGGGGAAAACTCCTAACTGGTCATACTGGCTACGTCTTTGACGAGTCGCACTATGCAAAGACACCGACGGCGAAGCGAACAAAATCTGCCATCAAGATGGCAAGGTCAGCCCCGGATGATGGACTTGTTTTGTGTCTTACGGGGACACCAATTACGAACCGTCCTGCTGAATATGCCGCACAGCTCGATATTCTCGGCGTACTCAATAAGTTCGGCGGTCTATGGGGTTTCTACCGGCGCTATTGCGGTGCGTTTCGTGACCGATTCGGACAATGGCATGTTGATGGCGCGACAAACCTGGAAGAACTCAACGACACCCTTCGCTCTCTCTGTTATATCCGCCGCACCAAGGAACAGGTGTTATCGGAACTTCCACCCGTACGACATTCGCGCATGATTGTTGCCGGCTCTTCTGCTGCAATGAAAGAGTATGCGGAAGCCCGTGCCGACATCGTGCAGTACCTTGTTGACCGTGCGCGAGAAATTGCTTTAGAAATAGGTGCATCTCCATACTCGGCAGCAGTTCGTACGCGTATCCGTGCTGAATCCCATGAGCACCTTATGCGCATGTCTATTCTCCGTCGTCTCGCTGCTACAGCGAAACTGGAGGCAGCCTTCGAATGGGTTGATGAAAAGATTGGTGCCGGAGAAAAAGTTGTAGTTGCCGCACACCACCGAGACATCGTCGACACAATCGCTAATCATTATTGCGGGCTGAAGATTCAGGGCGGAATGAGCGTGGAGGATGTACAGGCGGCTAAAGCTGCGTTTCAGAACGGCAATATCGATGAAGCCCCAGTGATTGTGTTGTCAATCCAAGCCGCAAAGACAGGACACACGCTTACTGCTGCACAAGAGGTGCTCTTCGTTGAGCTTCCGTGGACCCCGGCAGACGTTGACCAAACATATAGCCGCTGTCATCGAATTGGGCAAAAGGGCTCAGTTATGGCGACGTACCTATTGGCTGCTGGAACCATCGACGAAGAGATGTACGCACTCATCGAGTCCAAGCGTGGAGTTGTAAATGCCGCAACTGATGGCTCTGACATGGTGGAGCGCGCCGTAGCTGAAGATATCGTGATGGACCTATTGCAATTGGGTCTTGACTACGGCAAGGAGTAACGGTAAGATATGGGTATGCGAAAGGAAATAAAAATGAGCGTTCCGACAACAGAAGAAGGCTGGCAACTCGAGATGGAGATTCTCCAGATGCTGGAAGATGGTCTGATTGAGATTTGCGGAGATAACAATAAGGGCGAGCCACTGTTGCGTATCACTGAAAAGGGTCGCCGCATGTATGAGGCTTTGGAGACAGACCAGAACAATGGAGATAAATAAGAAAGCTGCGCCGCAACGCGCTGTTTTAGAAATCTCCCGTACGGGTGGCTGGGGCAAAGTCGTATATGCCCATCGGCTAGAGTGCCGGCATACCGAGTATCGCAAGAGAGCGCTCACGACCAAAAAGATTGCTTGCACTCTTTGTGCAAAGGCAGAAGTCGCCGAGCAGATGGTTAGGGAGTTGATTGCATCTGGTCCAGCTGAGTACGCAGAGCCGGTATGGACAGACGAAATGTTCTCCGACATCGCAACACTGGAAACAGATATAGGCAATCTGCGCGCATCGATGGCCTCTGCGTTACAAGTCAGCGCTGATGCCGTTGACGTTGTTTCTACTCAAACAGACGAGGGAATGGCAATATCGTACGTGGTTGTGTTCTTTGATGCCGAGCAGGCAGGCAGAATCGCAAGGGGCTCACTCGGGCCCGAGTAAATCCTGTTCTTGCTGGATTGTGTATGCGCGCGTTCCTGGTCCGATTGGATTAACCGAAGTGATGTTGATTTCGTGGATGAGCAGATTGCGAATCAACCAGTGAAGAGGGTATGAACGCGGGTCTTTAACATGTTTTTTGCGGAACTCTGCGCAGTAAGCCCGTGCACGAGTTTTGAGGCCTGGAGTAGCCATATTGTCCTCAATGCATCGCTTGACTCCATCCCACCCGTCTTGCGCATATTGCATGATTTGTTTTTCAAGGTCAAACTCAGTCCATAGCCGGCGTTGAGCGTCGATATGTGGGAAGCATTCGTATAGGCGGTCGTAGAACTCTGGCTCAGTTGCGATGACATCACCAATACGTCGAATGGCGACAGCATGGAGAGGAATACCAACCCGTGTATTGCTGCCCGTAAGTGCGGCAAGGTCGTAATACTTGCAGTACTCTGCTCCGTGTTCTTCCGAGATGAACTTCAGCACGTCGTCTGTTGTCCAGTCGTAGATAACTTTGGCGAACCGCAACGGAATATTCTTTTTCATGCGGAAAGGAATAACAATGTAATTCTCATGTAGCTTCTGCACGCAAGAGCGATAACGAATCATCGACTCGTTTGCACGAACACCGGTGATGAACGCGACACGGCCTTTTTTCCCTTGCATTGTGTAGTAGTCGACCGATTCAGGTATTGATTTTGATGGGTCTAATCCGAAATGTTCAGCACGGATTGCCCACGACGGCATTGGTCGTATGAGTCGGTCGTTCTCTTCGCGGAACTTGGACCAAAGCAGACAATACTCACGCCGGCCAAGAACCCAAACCTCAGCGCCGTATGGAAGGCAATACCATTCCATGTCAACCCAGTCGTAGTTGCGAACTTTTTCTACGAACTCGATGACGGCAGGGCTAACCATCTCTTCATCACGGAAGATGACTTTGACTGGCCCTAGTCCGCGCTCTTCATGAATCTCTTTTGCAAGATAAAGAACAGCGGTTGAGTCTTTACCGCCTGAGAACTGGACACAAACAGTGTCGAATGTGTCATAGACATGACGCATTCTTTCACGTGCAGCATCGACGCAGTTCATATCGAGAAAGAGACGCTGACGTGTCAAATGCGATTCTCCAAATCATTTACACGGGCAGTAAGTTCGTTCATAAATTCTGCCGTTAGAACTGAGCCATACTCAAGTTCTGGAATTGGTTCCTTTTTGTCGCGTGCAAAGTCCATAATTGCTTTGGTGGCAAATAACGGTGCGGCTGCAGCAAGAATCGAGCCCTTTGAAAGGAAGTTGCGTCGGTTCATGATGCAACAATAGGCCAAACGTATTCAGCGGCAGGGTTATCTACCCAGCCGAATTGCGAATAGTGTTCAGGGAACTTGCGAAGCAGGTTTGAACGGTGGCTTGAGTGCACGCGGTCGTCTCCCCACCATGATGGTAAGTCTGTGTCGTCTGCGCAGCCAAGAGCAGAAATCTTTTCGCGGCACGTGTCTTTGTATCCAAGAGCAATCCATGCATCGCACATCGCGATACCATAGGCAATCAACCCGCTCTCATGACCAGCCCACATCTTTGTAGCTGGATGATTCTTCCAACCCGCTTTACCGAGACCGGTGAGTGAGTTGAGAATTTGCAATGTCTCGACACGTTGTTTGCCTAAACGGCGATAGTCAAGAACGTTTGCGCTTTGATGGAAGTCTGGATACGGAACGAATGTTTGCATTTCCCCAGCATACCCGTACTGTGTAGACTATGCAAATGAAGAAAAAGCATTACGAGGTTTACGAATTTGACGCTTCCGGAGACGGTACTGATGTTTGGCAGGCTATTTGGGATAAGTCTGAAACAGTAACCATTTACAGAGGTACAAAGTCAGATGAACAAATTTGTGTCACCCGTATGCAAACAATTCACATTGTGCGCGGGAAGAAACGATTCACCGTTAATGAATTCTTGCAACTAGTAGATGACTACATTTCTGAAACTGCACATCTCGAACAGAAGTACAAATAAATAAATTGGGGTGACCCGGGTAAGAAAGGAAAAAAGAACCCGGGTCACCCCAGATTGCGGAGCCGCTCCTAGGTCCGGTCGGAGTAGGAAACGTTCTTGCACAACCTGACAGCATTCTATACACAGGTTGCCCGGTGATAGAGTAAGGGTAAGGAGATTTTTTATGGCACACGAACTTGAAGTAGTTGGCGATAAGGCCAAAATGGCCTACGCCACAGGGGACGGAAGAATGCCCCCATGGCACAGGCTCGGAACGCCGATGTCTGGCCTCCAGACGATGGAAGCAATGCTCGAAGCGGCGGAAGCTGATTACGACGTGATTCTCACCCGTGTCGCAGCCGTTGATGACAATGGGGATTTGATTCGCAACGCAGACGGTTCGGTAGTGATTATTGAGGACAGTCGCGCAACAGTTCGCCAGAACATTGATGGGTCGTTCAACCCACTTGCGACTGTTGGAACGAGATACGAAGTCAGACAAAACCGTGAAGTTCTTGAGCGAGCTCTTGCAGTCGTTGGCGCATCAGAAGGCGATGCTGTAATGGATACTGTTGGTGTTCTTCGGAACGGAGCGCGCTTCTTCGCAACTATCGAGCTTGGTGGTCTCGTGATTGACCCAGCTGGGGTTAATGACAAAATTGCCCGATACCTAGTTGTATCTGCTGGCCACGATGGCATATGGCCAATTCGTTATGCGAATACAGATATCCGTGCTGTTTGCAATAACACCGTTGTCCTTGGTTTGAAGCACGCCCAGCGAGTGTTCACGGCACGCCACACAAGGAATGTCGATGGCGCAATTGAAGACGCACGACGCGTTCTTGATATCTCCGTGCAGTGGGCTGAGTCATTTGCTCGGGAAGCAGAACGAATGCTGTCGATTGGTGCTCCGCTTGGAGGAAAGAAGATTGACGCAGTGATTTCTGCGGTATTCCCTAAGGAACCGACAGAAACGGATAGACAAAGAAATAATCGTGAACAGATGTACGAAATGATTCGCAATATCTACTTGAATGACAGAAACGCTGGTAAGTACGGCTTTAATGGCTGGTCTTTGTACAATGCCATTGTTGAATACATTGATTTTTATCGTTCAAGCGACCCGGTAGCTGGTGCGATAGCAGCTATGGATGAAAATTCATCTGGAACACAAAAAAAGATGATTGCTCACCGCGCGGTGGTATCATAGAATTATGTCGGACGCAGGCGGCCCATTCGAGTGGGATGAAGAAAACGAGCCTGTATTTATTAGCGACGAAGATTTTGACGACCAGCCCGAAGCGATGGCAATAGAAGAGTTCCGCCGGATGATGCTGCATGACAGAATCATTTCTGATTTCGTGAACGAGGCGTGGGAAGTTGGTGGTATAGATACAATCACTGAAGTTCTTAGCCACATTGAGCGCAAAGTTGGATGGCGAACAGAAATACTTGCAACATCAGGCGCTCTAGACGACATAATGCTTTATGAGCACGAAACATTCAACCCGTTGGTCTGGGATTTTTACACTAATTCCGACGAGCATGAACAGCTCATTTATGATGTTGTATATGAATCTGAAATAGCCATGAGAAAGTTTGCACGTCGTCTTGCCGGCAAGGAAACGACAAAGGACCGCTTTAAAGAAGTAGGCCGCAAGCTCGCCAAGAAATTGATGAGATTTTTCGACTAAACCCTTGCATTCTGTTCTCGGTCCTTGTATCTTGATTGCATGAACTCGGGGAACACAAAGAAAAGTAAAGTAAGTCAAGGTAAGCTGGATGTATATTCCGAATTAGAGCTGTTCTTTCCGAAAATCCCTGTTCCGGATTTTCGTGGTGACTGCAAAGGAATGCCAACTGACTGGTGGTTCCCGGAACACGCCCCATCGGGTAACGAAAACGAAAAGTATGAAAGCGCGCGAGCTATCTGCGCTGGGTGCGCGGTTAAGAGTGAATGTTTGGATTTCGCCATCTCGTTTCCGAACTTGCAGGGAATGTGGGGAGGAATGTCTCCACGGCAACGAGTTGCAGAACGTCGCCGACGCTACCGAGCAAGCTTGCGAGTTAAGAAGTAATGCCTTCACAGCAGGTACAAGAAGCGCTTGACCGCTTGGATGGGGTTCATCAATCGTCCCCAACGCAGTGGTATGCGCGCTGCCCATGTCGAACTGATGATGAAAACCCGTCCCTAAGTATTGGTGAGGGCTCTGGTGGTGAACTGTTGATGACCTGTCACTATGGAGACCCGTGCAACTACCAAGAGATTCTCGATTCGCTTGGTGTGAGCGGGAAACAGGTAAGCGTCCGCAAGAAAGAAGTTGATTTAAATAAGTCTGCGTCAAAGAAGCGAACATTGAAAAAGGTGTATCGCTATGAGGACGAACAAGGAAACCTGCTTTACGAAAAGTTGCGTTACGTAACAGAAGATGGAAAGAAGTCATTTAGCCATCGTCGTCCTGACCCGGATAATCCTGGTGAATACATATGGAGCGCAACCGGTGTTCGCAAGGTCCTTTATCGCTTGCCTGAAGTTGTTAGCGCATTAGTTAACGAC
>Ga0315904_10002675_pt1 | contig 27359 bp, 39 predicted proteins | sample LakEriMetagenome_6_FD_203529 | JGI IMG/M metagenome (GOLD analysis project Ga0315904, IMG submission 203529) | Freshwater fungal communities from buoy surface, Lake Erie, Ohio, United States - Buoy 12 MA120 | ecosystem: Environmental > Aquatic > Freshwater > Lake | place: USA: Lake Erie, Ohio...
ATGTATAGGTATATGGACCTGTATTATTAACAGTACCTGCTGTTATTTCAAATCCAACTTGGCTATTAGGAATTACGCCTGAGACCGTAGCGTATAACCCAGGGGTACCCGCGCCTTCGTTTCTAGTAGAATCTATTGTTTGGTTGAAAATAACAACTAGTTCGTCTCCAAACCAGCCTCTAACGTCGGTAGCCCATGTTTCACTTTTATATGGTATAAATATAGAGGATGCCCCAAATACACTCCCACCGTCTTCTATATACGGATTAGCTGATGACAATATTACTGATGATTGTCTACCAAATTTATCACTTAATACAATACCTACTTGGTATGTTCTGTTTTGCTTTAAATTATGATTCGGATATTCTACCCAACTTACAAAAGGAGTAAATGCCTCACCTTTTTCTACAGAGGTTACGTTGTAATTTAAAGCTGCGGGTGGAGTATTTTGATTTATAAAGTTACCATATATAATTCTATTACCAACGCTTTCCTGAGATAATGCTCTTACAGGGATTTTATCGCTAACTCTTAGTGTTTCTGCTTCTGCTAAAGTTTTCTTTGGCTTTTGTGACTGGTATGTATAAGTATATATGTTTGTATTAGGAGATGATTGCTGTAAATTGGTTGTTGTTATAGTATCTACAACCTTTATAGCTAATGAATCTGATTCCTTATAAAGTATATCAATGCTTTTTATTTTGTATGTAGTAGCTATATTATTGCCAGTATCCGGCAATTCTATTAATAACTTAACTTCATTTACCGAATTCTCCATCCATTCCAATACAGTAGATCTATAAGCTGCGTCTTCGTCTCCGTTTACAAAATAACCTTTTTGATTTGGTATAAAGGTAGGCTGTGTAAATGGGGCCATTAAAGAATACTCGTTGTCATCAAATTTAAATCTATAACTAAATCTTACAAATTTATCTTGTAAAAAATTATCATTGCCGTTTATATTAGATGAACCTAAAGAGGTTCCCATGGTGCATTTATAAAATTTAACTTTATTATCAGCTAGAATAGGCCAATTACCGGTTATATAAACATTAGATGTGCCATCACCATTATCTAAAATTTTTGTAACTATAACATTATCAGCTTGATCTATATTTGGATCGCTTATTATTTGGTCTCCTACGGTTATATTATAATTTGTAATATCTGTATTAGAAATAATTATAATTGTAAATCCACCAGGTCCAGTTAAATTAAAATGTAAATCGGTCTCTATGTTAGGGGATATAGAATATAATGTTGGAGCAGTAAATGGTGCATATTTTGCAACAGCTATTTGTTCTGCATTTGTATAATATGGATTACCAGATTCAACGGAATTTGCAATAGCTGTGTCTACATTTATTTTTCTAGGTTGATTTCTATTGTCTGTCCAAAATAATAAATTTTCAACTAAGTTTACACCTGTTATTAAATTTGTTGTAGAAAAATTAAGAAATGAACCTTGCACTAATGTTAAATATGGATTACCAGTATTAGTTGGATCATATACTGTTACCTTCATTTCTTTTGAAGTAGATGGTATATTTATTAAAGAGGGGGATGGGTCAGCATAATCTGTTAAAAACTGATAAACTCTATTGCGCTCATTATCAACAACATAACCTATACAAACTAAATTTTCATTAGACTCAAAAGGTACACTGCCACTTGAGGTTGGCTTTATAAGCAACTCATTGCCTAATATATTTTGTAATGACCCTACATTTTTACTTTCAGATTTTCCAACAGATATATTTAAAGCATCTCGATATTCACCTTCACTTAAAAGACGATCATCAATATCTTTATTCATTTTACTTTTTAAAAAAACATTTTTTGATTCTGCCATTTCTTAATGTTTAATCCATTTAGATTTACCTCTAAACACTTGTGTTATTTCTTCTAATTTAATATTTGAAAGTCTTATTTTAGCATTACGTAACTTTGCAGACTTGTCTTGTTGTAATCTTCTAACAAGATATTCAGGAGATGTAGAGCGATGGGATATAATGGCATGTAATATATATGCATACATTGCTTCCTCCGCCATTTTTGGTATTCTTGAATCCATATCATAAGCTAACCCATCTGATATATATTCTAATACAATTAATTTCCCAATTAAATTGCTGCTAAATGATATTTTATTTTCTCTATTATTTATAGAAAAATAACCATTGATATTTGCATATTGAGGATCTAATCCATATAATCTACCGAAAAATCTATCTTGCACCCAATTATCCTCGTTATACCAAATATTATTTAAATTTGTATTATCATCTATAATTGGAAATATATGGTTAGCATTCCATCTTTCTTCTGTTAAAGAATCACCTTCAATATTAGCATTAAAATTATCTTGTATTGGTAACCCTCGCTGATCTTGTATTGGTGTTTCATAAGGATTTGTAGTTAAAGAGTTAACTGGATATATAGGATGTTTTATACCGTAATGGTCAATCCAAGATATTTTAACATAGTTAACGTAATCTTGTGGTATTGCTACGCTTAAGTTATGTGGGATATTTAATTCTTGAGATTTAATACTCTTTAGTGTATCATAACTAAATTCTTGCATACCCCTTTTTGCATGGAATATTACATCTGTTCTTTTTACAGCTCCAATAAGTTTCCCTGTACCTACATAAGCTACCATAAAGTTATTTATAATGTCATTTAAGGAAATATAAGAGTAACTACCATAATTTTGCTCTACAGTTGTTCCAAATGCATCTTTATCGCCGTAATTACCACCATCTAATATTTTTAATTGTACCACTACATAAGTACCTTCTGCTAATGGAGTATCAAGTGTTATGGTATTATTGACTACGGTATATTCTAATATATATTCTTCAAAAGTGCCAGGGAGTCCGGTAGGGCTAGTATATAATTTAAAGTTATTTAAAGCATAGTCGATCTCATTTGGATCCCAACTTCCAAAGACTAAGTCTGTATTGAATGTAGTTGTAAATTGAGTTGTTCCTATTTGAGCTATAAAACCTTGAGCCCCTTCGTAGTATTGTCTATTGGTTTCTGTAATTAAACCGTTGTTAGGTGTAGGCATTTTTTATTAACTTTTTGAATTAATATTTTCTGCTTGCACTTGTTGTGCTGCAGCTTGTACTATTTGCGGGTCTTTAATAACTATGCCCGAATAAAGCAATATTCTAATTATTAAGTTTACTTGTTCTGTTGGATGTAACTCAAAATCTTGCGATCCTATTGGATTATATACATACTGAAATCCTGGAGCAGCTGTTGTAAAGTTCCATATTGGGTTTAATGGTTTTCTTACAAATGTACAAGATATATTGCTTTGTATAGTATTTGGGTATACTGTTATTTTAAAATTATTATATGAATAAACAGGCCAATATACCGATGGCTTTGTTATAGGTGATAAATTAAGCTCTAATAATTCGTTTGGCTGAACATATTGAACTTCTTTTTCATTATTATATATAACGGTTCCTAATTTATAAAATTCATATGGAGAGGTTAATGTAGGCAAACTAAATTTCCCGCTAGAATATGTGCAGTTTCCTATTTCTTGAAATATTGCTATTTTTTCTTCTAGATTTTTTATTCTATCACTATACTCACTATCATTGCCGGGTACTCTAAGTTGCTGGTTAAGATCCTCAAAATATTCATTAAATATATCAAGTTGAACTTGAGCTGCTGTTCTATTAAATTCGTCTGGAGTTAAATACCCTCTTTGTTCTTTATTAATAATTAATAAAACAGTTCTATAAACTGTATTTACATTTACCGCCATACTATATATTTATTATAATATTAAGGCGGTAACCAAAGCCACCGCCTATATATTAATATTACGTATTATTTTAATTTTTTCTCTATAGACTTAAGAACATCTATACCTTCATCTGTTTTGAAAAATGCTGCCATAGCTGAGTATGGATTTTCATCAAAAGGCACTGTCATTAACTTTCTATTATTTTCACCCCAATGGAAGGTTCTATTGTCTGGTGATAATTTTATAATGTTTGCTTCAACAGCTCTAATAGCTATATTCCTAAGTTGTACATTATCATCATTTGCTAGTTCTATAAATAAAGAAGGATTATTTTTTGCTAGTAACAACAAGTCTCTTTTTATTTCTTTAGAGCTCATCTTATTTACTCTAGATCCAACCTCTACCCTAACAATAGATTCTGCTTGATCAATATCCATCTCTAAAGCTGCGTTCATTGCCATTATTTCTAATTCAATATCTTCTAATTCGTCTTCAGCCTCTAATGTTGGATCAAATTCTGTATATTTAATATTTAGAGCGGGATGATAAAGTGATAATAATTTTTGTAGGTTTTGTTTTTCTTTAGGAACATTTAGTACACCGTTTTCAAATACAATATGCCCTAAGGTTACTTGCCCTTTTTGCTGTGAAACTAATGGAGAGTTTTGATTAGTCGCATATCTTAATTCTTCCTGCTCTCCTGTTTCTTTATTAAACCATAATAAAGGATACCTAGACGAGTGTCTACTTTGTATAGTATATGTTAATGGAGAATGACTATCCGCTATAATATAAGTTCTATCTTTAATTACCCAAGTATCTTTTAATGGTTTTGGTTTTGTTTCTTTAGGTACAATTGTTTCTTCCATAGTAATTGTATCTACATCAAATTCATTTGACTCTAATTCTTTTTTTGTTGTTGGTTTTGTTGCCATAATATAATATAATTTAATAAATTTTTAAAAGGTAATAATTACCCCCGTAAATTCAACGAGGGTAATATTACCATATTTTTACACTGATGCAGTAAATAACACAAAGTTATTAGCTCCTTGAGTAACTAAACATCTTTCAGATAAGAAGTGTACTTGCATTGCATCAAGGTCAGAAGTATAAGCGCCTCCAACAGATCCAGTAATCCAAGATTTCATTCTTCTATCGTCAGCTTGGTTAGCTCTATAACGAACGTGTAAGAATGGTCTGCGGATATTTGTACCTAATTGTTGGTCATATACAGTTGATGTACCAGCAGGAACAAGAATACCATCAATAGATGAAGTTGCAACTCCCCCACGAGTAGATGCATCATTCAAGTATTTCCAGTCAGTTTTGTAGAAATCATAAGACCCACGACGGAAACCAGAAAATCCTAAGTTCAATGCCATTTGCTCAGAGTTTTCAAATAAACCATAAGCTACTCCACCAGCCGCTCCGGAAGATAGGGAAGCAAGCATGTCATCAAAATCAAGAGCAGTTGCACGATTTAAGAATAACATATTCTCTTCAATAGCTCCTTGAGTGTCTAAGTTTTTCAAAATAGAATCAAAATCATTAAGCCCACTAGCAGCAGAGAAGTTATTTACAACATTACCTCTTTCTTTAACAGCAGAGAAAAGACCCTGAGTACCTTTGATTTGATTAGATCCTAATGTAGAACCTCCAGATACTAATTCACCCTCGATTACAGACATCTCTAGGTAATCTTCAAAACGCAATCTTGTTTCAGATTCTGCTTTCAAATACCATAAGTATCCAGAAGCACCATCTTCAGTAGCAACCTCTACCCATCCAATTTGAGCAGTGTCAGAACCAGAGATTTGGTATTTTTCTCTAACAATAATTGGTGAATTACTGTACTGAGTGAAAGAAGGTGTTACTGAGTTAATTGTAGCATCAGTTGTTCCTTTTTTGAATTCAGAACCATATACAAAGATTTTAAGATCTGTTGCTCCTGCAAAGTTTACAGTATTACCAGCTCCAGTGGTTAAATCTAACTGAGTATATGGTTTAACTGTAATAACAGCAGGGTTTGTAGCACCACCTGTCCCTGTAGCCGCATCAGCAGTAGATGCAGTAACATAAACCTTAAGTTCTTTTCCTGTAGAAGGACTCATAACTACTAAAGTTTGCCCAACAGAAATAACGTTGTTTACAAAGTTAGCACCTGTACCACCAGTAACAAAAGTTAATGTTGTAGCAGAAGCACAAGTTACATTGTTATATGCAATGTGTAATCTGTTTTGCTCAGACCAAACAACTTGATCAGAAGACATTGGCATTTCAGCTCCTACCATACGTAAGAAACCAGATAAAGTTCTATTACCATATCTCTCTACTTCTTGCTCGTAGATTTCTGGTAAATATTGTTGTGCAAAGTCATTACCGCTACCATTTGTAAAGTTTAAATAGTTTGTTTCTAATGCTTGCTGTTTTTGAGACGGTTTAATTGAACCGAATGAGGGCGTTACATTTGCCATAGTTTTTAATTTTTAATTGTTAAAATTTTTTTGTTTGGATCCTTAATTTAGAGGTATCCTCACTGCTTATAGATTTAACTTTAAATCCATTAATAAATGGCTCGCTAGCGGTTCTAGGAGCATCCATACTTGGATTTTTGGAATTGCTAACAACTTGTTTAACAGCGTCCGCTTTTCCTTGTTCATAAAAATGAGCAGCTATTTTGTCAGCATTCATTGCTGAATACAAAGCCTTATGGTAACCCGGTACATCTGTTACATTACCTTCTTTATCTAGAAACTTTCCGATGAAGGTATGTATATTTGACTGAGTTTCTGCAACTTGATTTGGATTTTGAACATTGTATCTAAATCTTTTTTCACCTAAATTATATTCAAAACCTTTGAATTCATTGTTAAAAAGATTAAATGTTTGTTTTTTAAACGCCTCTTGTTGTTGAGCCACTTTGTTTTGCTCGGTGTTATATCTATTGAAAAAATCAATAGCTTTTTGTTGTTCTGCATTAATTCCAGGTCTAACCTTAATTTCTGCATAATATTTTTTCTTAGCCTCTTCTAAAAAATTTCTTGCTTTAGAAATCTCTTCCTTAAAAGCTAATTTTTTTAGCTTAATTTCTCTTTCATCATCAATGTCCTCATCAAAAAAGAATTTATCTTCTAATAAAAATTCTACTTCTTCAGAGTCCAAATGTGGTTTGGTACTTTTGTAATATTCTTTTAATAGAGCAACATTATTTATATTCGAATAATCTGCATTTAATCTAACATAATCTTCAATAGTCCCACCAGTTTCTTGCATAAAAGAAATTAGCTTTTCTATATTTTCAGGTAGTTCGACATTATTTTCTTTTTGCTCTTGAATATGAAATTGCAATTCCTCTTTAATGCCAGCGGCCTCTTGCTTTATTTCTTGCTCAAAGATTTCTTCAATAACATTTTCAGAGGACTCTTGGTTTCCTTCGCCCACTTCTTGCAATCCCACTTCGGACTGTTCATTGCGTAACATGCTTTCATCTGTGCTTTGCTCTTGAATGGCATCTGTTTCTTCTTTAGGGATTACTACTTTTATTGGTTCTTCTTGCTTTTGAGTCAAATCAACCTTAATAGGTTCATCTGTTTTGTTTAGTTTTTTTACTGAAGGTTTTTTTGTTTTTAATTTAAATTCTCCTTCTTGTTTTACTTCTTGTGACATAATATAATAATATAAAATTGGTTAATAAGGCTATTCCATTTGTAACATGCCTCCTAAATCATTCATTAGATTTTCCGCATCATTTTGAAAATCTTTTGGTAAAGAATCATTTTTACGTTGATCTATTAATTCTGATTGCTGAGTAGCTTGTATTTTAGTTCTTTCGTCTTTTCTATCTTCTAATTGATTGAACTTATTTGTGTCTGCTTGTACTTTTAATTGGGCTAGTTGCATATCGTAATTAAATTGCTCCGCCATTAGTTGTTTTTTAATTTGAGCTTCTGTTTGTAATCTTTGAATTTCAAATTGAGATTTAGCTTGCTCTATTTGTATTTGAGTTTGAGTTAAAGCCTCTTGTTTTTGCACCTCAAACATTGCTGCTTTTTCAGCATTTTGCGAGTTAGCATCTGCCTGCGCTTGTATATTTGCTAGTTGTTGCTGTTGTATTTGAGCTTGTTTCTTTTTTCTTTTTAACTTTAATAATTGATTTGCTAATTTAAGATTTTTTACTTGTCTTATATCTATTGCATCTTCTAAATCAATACCTTGGTTTTGTAAGGAAACTTGTATATTTTGTTCTAATTGTGCTTTTTCTTCTTCATCTGGTTCAATCTCTAGAAATATACCAAAGTCATGCAGGTTTAATTGCTCTATTTCCTTCAATACTTCAACATTATATGTAGATATACTTTGCTTTAAAGAATTTGCTGTTAAAGGGTTATCTAAGCAGTCGGCCACTCGTAAGGATATATTTTCGCATATTCTTGTTGTTAAGTATATGCTAGCATCCTTTATATGACGAGTAGCAACGTTAGATGCGTTTGCAGCGATCTTTTGTAACCCAACTAAAGCATTTGAATCTGGCTTACTTCCATCTACAGCTTCATTAAGACCTGTAACATCTCTAATCATTTGAAGGTAATACTGATAAGTTTGTATTAAACTTTGTATTTTACCTTGCCCACTTGATGTTGTTAATTCTTGAATAGGTACTTTACCTCTATTTATTTCACCATCTTGTGTTAGTGATCTACCAACAATACTACCAGTTTGGAAATACATATTTAATGCTTCTGCTGGATTGTATTTTGTTCCATTGCCTAGATCAACTTCCATTAAGCCATCTACATCTAAAAATACACCATCAGGCACTAATTTTGACATAACTTGCTGTAGCTTCAAATGTGTTAATTGGATCATATCCGCAAAAGAAACACATTTAGCAACAATAGAGTCAATTCTACCTTTATATATTCTAGGAGCAACAATACTATAATTCATTTTTACCCTTGTAGTATCTGCTTTAGGGCGAGTCATATCGTTAGATAACTTCCATTCTAACATCATATCTGTCCCTATAATTTTAGCACCAGTATATAATACCTCTATTGTTCTTGATACTCTTTCAAAATTATCATTTGGAGGCGGATTAAACGAATCAGTTTTTTCAATAACTTTTTCTAATCCGTTTTCATTATTTTTTATTTTGAACACTTGGTTCATATAAGTCTTATATTCAAAATATAATACTTGTACTGTATTTTCGTCATAATTACCCCATCCCTGAATATACTGCCTATTACCAGGCATCTGCTGTATTTTTAGAAGTTCTTCTTCTGATATATGAGGGAATTCTTTTTTTAATTCCGGGATTGTTACTGCTTTAACTTCTCCAACGTAGTAAATATCCTCAAAGTTAGGATCTTCTGTATATGAATAAACTAGATAAGCAGGGTCTACATAATCAACAACTATTCCCTCTGATTTATTAAACGATGTTTTAACCGCTGCAATCCCTATAGTTGTTAAATCATAATTTAATCTCTTTCTAGTAAGATCATATTTATTTGTTTTTAATATAGTATTGATTGCTTCCTCTTCAGCTATTTCTATGGATTGCTTATAGGATAATTGCATGTGTAGCTCTAATTCCTCCTGTGTTTCAGGTAGATCTTTTGCAGGCACATTAGACTTAGCTATACTAGTTCCTGTTTTTTGTAATATATCCTGTATCAACGGTTGGTTGATCATATCAAACTGTATAGAAGAAGCATAATCCATTTTCTTTTTAAGGGATTCTGGATCTTGAGCAAAAGCCTTTACATCGTAAGTTTTTTGAGAAATACCGTTAGCAACTATATCAACAAACTTTGACAGTATAGGTACTGGTGTCCAATCTAAATTTAAATAAGATAAATCACCATTAATTGATAATTCATCTTTATATTTTTGCACAGACTGCTCACCTCTGGCATATAATCTTAACCTATTAAAATTATTCCAATGTGTTAAATATCTATTTCCACTAGTTCTTCCCTGATTAAACCATTCCTGCTCTATAGCTCGGGATACTTGTAATCCATACTCTACAGAAGCCTTAGTAGCATCATCTACAACCTGACTAGGGAAAGCGCTATTTGGATTTGTGTATATATTCATTTACTTAATAATTTTTGACGTAGTTCCTTGATTGTTATATTTTTTAAAACCTAATGGAACAGACACTATTTCTCTTTTTTCAGTTGGCGTATATTTGTTTTTATTACAAGCCATTATTGCTAGACCTGAACTAATAGAGGCATCATGGCTAGTTCTTTTATTTATATCAAATCTTGCCCAATCTTCTAATGTGTTTTGAAAATACATTGTGCCATAACCGTTCTCGGTTAATCCAATATAGTCTTCTATTTCTGTTTCTATTGCCGCGGCATGTGCTTGTATTATATCTTGAGATGAATTAGGTATTCCTCCGATTTCTCTTTCTGTAGGCGACAATTTAGTAAAAGGCCTATCTGGTCTATTCATTGAAAATCCTCTATATCCTCTTCTTTTAAAATGATATAATAATCTTGGTTTATTATTCTCTGCTAAGATTGGCATACCATAAAATACACAAGCCTTTAATACATCTTCAAAAAATATTTCAGCAGTTTGAGGCCTTGATATATATTCTAAAAAAAAGGTATTACTGGGAGCATCGTCCATTGAAAACTTTGTTCTACCATGCAAAGCCCCCTTAGAACCTTTACCATCTGTTGTTCCTGATATGTCATAAGGGTCACATCCAAATGCTCCAATATGTTCATTACCAGGCCATTTCATATTGTTTTTTAATATAACATTATTTTGCATATGATAAGGAGGAATCCACGACACTAAAAATCTACCATCTTTACTTGGATAAAATATAACTTTTGTATCTTGTATACCACCTTCCCATTGAAAATTACCTCTGGTTAATACATTAGTATTTCTTAGGTCATTATTATAATCAATTTGTTCATATATTTTTGTAAGATTAAACAAAGATTGTTTTGTTTCATCTCTAAAGGCATGTTGTTCTGATCTTGGAAATTGTCTATAATATTCGTTTAATCCATCAGAATCATTCTTTAAACCATCAACCTCATTTTGCCAGTGCTCAATAACGCCGTAATCTATTTCGTTTCCATCGATTCCTTTAATTGGGGTTTTTGGAGTGTCGAAGACAGGTAAGCCATAAGTATCAATGAATCCTTCGTACGACCATTCCATAGGTATGAACAAACTATATAATCCTGAATTAGTCTGTCCATTGCGGTTTCTTTTCGTGACGTCTGAATCATAATATAGTTTTTTAAAATTGTCTCCTCCTTTATCTAAAGCATTTGATGTTGAACCCATCATACACTTACCAATAATCCGACTACCTAATCTTAAACAAGTTTTAGTAACCCTCCAGTTATTTAATATGTTATCAGGTTTTAACCATTTACCACTTTCGTCATGAACTAGTAATTTAAGTTTTTCACCATCATAGGAGTTATCCCCTGTATTCTTCCAATCTATTGTTGTATCAAGACCCTCAAGTTCTTCAGGATTTTCTTGACTATCTAACTTTCTTCTTGTAAACTTTGAAGCAGGTACTCTATAAGCAAGTTCTGTTTTTGGTCTATCCATACCATCCTGTATGGGTTTAAAGAAAAAAGGATAATTAAGAGAGATTGGAACAACTTTATCGGTAAACATTGTTTTAGCGTCTGCTCCAGCTTTTGATAAAATTCCAAATCGTGAGTCACTTGATATAGTAGCTTGATTAACTAATTCAGCAGATGACATAAAGGAAAATCCAGAACGTCTATTCTTTAAATAACACATTCCATAACATCTTGGATCTGCTTTACAAGCTTCCCAAAATATAAAAAATAATCTATTTGATTCCCTAAAGTCTGGAGCACCAACATCAATCTTGCTCCATTGTAAGTACATATAATGTGAGCCAGTAATATATGTTGGAACTCCATTATTATAAAAAGAAAAACCTTCTTCTCTGTATTTAAACTCGTTATCTATATAATCATACCATTTTTCCTTGAAATAATCTGGATATTTGTTCCAATCAAATACACTTTTTATTTTTTCAATTTCTTTTGGTATTTTTAATTGTTCCCAATACTGCTCTTCTTTTTTTGTAGCTCTTTTATAAGATTCGTCAATTAAAGGTAAAGCTATCTTTAAATTTTGTATCTCGTAAATTTCTCCAATCTTACCCGTTTTACTTATAATAACTAAATCATGCTCCTTGTTATAGCCATATTTCCATCTATTATATCGGTTTTGTTGTTTAATAACCGAGGGCTTTATATAGTTAGGAAGTATTTTATAAAGTGTTTGTTCGTACATTATTTAGACCTCCCTTCCGCAAAACCTTTAAAAGTCTTTATTGTAGTGTCTTTATCTTCTTCTTCTAACATGCGGGTTTCATCCTGTATTCTGCTTAGAATTTCAAAAGCATCAAATATTGCTAATTTTTTTGTTGCCGCGGCATTTTTTAATTTATCTGCGGATAAATCATCATCTCCATTATCTAATATAGCTTCCTCTGCAACTTTAATTAATTCAATAACCGCTTTGTGCCCAGCTTGGATTATATTCTGTTTCGTCTCCTTTATGTCCATATTTAATTACAATATCATTAGATTTCATACAATAAAGTCTTTGCCCATCAATAACAAAGTCAAATTCCCCATAAGGAGTATATCCAACAAGATCTCCCTCGTGTATTTTAAGCGCTTCTAAGGAACTATTTCCGTATTTTAATATACCAATAAGCTTTTGCTCTTTAGCTGCGCTTAAATGATCTTTATTTTTAATTGGTTTAATAAAGCATCTGTCTCCAAATGCTTTCCATTTACCTGTATTCTTATATAAGTATATTTGATCTATATCACAAAAATATAAATTATCCATAAAATAGGACCTACTATTTTTTTTATTACCTCTTATATCGTAAAATACTCTAAAAACGTTATGATGAATTACAACTATATCACCAACTTTAATATCTGTTGAATAAGCTAAAGGGGTTGCGATAACCTCTGCTAAATTATTTACAGATTTAAAATTTTCAATTTTAGTATTAGTTATTAATTCTTTATCTGCAATCTTAACCTTATTGTTATATCTTTCGCCTAAAGGCTTTACAATAAAACTAAATATACTTCTCATTAATATTCTAAATCATATTCAACTGAAATAGCCATATTAGAGTTAAACTTTTTCCATGGCATAACTTCATCTTCTTTTTTAATATATATATTATACGAAGTATCGCTATCATCGAATATAATATTACATATTGCATGACCTCCATAAACGTTTTGGCCTACAGAGTAATGCATTGCTTCGTTTTTATAGTCTGTACCTATACTTATTTTTCTAATAATAGAATTCATTATTCAACTTTTTCTAATTTAACCTTTTCAGATTTATCTATATAAGTATAAGACCCGTCTTCAATATTAATATTAATATCTCCGTATTGTGCTTGTAATTCCGTTTTAAATTCCTCCACCCTTTTATTTACTTCTGCAATTTGGTGCAAAAATCCATGCTTTTGCGATTCAAGTAGCCCTATATTAGATAACAGCGTACTCATATCTTTTTGTTGATTAACAATAGTCTCTAATTGTTCTTTTGTGATTTTGTTTTCCATTTAATTTAATTTAATTATTTATTTATCTATACAATATTATACTTGCTGCTGGTATATTTACAGCACTTGTAACTCTTGTTACCACTATTGGTAAAAATGTGCCTTCATTAAGTCCAGAAAATGTAGTATCAGTACTATTCCCTACTAATCTAACAGTAATAGAAGCAGCAGTGCCTGAATCTGTGAATGCACCAATATATACTGCCGAAGGAGCGTCTGCATTTGTTGGAAAGGCACTTAATGTTTGTGATATTGTTCCAAAGTCTGGCTGATTACCATATTGTCCCATAATTTATTTTTTAAATATTCTATTATATATTGTTGATTTCTTCATAGGTATCTCTAATACAATATTACCTGGAAAACTATAATATTTACCTGGTTTCATTACTTTTGAATTACCTCTATTATCTATACCTAAAACGGGAAACTCCACATTTTCCATGGTAATTTCCCCGCTAGGTATTACATTATAAGGTCTATCTTTATCAGGGCTATTTTTTTTATAACCTTTTAGAGATAGATTTTTCATTTATCTAGTTCTTTTAGCTTTATTAAGTTTTACCAAAGAAGAAATTTGTCTAGAATTTAAATTATCAGGTTTTGTACCGCCACTTGTAGCATTATATAATTCAGCACTTTTATTTCTTCTACTCATAGTATAGGCGCTATCACTAACAAATTTTTTACGCAAATTTTCAACTTCTTTACCTTGTCCGTAAGACGTAGCAGTAGCAACAGTTTTATTGTCACCACTTATAATGCTAGCTCCTTTTGTTACTTTATTTGGAACAAACTTTTTTTCATAAGGTTTAGCTGTAGCAACCCCAGTTGTTTTATCAATATTTAAACCTGTATCTGTTTTACCTTCTTCTCTTTTCTTTTTTAAATTTTTTACACCTTTAGTGTATTTTTCAGTAAGTTCGATACCTCCATCTTGTCTTAGTGGGCTAGGTAATCCATTACCCGTTTTTGAACTATTACCTCTGCCAGGTTTTTGTTTATATGCCATTTTGTTTATTTTTTATTTATTAGTCTTTTATAAATTACGGTACCGGGAGCATCGCTAACATAGTTAGCAACCATTGTATCTTGATCCACAATTATAAATTTACCTAAAGCCTCCCAATTATTAGGTTCGTGTAATGTGTTTAAATAAAAATTATTTTTATCAAATTGGTAACCTAATATTTTAAAGTAATTCCCAGTTAAATAAGAAAATGACACAACATTAAGTTCATTATTGTTTATGATAGAAAAATCTATTTGCACAGTTTCAGAAGCCCACGTTCCTACAAGAAAATCCTTAGTAAGTTTTTGAGCTTGAACATAAGAATTAAAAACTAAAAATACGATAATACAGATTACTTTTTTCATAATATATTAAATTAAAGTTATATATTATTATTATTACGCGTATTTATTGCTTTTTATAAGCCTCCTTTTCCCAAGGAAGATTTTTTGCTCCTTCTTTCATTTTAGAGCGGGGATATTTTTTGCCTTTCCAAATAACATGTAAGTCAGTATAATCCAAATCTCCTCGTTTCATTTGATCTATATGTACTTTTTCATGTGATATAGTTTTATTCTTTTTTAATTCTAAGGGAGATATATTTTTATTCACTAGTATAGTTCCATTAGATTGCGCCATACCTAAAATATTATCGTCCATATCGGTACTATAAATAGGGGTATTATCCACATTATATGGAAATCCTTTCATCTTAAAAGACATATAAACAGTAAGTATTATTAAATTCCCTATAAAAATACATCTATAGGGAATTTAAATTAATATTATGCTGGAACCGGGATAGCTGCTACTACTGGTAAAGCAGAAATAGTAACTCCGGTAGGAATTGCAACAGAAACTAAAGTTGGACCTTGAGTAAAAATAGCGGTATTTACAGCAGCAACAGTGCTGGATGCACCGCCGGCACTTGTAGTAAATACGTATCTTATTGGACCTGTGTAAATAGCAAAAGTAGTTGCAGTAAGCCAAGATACCGCTGTTATATCTGCTACATTAAAAAGAATTGGTTGTGCGCCACTAACTGTAGTAGCAATTGAGATAAATTTGAACATTGTTTTTAGTTTTAGGTTTGGTTATTGTTTATTTTAATATTTTTTTTATTTTAGTATCTTCCTTTAGCTCGCTGTGTAATTGCTCTTGGATCACAAACAGGTTTAACGTTATTAAATATAATGCCATCTTTACCTGAACTGACCCCCTTGCCTTTTGGCAATGCGGTAGTATCAAATGGGCCATTCCATATTGCATTAGCTCCGACTCCGGATAATTTAGCTTCTCTGTCGTGAACTGTCATTGGATGTTTTCTAGTGTTTAAATTCATAATTAATAGTTGTTTAAATCGTAAGGTGGCGTTATTGGTGTTTTAATTCTATTTGGAGGTGTTAATGGAGCGTCCATCATAGGGTCAATCATAGGGTCCATTATAGGATCCATTTCCTGCTTTAATGGACTGCTTCCTACTTTTCTATTAAAAGTATTTGGCACTATTTCACCCATCATACCTTTTATATTGTCCGTATTAGTAAAAGCTTTTTGGCTTATATTATTGTACTCCATGCTATTTTTATTTGTTTGAACTAAAGGTGTTTGTGGTTGAGCAGTTGGAGGTAATAACCCTCGCTTTTGCAAAGATTGGTTCCTAATATTTGCTGCTTTTATTCTATCTTGCTCTTGCATTTTTCTATTTTTTGCAAGTTTGAATTGATCCATTAAGCCAGTAATATCAGATGTAAAATTAGGTAAATTACCAAAAAAGCCACCTCTATTTTGATTTTGAAAATTTCTGTTTTGATTTTGAAAACCTATATTCAAGCCAGGTCCTCCAAATGTATTTCCTAATCCAAAACCACTAAATCCTATTTGTTTTGCAGGACTATTTTTTTTATTACTCATCTTTTCCTTGTGTTATCTTTATTAACATTGTTTATTGCTGTTATCATAAGATTATCCATATAGGTTTTACCATTCATTATTGAATTCCTATGACTTGTTGGTATATCTTCTTTTCCAAGCATTATACGGTACATTCTACTTATTAGTTGTTTACACTTAAATGAAACTTTATATATATTGTATTTTTGGGTTGTATGGTTTCTGTTTCTCCAAACCACTATCCACCCTTCTTTTAATAAATTGTTCCAGCGCTTATTGTCCCAACTGTAAGCATAAGTACCTATTTTATAATCTTGTTTTGTAAAAAACTCAAGGCAATCGAAATAAATAAGTAATTCCAAATCTGCATCGGTTAAATCATTATTTCTACACGCCCATCTACGTATTATTCTATAATGTTTTAGCAAACCTAATTCTTTAATATCAGATGGCTCTAAACGACTCATAATACAACCACAACATCATCTAGGCGTATAACATAATAAGTTTCTTTACCGGACTCTATTTTATGCCCGTTATGCCTATCATAAAATATATTATCGCCTTCTTTAACTCCCAATACTTCATCGCCAACACTAATGACTTTAGCTTCTATATATCTAATATCTTCCCTATGTTTTTTAGCCAATAGAAGACCCCCTTTTGTTTCAGTAGTGCCTTCTTTTACCTTTTCTATAATTAATCTTTTACCAACTGCTTTCATTATGCTCGTAAATTATTAATTACACAATCAGTTGATAATATAGTAGTTGCTACAGAAGCAGCGTTTTTTAACGCACTTTTAGTGACAAGCAATGGATCTATTATGCCAGCCTCAATCATATTAACAGTTTCACCTGTTACAACATTTAAACCGTACCCTACTTTTGATATTGCCTCTAAAGGTGCATTTTCTATACCTGCATTATCTAATATAGTTTTAAAAGGTGCTCTAATAGAATCTAATAATATTTCTTCACCAAGTGAGAAAGTATCTATGTTGTGAGAAGCATTTAATAAAGCAATTCCTCCTCCCGGCACAATACCTTCTTTAATCGCCGCCTTGGTTGCACAAATAGCGTCTTCAATTCTATCTGCTTTTTCTTTTAATTCAATCTCTGAGTTAGCACCAACTTTAACTAAAGCAATTCTGCCTGTTAACCTTGCTAATCTTTTTTCTAATTTTATTACTTTCGTTGCTGGAGGATTTTCTAATAAAGATTTTTTAATATCATCTATTATTTCCAATACCCTATCTGGGGTTTCGCTTATATGCAATATTGTTTCTTCTTGACTAGTGATACTTTTAACACAAGTACCAAGTAATTCTGGTTGTATTAAATCTAGATCATCCCCAAGATCTTCATTGATTACAGTTGCTCCTGTAAGTAATGCTAGATCATCAAATATTTCTTTTCTATTTATTCCGAACGTAGGAGCATCAATAACATTTATTTTTATGTTACCTTTTAACTTGTTCATTGCTAATGTAGATAATGGTATTGCTTCCATATCTCCAATTATAAGTAATGACTTGTTATTCTTTATAACGTATTCTAATATTGATTGTATTTGTCTTATGTTGTCTATTTGCGATTCAACTAATAATACTAATGGATTATCTAATTCTGCTGTTTTCATTTTGGGATTAGTTACAAAATGCATGTTCTTTAATCCCTTATCAAATTGAATACCTTCAACTAATTCTAAACTACATTCAGGATTTGATGTTGTTTCCATCATAACAACTCCAGTATTCCCTACTGATCTAAAAGCATCACCAACCAGCCTACCTAACTCAGTATCATTATTTGTTGATATTGTAGCAATTTGATCTAACATATTATCATCAACAGTTATACTTATTTTTTCTAAATAATCTATTACTTTATTTACTGCTGAATTTATTCCTTCTTTTATTTTTCTTTCATTTGGATTTTCAACAGCATAAGCATTCTTTAAAATAGCGTGAGCTAATACTGTTGCCGTTGTTGTTCCATCACCCGCTTCTCTAACAGTCTTTCTTGCTGCTTCTTTTAATAATGTAGCCCCCATATTTTCTACAGGATCTAACAATATAATAGAATCCGCAACTGTTACACCATCTTTTGTAATTACAGGTCTGCCTGTTGAGTCCTCTAAAAGAACACATTTACCACTTGCTCCTAATGTAGAACTAACCGCTTTGGCTAGTTTCTCTATTCCAGCAAATACTTTATCGCTGGCTTCTTTTCCGAAACTTAAGTTTTTGACTATAGCGTCTGACATAATTTTATTTGATTAAATTGATATAACTTATATATTACCTATTTTTTGGTATTTTTACTTAGCCTTGGCCTCTATATGCTTTCTTGTAGTTCTTCGATGTTTTTAAGCTAGATGTTTTACTCTTAGAATGAATACCGGGTCTAGATATATTCTTTGTCTGTTTTTTAATAGTTAACGTCTGCTTAGCCATATTATTATTATGATTAATATTAAAATAATCCAAAAATAAGACAAACCTTTATCCTTATCTTCTGACACGGTATTGTCATCTATTACAATTTCTGATGCTTGTGTTGTTTTTTTGTTTAAAGAATCTTTAACCGCAATATTTAACTCTTTATTTTTATTATTATATGAGCTTTTTATTTCTGCTTTTTTAAGATTTAAAATAGCATTTTTATAAGGAATGTTATTTACATATATTGTTTTTGTAGAATCAAATGGTACTATAGTAAGTTCTTCTATTATAGTGTTTGTGGTAACACTGGTAGAATCTGCTTTATCGTTTTTAACTATGGTGCTAGTAACCACCTCTGTCTGAGCGGTACTGTCTTTTTTTGTTTCTAATTTATCTACTTTAATTTTTTTAGCGCCGCATGATACGAAAATTATCGCTAGTATTATTGCTAATGCTCTCATTATGATTGTATTACTAATGTTATATCTTTAGCTTTTTGCATTTTTTTAAATAATTTGTCAAAAGCTTTTCTAGACTGCCCTATATATTCTTTACTTCTTGTTTTGCCAACAAGTATGCATCCTTCAGTATCATGGTTGGTATTACCTGGATGTATGCGAACCCCTTCGAAATTGGGTACATTCAATAATAAAGGTAATAATCTTTTAAATCTTCTAGATTGATTTATTATTACTTTGTATGTTCCTTTAGGGATAGCTGTTTCTCCTTTTATTTTAACAGGTCTTTCTAAATCTTCTAATGTAAAACATTCAAAAACGCCATCAATACTTAACTCTCCTATTATAGAGTTTTCTCCTTTATATAGTCTTTTTACAGTTATCAACATAATTTATAAACTTAATATTTTCTTAATAATTAAACCTAATGTTACGAAAGCCACACCTGTTGCTCCGCGTCCCCAAAACTTAGCGGTTTCAAAATCATTTTTTATTTTGTTAAGCTCCAATTCTATTGCTTCTATTTTTTTTTCATTTAAATTCATTAAATATACAAATCCTTTATTGCCATTTAATGCGGAACCACCTAATAACATTTTAATTTCTTTAACGCTATCTTTAATATCTTCTACGTCTTGTTTATATAATCTTATATGATGTTCAAGACGATCTAATCTTTCGCTATCTTCACTCATGATTAACAGTTAAAGTAATTCATTATCGTTGTTGTTATTTCCTTTCATTTTAGAATATACTGTAACAGAGTCTAGTATTGTTTGACTACTTAGATATGTTACTGCTATTAATGCCCAATCAGATGATTCTAAATCAGCAAACATTAATAACCCACTAGCTACTAAAAAAACAAAGAGTTTTCTGCTTATCCATTTATTTATTAAGGAGTCTAAATTTTTTTTACTCATAGTTATCTATTTTTTATGTTTAAATATTAATAAATAAAATGACATTAATAATAAAGATATAATTAAATACCAATTATGCCAAAATAAAGTTAGCAACCCCGCTCCAAAAGACGCTATCATAGTAAAGTACACATCTCTCATATCGGAGGAATTTTCTCTTATTTTGTCTTGTCTTTTCTCCCATAATTTAGCAAATATTCCAACTATAATTGCTGCTACAGTTGGTGCTAATAATGTTCTTAAATCATTCCAACTAAGAGGGTATTCCTCTCTATTGTTAAAGCCAAAAAACAATATTAGTATCATACTAATCGGCGTTGCTACTACTGCGTGATACCAATTTCGCTTGTCTTTAAAATAAGCTAAATTAAATTTCGGGTTCGGTAGTTTGATTTTCATTTAATTGTTGTTTTATTTGATTAATTTCTGTTTCTAATAACTGAACTTTTAAAAGTAACTGTTCATTTGTTAATTGTTGATTTATAAGTGCAACCTCCTCTAATAATACCTCAAAAGTTTCATAATCTACACCATTTGGAATAGTAGTTAAATCTAATGTTTCAATACTTGTATTACCGATTGTATATCTATATGCTATCATAATTAATTAGGTCTAGGAGTTGTAAATACTTGTTGCAATAACGCATAGTCAATAAAAGCATTTCTGTTTGTTGTTCCTGTTGTTTTAACGTTTGCTATTCTTGGTGTAATTAGCGTTGGTAAGTTTGTTGTGTGAGTAGCTACTGAAACTCCATCAATAAAAAATTCTATACTTGTTCCCCCAGCATTTACAACTATTCTCAAAACATACCATTGTGAAGCCGTAACGGCAACACTTGTAATAGTTGATGTAATTGTGCCTCCATTACGAGTTATGCACTTCCAATTTGGACTTGCTGCACCATAAGTTCCTACTCCTTCATCATAAATAAAAAACATTCCGCTAGTATTGGCAAAGTTTGCATTTGTGGTTGCTCCAAATATCGAATAAAATCTATTGGTTACATCTGAAAGCGTTTCAATATTTACAAAAAACTGTAAAGTATAAACACCATTTCCAAGAAAATGAGAACCAGCGTTATTATCCCCTAATCTCCCTTGTGCTAATCCAGTAGTTGCTGTTCCAGTAGCAAGTCTTAAAACTCCTTGCTGATTTGTTCTATTAGGGTAATTATTTACCGTTACAATAGACGAACCTGCGCCTGAACTTTCTCCAGACCACCCCGACAAACTACTAGCAATTAATCCAGCTCCTAAAAAGTTTTCATACAGATAAACGCCTTCCTTAGCGTTAAACTCAAATAAATCTCTTTGTTTTCCGTTAAACGTACTCCAGTCAGATGAAGATAAAGCACCTCTATTTGTAGCTGATGCAGTAGGAAGATTAAACGTATGTGTTGTTCCTGCTGACGATATTCCAAAATCAGTCCCCGTTGTTCCTGTTGCAAATGTCTGCGTAGTCCCTGTCAATCCACCTAAAGATATTATAGCAGAACTTAAAGGAGTGTATCCTAAAATAGTAGATATAGATGCTGTCTTCCACTGTGCTGGAGAAACAGTGTTATCGTACCACAGTGTATCTTTAAGCGATGGGTTCTGTGCCTGCACATTATGAAGCTCATCTAGCTCATATCCGTTTTGTATATTTACATACATCCTGCCTGCAGACCCATTACTTGCTGTAGTAACTGTAGCAATATAAACCAAATGATTTGGAGCGTATGGTTTTACTTTAGTAATAGAACCTGGCGTAACCCCAAGGTATATAGGATCTCCATCAGCAAATGTTGAGGTTGGAAGAATATTAAGACCATCCAAGAGCCCCTGCATCATTATTAACCCTTTTTGATTTGCGGCTATAGATGCAGACAATACAACACCTACAGTTCTTGCAGATGTAGCATCAGATGTATTAGACGCTAGCTTTACTGTCATTCTATCTCCTTGACCGCCGAAGGCATATACAACTTGTCCTTTAGTTATTGTGACACTATCTGCGTTTGTAACATACGACAATAAAGTGTTTGGAGCTGTGCCAATAGTCTGAAAAACATTAAGGGTGGAGTTATACACACAAAGCATTTCTCCATTGCTAACTATATCACCACCAATTAAAGCCCCATCATTATTTCTATACAGTGGTATTGCGCCTAATCCATTTATATTTAATGTAGCACTCGTGGTGTTTCCATTTGTAAATCTTATTAAATAAGCGTCAGCATCATTATACGCAGCAACCCCTGTAATTGTAGCGGTATATGTGTCGGTTCCTGATGCAGTAGCGTGAGGTATTCCGCTTGTAGTTGGAATGTCGTCTAATGTAGCTAATTCATAAGTTCCAGCAGGTAGATTGTTTTGAACTTGAAAAATAGCCGAACCAGACCCGCTTGTTTTAAAAGGAACTTTTAAAATATTAGATTTAATAATTGTGCCTAAATTATCTGTTTCGTATGCTTGTAAAAAAGCACCATCTAGATTTGTATTTACGGAAGAGTATTTATTGTCATCTTGACTATGAAAATATAATTGTGCTTCTTGTGAAAGTTGAATGCCATAAATTGTGTTTAAAGTGCTGTCTGCTACATTAAGAAAAAGTGTGTCGCTAAAAAAATCTAATGTATATGTAAAATCACCGATAGTTTCAATATAACTTCTACCTACTTCCATTACCTCTTGAAGTGTTGGAGTTGTAGTTGGACCTCCTGACGTTAATACAAATGAAACAATATCATAATACTGATCATCACCAATAGTACCGTTGCCACCAATAAATTCCAGATCTAATTCATAAAAATCTGTTGTACCTATTTGCGTATATCCGGTTATTTTATAATGACCAAAAAAGTTTGGTTGGTTTTGTTGCGACAATAATATTTGACTATTATTTAAATAGTTCAAGAATATTGTTATATTGGAACTAGATAAATCAATAGCGGATACAATTAGTTTAGTTATAGCTGAAAACGCTGTATTGTCGCCCAACCCTCCTTCAAAAGCTATTGTCTTGGGTATATTAGGAACAACGCTAAATTTAAATGATAACTGTCCCCCTATTGCTATTTTTGCATTTATATTTAAATAATCAGCAATATCTTGGCCAGTATAATTCACTGTCCTATTATTATAAGCTTTTGTTCCTACAAATAAGTCGAAATCCTCAACAGGTATACCCTTTGGATATGCATTAGATATTGCCATTTATTTATTTTATGTTTATTACTTATATACTCTTATTTCAATTGAAGCATTTAATAATAGGTCATCTTGTAAATCATCCTCGGCTATTCGATATGATAATAATGATATATTAGAATCAGTAATGTCTGTATAAGTTGCCAAGATGTCAGGTCTACCAACTGATCCAGCTACTATAATAACAAAAGTTTTATCTGTAGTGAATAACTCATTAGAATTAATGGAGTATTCACCTGCGCTAATATATGTAAACCATATATTCCCAATAGTGTTTTCTAACACTGTTACTACTGGAACTCCTGTGTCGTAAAGAAGTATTATATCAGTACCCCAATCATTAGGTGTTGTACCTGTTGCTACAAACGATGTACCTAGTTCATTATTTGGTGCCCCTACATTTGTAAAATCCCCAAGCACATACCCAGGTCCATCGTCAGTAATTACATATGTTACACCTATTGTTAAAGAGTTTCCACTTGTTAATATTTGTTGACTACTCTCACCAATCTGTGTTAATAGAGCTGTGTATACTTTATAGGGTAATTCTGTATTAACAACGGGGACTAAGTCTAAAACTTCATCTATACTAAATTGTTTTACAGCGGGCTCTTTATTTTCCTCATATTGTATGCCAATAATAGTATCATTTAATGCAGGTGTCCCTTTAGGGTAACTATAAGCTATTGCCATTATTTACTTTTATATTTATTTTATGAAACATTGCTTTTACTAGATCTTCTGGCTCCCATACCCACTTGCTTTTTAGCTCTTACTACTTTTGATTTTTCTGCACTAGACATCTCGCTCCACGGTTTTGGCGAAGATGCGTTTACTCTAACAGAAGGACGGCAGGCTTTAGTACCCTTTCTTTTAGGAGAGCCACATACATTACCCTTTTCATCAGTCCACTTTTCTTTAAACCATCTTTTTAACGATGCCCCCTTTTCTGTTTTACGGACAGCCATTACTTGTTACCTTTGTTTTTTCTACATTTAGCTATAGCTCCACTAGCATACGCAGATGGAAAAACCTTATAAGTAGCCTTAACTTTTTTATAACAAGAATCCTTAACTGTTTGCTTTAATGGAGACTTAATAACTCCTTTCCCAATTAAAACATCCTTTTGTGTAACTTTCCCATCCCCACTAAGATCCGTAAGTTTCTTTAACGGGGATTTTTTAACCATTGTAGGTTGAACTTTCTTTTTAATTGTTTTCATAATAATATTCTAGCAATTCCATTTGTCTAATGCTAATTTTTTTCTAGTTGGTTCACCATTTGGTTTTTTCATAGGCCCTGGCATACCAGACATTCTAGCACAGAAAGACTTTCTACGCTTCGCATCTTTACTACCAGGTTTCAATTCCGATGGCTTTTTTGTTACTGCTGTTTGCAATTTACTTCCTGGATTCTCCCTTCTGTAACTTGCAACACCTTTCGCATTCAATCCGCCTTTAGGATCTTTACCTTCTTTGCGTGTCCATGCAGCAGTTTTATGCAAAGGACTACATCCGCAACCTTTACCTTCGCCAATAGTATAACCATTGTTTTTACTTGTTCCTAACCTTTGAGGTCCTATACCTTTTGTGTTCATTTTAATTTTGTTCTATTAGTTGCTGGATTATAATTAAAACTACTAGGTGATTTACCCGTTGCTTTTGAAGCACGATCCTTAGCTCTTTCTTCTGCTGTCATATTATTTCTCTTCATACCTTTAGCAGTTAATTCACCAGATGCAGTCATATCACCCCTTTTCTTTAATATACCAATAGCCAACGATCTACTACCAACTTGAGCCATCAACCTATCAACTAGTTGACCTCTACCCATAAATCTTTGCGTAGCCATATTAGTTAGTTATCTTATATTTTTTACCACCCTCTTTCTTAGTGCCCTCACCATCATTTCCCCTATTGCTTTTAACACTTTTAAACTTACCATCTTTGTGATCGTAGTCTTTACCATTATTACCAGGGTTACTACGATGCATCCTCTGCGCATGGGCCTTCTTTTTTCTCCTATCGTCAGTCTTAGCATAAGCAAGATCTCTCTCAGCTTTCTTCTTAGCAGCCAAAGGCGATAACTTTTGCTTTAACAAGGGAGATTTTTTAACAGGAGTACCAGGCATAATATATTATTTACAACTAGACTTACCAGCTTTCTTCAGTTGCATTGCCGGGGTTTTTTCCATAGTAGCTTTACCTTTAACAGTAGGTCTACTAGATTTTGTAGTAGGTGTAGATTTAGTTGTTGTAGCTTCTTTTTTAGCAACTTTTTTAGTAGCTGCTTCTGTAGCTTTCTCTAATCCTTTTTTAGCAGCCCCCATTGCAGCGCCAGCCGCATTCACCATCTTAACAGGCGATTGTTTTCTCATTGTATTTTTAATCGGTTTTGTTCCAGACATTCTCATAATAAAGCATTTTAAGTTATAGTTTATACTATTACGCATAGTATACCATTTTTACAGTGTGACGTTAGCCTACTATTTTTATATTTAAGTACCTAATGTCGCATTTTAGGATATTTTTTATTGCAAATATATAGGTAAAGGGTTATATACACATTCTGAAACCGTCATAGCCCAACGGAAATGACTTTGAAAAAGCCCAGCCCCCGACTCGATTTTGGATTGTGAAAAAAGGATTTACCTTTTCGGTTTGATGCGTACGTGTGCACAATTACTAGCTATTTAAACGATCTAGTTATTCCGGTATGCGTTTGTTTAGCTGGTGTGAATTCGTTGCGATATAGCCGGCCTGTGTGATTGTGATGATATGTATATGATACAAGCGGAGCGCGTAGCGCGAAGCGTATAGCATACGCGTATAGCATTGCTTACAAGACGAACACGAAGTGAAAATGATAATATATATGAATAACAAATTAAATATAAATATTATGATAACTAAACAAAACTTTGATTGCGACTATGGATATGGATATATAGAGTTAATTAATCGCGGTTACGAACGTAACACAAATTATGAAATAGTAGTTGAAGGCACGTATGATGATTATGATGAAGATCAAGTGATTGACTACATAGAATTTGAGTCTGGGTTAATATAATCCAACTCAACAAACCTAGGGTCTAGTAGTAGGCTCTAATACTCTCTCTAGGGGGAATTGACAGGCGGAGCTGTGCGAGCTAGCGAGCGGAGCGAAGCGTATAGCATTTACAGTCTGGATACGAAGTTAAATTGATAATATAAATGTAAGTAAAATAAATAAATAATAAAATAAATAAATAAAAATAAAATAACTTACAAAACAAATACGAAGTTAAATTGATAATAATAATGTAAATAAATAATAACAATATAAATATAATAATTATGAAAAAAGTTAAAGAAACTCAAGTTGAAGTTGTAGAAACTACATTGTCAAGTAAAGAATTAATCGCTCAAGCAATAGCTAAGCTAAGTCCTGAAGAATTAGCTGCTATCTATCCACCGATCGAACGTGCTAACTTTGTAGTACGAAAATCTTGGCTAGGTCGTAATCAAATCATAACTTTCGTTAATAACAAAAATCAACGAATTACGTACAACCACGATGAAGTGTTGAAAGTAATGTTACCTAAGTTAAGTATCATGCCATGCTGGATTAAACGTGAGTACTGGTCACAATCGACCGATATGCCGAGTAATGTTAGACACTTGGCTAAGATTGAGAATCTTGAGGCAGCGACTGAATAGTCGTTGTTTCAACCTCAACACGCTGTAATCGCTGTTGCAATAAATTGCTATACACTTACGGAACAAATACGAAGTATAAATGATAATATAAATGTAACTAAAATATAATAAAATGAATACATTACAAGAATTAGCGTACAAATTAGCCGGTGAGTATGGCTATAAATACTCAAGATCGTATGAATTTCTATCATTACAAAGTACAGATAGAATAAAACTACAAAATATGATTATGTTTATACTTGAAATGGAAAGATAATCATAAAAAATAGTGCGACGTTAGCCTATTATTTTATTACCTTAATTAGCTAATGTCACA
>Ga0315904_10002678_pt1 | contig 27289 bp, 63 predicted proteins | sample LakEriMetagenome_6_FD_203529 | JGI IMG/M metagenome (GOLD analysis project Ga0315904, IMG submission 203529) | Freshwater fungal communities from buoy surface, Lake Erie, Ohio, United States - Buoy 12 MA120 | ecosystem: Environmental > Aquatic > Freshwater > Lake | place: USA: Lake Erie, Ohio...
TGTGTATGCGACTGATGACACCGGGCGGAAGGCGATTCTGCTCTTGGTCCAAGCGGCGAAGCATGGCCTCGGCCTTCTCCCGCTCAAGCTGCATTCGCATCCGCATCAGCTCTTGCTCATGCGCCATACGACGAGCCTCGCGGGCCTGAGCGACCCGGGAGTCCATCTCGTCGCTGATGGCCCTGTTGACCGACTGGATTGCGTTGGCCTGTTGCCCAAAGTGCTGGGACGCCAGCATGGATGGACTGGGGCCGGCATAGCCAAAACTGTTGCTGGCAGCCAAGCCGCGCTGGCGGTCCTCATTGGCCCTGGCCATGCGCATCTGGCGAAGTTCTTCTTCCCGCTCTTCGTCCTGCTGATTAGCCACATGTCACCTCTTACTTGTTATTGCCCTTCTTGGCCCTACGGATGGCCAAGTGAATCAGTGCCTTGCCAGCCAAGCGAACAAAGGGCAGGTTTCGTTTGGCACTTTCCTCGGCCAGCCAATCACAGATCGCTTCCACGTTCTGCTCACACCATTCAATGCCGTTGGCGTCCATGAGCATGGCGCGCTTGTTGCAAGAACAGGTGGGCGATGCGGTGATGCCGATCTTGGAGAGCAAGGCCTTGAGTTCCGTGCCGGCACCTCCGGAAGGTCTTTGGAACGGCGGCGGTGGTGCGGTGCTGGATCGCGGGTAGGCGGGATGCGTCTCATCCACAGTGATGAAGTCGCCGTCTTCTTCCACCACGCAAGACCAAGCAGTGGCAAGGTCATAGCCGCGCTCGCGGCATCGGGCTTCAAACGAAGCTCTTCGTCCTTTGATCATGGGAATTCGTTGCACTCACAGCCAGGAAACGAGCCGCAGTCCGGTGGCGTGCAGGTATGCCCGGGAGGGCATTCGCACCCCTCACCAGCGCCAGAGCATGGCGAGTCAATGATCTGCCCCGGCAGCTCCAAGAGCTGCTCCCATTGGCAGGATTCGATGTTGAAGATGTAAACGAAGTTTCGATACGCGGCGTAGGACTTGCAGTACGAACAAGAACAAAAGCCCGGATCGCCGGTGCCGTTGCATTCAACGGTTGCACAATACGTTGACACCGCCGCGCATGAGCAAACGTAATACTCTTCTGGAACGACTTCGCGGAACGATTGGCTGCCGCAGGAGTTAACGTACGCATGCCCGCTGCACCCGCACGGCTGGACGGTGTCGCAAGAGTGCGTGCAGTTGTCCTGGACTGCCGGGCAGTCGCTTGTAAAGGGGCAGTCCGGATCGCTGCTTCCAGCCCACGTTTGGCAATAGCCGCACGTTACCCCGCACGGCTCGGCCTGACAAACGCCGTTGCAACAGTAATTCCCCTCTGGACAGCATTCGCCACCGCAGCAAGTGTCGGTTGGCTCGCAGTCGGGGATGCACCCAAACTCGCCCGGGGCTACTTCGCCGCAAGACTCACAATCGGCACAGGATGTAACGCAGGTCGCATTCGGCCCGCAGACCTGACAATCCGCCCCCAGGCAGGGAGGGTCGCAGTCACACTGCCCACACACGCCGTCGTTGCAGCACTCGCCTTCCGTGCAGGTGCTGACACAGTCGTACTCCCCGGGGGCGATCTCGGTGCATTGCTCGCAGTTCACAGAGGAGCAAGGCGGATCGCACTCGCACTCAACGCATGTACCGTCCACGCAGCAGTAGCCGGCCGCGCAATCGTCCGCATCGCAGCACTCCTTGCACTCCCCGCCACAGCAAACCTGACCCTCCGTGCAGTAGGAGACACAGTCGTAGACTCCCTCGGAAACCTGCGTGCAGTTCTCGCAATTTTCCGCCGTGCAAGGAGGGTCGCAATCGCAAGGAGCGCAATACCCGTCCACGCAGCATTCGCCCTCGGGGCAGCACTGGCCCTCGCAGCACACCCGGCCGGGAGGACAGCACTCCTCCCCGCAGCAAACCTCCATCTGTTCGCAGCAAATGGGGTAGCCCGGCAAGCCGCAGCAGGCGTGGTCGGGTTCACAACAAGCTCCGCCGCGGCAGCAGGTGTCTGGTTCCTTGCAGCACAGCCGGTGAGCCTGGGGGCCGCAGCACTTCCCAGGCTCGCCCCTAGACTCGCAGCAGCACTTACAGCAACCCATAGGTGTCTCCCTATGGTTCAGTGCCTGCCGGGCGGCAGAACGCACGCCAGGGGCCTTGGCCGGCGTTTTGGCCGGCTGGCATCTCAGCAGGGAAGGGGAGAAGTCGCTGTTGGGGACGAAAGCTGGCCGGGAGTTTGGCCGGATGGGTAACGAAGTGAAACGCCGTGGTTTCAAGTCGTTACGGAAGGCGACACGCAGGCGTCACGGCTGGTGGGAAAATGGGAAAGTGGGAATTGGCCGGGAAAGCGACATGTGGGGGCTAGAGGGGTGAAAAAAGTCAGGAGGGGTATTGACGAATGAGAGCGTTCGCGCCGGGGGGGGAAGGGGGTCGGCTTTGCCCGTGGTTGGCATGCCATGCGGGTGATCGTAAGTCTATAGCCTGCAACAACTTAGGCTTTTCGACAAGTGTACCAACATGGAACGGGGCTTATTGAGACCAGTCTCAATAAGGATTCCGCCCGTGTTTCCCTGGTTGGATCGGGAGGAATGCATTCGCTACCCCTCCCCCCGCGCATAAGTCAGCCCCGGGGAAGGCCTTCCCGCCCCGGGGCTGAATCGCGTCTACCTATCGGCCTTGCCTACTCTGCCGCGAACCCGCAAGCCTCCCGCACCAGTTCCCGCACCCCGGGCAGCCCGATACGCTTGGCAAGCCTATAGGCTTTCTTGGAGTGTGCGGGCGTTCTCCCGATCCTCTCACAGGCGATGGCGACCGATTCCGGGGTGGGGTTGCATCGCTCCCGCAGCCGCTCCCGCATTGCCAGTTCCGCCGCACACGCCCGTACCACGCTCACCTTGACGGGCTTTCCATCGCTCCCCCGGGGGACGCGCTTCCCCCGGGCCTGCCTACGCTGGCCGGTGAAGCCATGCCAGAACGACCGGCGAGCATAGGCACGGACACTATAGAACGCCCGAGCATGATCACCCCGGGGGATTTGCAACCTACCCCAGTTACGCCCCAGCCAGTGGGCATAGAACTGGCTCGCCGCTTCCTCGGCCGCATCCTCCAACAAGCCATCGCGAAGAGCCGACAAGCGGAACCCCTCCCGAACCGCCATGTGTTGCGCCGGAGTGAGATCGGCGGGGTTGTAGGGTTGCATCGGGAACGGACAAGCGGAACCGACAGTAGCAAAGGCCTGCATGGTGATACCCTCCAAGGTGTTCCCCGGGGGACAATCCCGGCGGCACATGTACTATATGGTATATCGGCCACCATTACAACCCCGCTTTACATCGGCCAAAAGATTTTTAAAAGATTTTTTCCGGGGTGGGGCAATGTAGTTGGTGTAACGCGGTGAGTGTTGTAGAACGCTCACGCGGTGCGGTGAGTGTTTCAAAAACGCTCGCGGTTCGTCATCACTGGTATCAACTATGTTGCCAGCGTATGCCGTGAAAAATCTTTCAAGATTTTTTGTGGCGTGAGGCAATGTAGTTGGTGCAGTGGTGACGATGCGGTGAGGGTAAGCGTATTACTCTCTGCGCATGCGGGCAGATCAACGGTGTCCGAATAGCCCCCTACTGGGGTGACATTGCAGGCCAATGCTTTCACCAGCATTCGGCCACGCTCCACAGCGAACCCCGGCCCGTATGGCCCGATCAGTGGTTCCACGGCATGCGTCTGCCGGTCAGGGTTAATTCCGCCCAGGCCGGCGATTCGGTGCGCAGGGTGCGTGTTGCTGATTAAGGATCGAAAAGCAATGCCGGCAGGGGGCTATTCGGCTGCCGTTCGGTAGTCGGTTTCAACGGAGGTGCGTATGGTCGCAAGATCACGCACCGCCCGTCCGCTCGGTGTCATTCTGCACCGGGGCAGGTCTTCGTTTGACGGCTCACCGTATGTGGTGATCATGCCACTCGGTAGGTCTTCCAACAAAAAGACCGGCAAGATGCTACAGACCTACATCATTAGGTCACATGTGCATCCTCTGGCGGCGGTGCAGTCAGGTGGTGACGTTGCTATCTGCAACGATTGCCCGATGCGTGGGCTGGTAGCTACGCAGAAGCGCAGGTCAAGGAAGAAGAAGAACTTCCGGGCCTGCTATGTCAACGTCGGGCAGGGTCCGACCATGGTATACGGAGCGTTTCGACGCGGCCGATACGTGGACTACAACCCTGCCGATCATGACCAGTTCATCCGTGGCCGCAAGATTCGCTTCGGCACATACGGTGAGCCGGTCCTGATTCCATTCGACCTGATGATGCACCTGGCAGAAATCTCTGCCGGGTGGACAGGCTACACCCACCAGTGGGCCAACCTGGCATTCGCGGACTATCGGCGGTTGCTCATGGCATCAGTCCATGGGCTGACCGGCCCGTGGTCCCGTGAGCATGCGAAGAGTCTCAACTGGCGTACGTTTCGCACCATGCGGGACGGTGCGCCGGCTGATGACGAGGTGCTGTGTCCTGCCTCCAAGGAAGCCGGGCATCGGTTGTCATGCAACACATGCAACCTGTGCGACGGTGAGGGTAGGCGCAAGATCGGTCTGGATTGTGTGGACGTTTACATTCCCGGGCATGGTGGCAAGGCGATTATGTCTGCCGTTGCCAACCTGCCGATTCTTCAAGCATGAGGTGTGATGTGACTGAGCAGCCCGAATGGGAGTGTGTTGCCAACATTGGCGACATGAACCCGATTGACCATGGGGGCAAGTTTATCCTGGCCGATAAGACCGGACGCTATGAACCCGAGATGGAGGTGCTGGAGAAAGAATACAACCGGCGGAACAGCTGGATGGTGTGGCGGTTCACCATGGAGCCACACACCTACATCAACGGTGTGCTGTCCGACAATCCGTACCACCCCGATAAGCCGGTGTGGTACGCCGATGACATCGCAGATGTTGCCAGGTCATGCGACAAGGAACCACAGGAACTGATCGATGCCCTGTGTTCGCAGGATGCCAGGGAACGGGCGGAAGGTTACTACTGCCTGTTCACCTGCCTGTCTGCGGACAACTTCGACTCCTGCCCGCTCACCTTAGACCGGGAGGAAGTGGAGGAGCGCTATGCCGACGAACCCTACAACGTGGAGGTGTGACATGCGAACCGAAATTCGCTGCCCGTTGCAATGCCCGATGCGTCCAGTGAAAAAGCCTGGCGACGGGCTGATTCGATACTGGCTGTCCTTGCAAGGCTGGAAGGTTGGATATGTACACAGTGGTGTCATCTACCTGCCAAGCCTGTTGCATGCGGAGTGGATCGAACACATGTTGACTGTAAGATGGTTTCCCGAGGCTCCAATGCCACAGGTTGGCATATACTACGAGGTGTGACATGTACCGAGTGGTGGTTTGGCACAGTCAGGGTCGCGGCTACGACGGCCCGGCCATGACGTTGGAGCAGGCGCTGGCCCATGCGAGCGACCTGCGGCGCCGATTCTGCATCCCGGGTGGCGGGCTGCGTTCCGTTGGCATTGAGGAGGTGTGACATGTTGAAGTTTAAAACCGAGGTGCGGCTCCCGTCCCCGATGACGGCCCAATACCTCATCGATTTCTGCGAGAACAATGGCGGCAGCAAGGGGGAACATGAGGTCTACGCCCATGTGTCCGATGACATTGTGACATTGTGCATAGTGAAGCGCTTGGAGGAGCGTGAAGGCCACCCCAACGGCAAGGTGTGGGCGTTCCGAGTTCTTCCCCGGCTTCCAGATCAGGAGGTGTGACATGGTGGCAATCACAAGCAAATATCACGGCCCGACGAATACTCGCGGGTCATGCGTGCGGGCCACGGCCAATGGCCACATGGTCACGGTGCCGTGGGCCAGCGAACTAGACAGCGAAGCCAACCACCGGGAGGCGTGCAAGCGACTGTGCGCCAAACGCGGGTGGGATGCGGACAGGTTCTTCGGTGGAGCCATGGACGATGGGCGATGGGCCTGGGTGCCCGTGTTTCCTTACGACTGGGAGCAACGACAGAAGGAGGTTTCTCATGCGTGACCATCTGGAGATCGGCGGCACACCCTACGGGGAGGACTGTGCCCAGGTTGGCAGGGAGGGGTATCTGAAACGTAACCGGGCGGAATGCCGGGCCTACATCGGGCAACTCACCCGCATGTTCGGTGATCCGCCGGACGGGGTGTCGTTGGTCATCCGGTCAAACCCGCATGACTTCGGCACCTACCTGACCGTGGAGGCAGTGTTCGATCCTGCCGACGAGCAGGCCCGGGGCTATGCCTACCGGGTGGAGGGTAACTCCCCGGAACTGTGGGATGCAGAGGCCCGAGAGGAACTGGGACTGGAGGTGACCGATGTCTAGCAGACGCAAGCAGTACGCGAAGATTTCTTGGTGCGCCGAGGATGTGCAGGTGCATCGGCCTGAGTGGAGCGTCAAGAAATGCAACGCATTCTTGGAAGACAACGAAGACTACATCCAAAACGCCATGGTTGAAACTGGAAACCATGCGATTGAGTGGCTGTTGCCTGCTATTGAATCGGAGGTGACCGATGCGACGAGTTGAAACCTACCGTGGCTCCAAGGATTTCGTCCTTGCCCTGGAACCAGCGGACTTGGAGTACCTGACGCCGACGTTTGACCGCGTGCGTCTGGAGTGGGCGAAGGAATGGCAACGCCGCGGCTGCAAGGACGAAGGCTCCTGCTGCCTGGGCGTAGGCGTGTCGGTGTACTACCTGCGACCAGGCAAGCGCAAGCCTGAGCGACGGCAGGTCATCTCATGGACATGGACGCAGGGTGATCTGGAGGCAGATCGCACCCGTCACCTGCCGCTGGGAATGCTCGCGGAGCATGGCGTGCTTGGCGTGTACGACTGTGGGCGGATGGACTAGGGAGCAACGATGTGCCCAATGTGTGACTGCTGCGAGGTGGCCTGGGCTGCCCCTCTTGGTTCTCTCTGGCATGCCTGCTGTCGGGCATGCGGTATGCTGTACACCTTTACACCGGATGAATGAGAAGATGGCAATTCTGATAACTGATGACCGCCGCACCGTTAAGAAGTATCCCTACCAGCTTCTGCTCAAACTGGCGGAGGCGCGCGTCGTACATCGGGCGCTGATTACGCACCAGTGTACGCTGGCACTTCACGGCGAGAACGATGAGGCAGATGAGGCCGCTGCCATTGCTCGGGCGCTGGCGGATGTGCTGGACAACTAGGCCGTCAGCCACAAGGAGGTGTGCTATGTGGGCAGTGAAGACACGGACGAAGGTTATTGCGGTCTTTGATGACCGCTGGGAAGCAGAGGAATGGATGCGGACTTGGCGTTCGCTCCATGGACACAGGGTGTACCTAGTACGAACGGAGAATTGAGATGACCGATAACGACAGGCAGCTGCTGCTCCGCATCGTCTGGGATCGGCTGAACTGCGGAAAGCAGGGCGGCAAGCAGCGGCATGTGGAGCGGGCGATCTTCGATGCCCACAACGGCAGGCCGGATGGATTCTTGGTGACCAACGACAACATGTGGCTGTTCCGGCAGTATCGCAACAGCGTTTCCCCCAGCCCCACGCAACTGGTGCATGAGGCTATGGATTTCTACAGAGAGGAGTCCGTGCGATGAGTTACCGACCGATGGTGAAGGTGGGCAATGAGTGGGCTGGCAACGGCATCAGGTTTGCCACCCGTGAGGAGGCCGAGGCTTCCGCCCGTGACCTGTATGGACGATGGACCCTGGTACTGGATCACCGGGCAGATGAGTCAGGGGACCCGGTAAACTGTGAGTGGGATTCACCCCGTGGCAATGTGCATTTGGAGGTGGTCAATGCGTGAGAGTGCTGCTGAGATCACGGCCCGTCGTTACCAGTTGTTGCGGCGAGGTGGCCGTGATCATTGGGACGCCGTGTGGGGTGTGATCTATTGGGCGGTTGTGGACATTCAACTGTTCCGCAAGGAGCATTCGGAGGCAATGCAATGAATGGACCCTGGACAGTGCGCGAGATGGCTGGCGTGTGGCATGGCCCTGCCGTGCAGGATGCCGAGGGATTGGGCGTGGCTTTTGTGTGCGGCGCTGGCACGGATAAGGTGCGGGCTGATCGCCTCGCCAAGTTGATCGCCGCAGCACCGGCCATGCAGGATGCGCTTCAGCGGATAGTTTCTCACTGCCGCACGCGCCTTCCTGAATGCAAAGAGGATCAATGGACCAGCATGGATGCTGAGTTCAGTCTGGAGCGTGTGATCTTTTTGGCAACCAAGGCTTTAGGAGACGAGTGATGGCGCAAGATACCACTGATGAACACATATCCATGCGACTCATGGCCGCTGCCCCTGAGATGCTTGCGGCCTTGCGCATTGCGGATGACGCCTTGGATTTTGCCCAAGCACAAGTCGATTCGGAGCGCGACAGACAACGCCTGCTTCACTGGAGAACGCTGGTTCAGAATGCAATCTCGTTAGCGGAGGAAAACGATGGCTAGCATTGTGCGAAGCGGCACCCGACGCGGGCTGCCGGTTACTATGCGACTCACCAACCGGGAGTTGCGCCTTCTATTGCGGGCGATGCATTACGCCGTGGGCACAAATACGTTCATCACACCCCACGGCCACTTGCCGATGTCCGAAGAGGTGGAGCGACTGATCGCGGAAATGGAATTGTTCTTTGACAGGGAGAAGGCATGACATCCAGCACCCTCGCCAAGATGGCCAAGGCCGCAGCCGTGATTCGGGATGTGATAGGCCAGGACTTTGAGTGTCACGGCCGCAAGGAATGGGATGGGGAGTACGGCAAGGATGCTCTGCTCATCTTAAAACACTACTTTGGCGACCCGCTCTGGCCCTATGTGAACTACGACGGGGGTCAATACGACAAGATCGAACGGCTAGCCGATGCGTTGTCGGCGGCTGGGTTCTGGGTGGAAGACTGCACCGGGTGGTATTCTGCGGTGTATGAGAAGGAGGTGGTGGATGCGACACCAGTACGTTGATACGACTACCAAGCGGTACATGGAATGGCTGGCGCAGCGGGGGCTTGACGGGCAGTATGAGCCGCCCCGGCTGGAGGACATTGAGAAGTGGCTGGGCGAGGATGAGCAGTACCGTGATCCGCTTCGCGCCTTGTGCCAGTTGTGCATCGGCCTGCGTGAGGCCAAGCAGTCCGGCATGATTCAATGGATCGCCAGCGAACTGATCCGCGAGCTGGAAGATGAGCGTGCGTTTGGCCGCAAGGCCGAGTCGTTCTTTTCCGCCATGATCAGTCGTTGTGGGGTCGAAGACTTTGACGTTGTCATGTTCGACAAGTCGCATCGCAAGTGCGGCACGTTGCATGACCATCACACGCAGGAGACTGCCCATGCCCAAGATTGAACTCTGGAACAGCGAAGCCTACGCCATCGACATGGCCTGCATGAACCTCATGGAAACCGTGCGGCGTGGTCGCAAGAAGCAGGAGGTATACGTGCAGGAAGGCGATCCAGACGGTGCTGCATTCCTGGAGGACGGCATCGCTGGACTGGAACAGGCACGCATCGTACTGCGCCGCTTGCTGGAGCGGGCTGGGTGGACAGCGGAGATGATCGGACGCGCCTATAAGGAGACTACCAATGCCAGCGATTGATTGGCCTGCCGATCAGGGCGAAGAGGTGCGGCAATTGATCTTGGACCGCATCGAATACTTAACCGAGAGCGAGGTGCGGGCGGTTCGCCGGAATGACACCGCCGATCTGCGATTCATTCGCCAGATGTTAGGTGACATGCGTGACATCCTACGGAAACTGGAGGCTGCATATGCCAACGATTGAACTGACCGACGAGCAGGCCGATGAGTTGCGGAACACCATTGACTGCGAGATCGAACGGCTGGGCGGGTACATCGCCAGCTATTTCCCGGGCGATCCGGATCATGTGCGATGCACTAATGAGAGGTCTGTCTTGTCCGACATCCTTGAACTACTGGAGATTGCGTGATGCCAAAGATGGTGACGATCACACTGCCCTTGGACGATGCTTTGGACGCGGCGTACGCATGCGTCATGCGGTCCAAGGACTACCGTGAACAGGCGACCCAGACCGACTCAGGCCGCACGTTTGACATCCTCGCCGGCAAGTACGACCGCATAGGCAAGGCGCTGTACGTTGCTATCAACAATGCCAGACCCGCCACCACTCTCAAGGAGATTGCGTGATGACCTTTGAAGAATGGCAGACAACCAGGCAATCACTGTCCCTCGCGGATGGGCGGGGTGCCGTGGAGAATCGTTTCGGCTACGTGCCAGACGATGTGATCGGTGTGTACACCTATGACCCCGGGATGCCGGTCGCCCTCAAGGATGGGCAGTACTTCACGCACATCGGGCGAGAGGAATACACCGGCACACTCGCTGCCGTGGAGCGGAAGTTGTGGGACGAATACGCCAAGCATGAGGTGGGCGATGCGGGTTCTTGACCTGTACTGCGGGGCCGGGATGGCTGGTGATGGATACAAGCAGGCCGGGTTCGATGTGGTGGGTTGGGATGTTCGGCATCAGCCGAGTTACCCATACGAGTTTCATCGGGGCAGTGCCTTGGATGTGCTGGAAGATCGGGCTTACCTACAGACGTTCGACCTGATCCATGCGTCACCCCCATGCCAAGCCCACACCAGGGCGAAGCATCTGCGGGAAGCGCAGGGCGGCAAGTGCAAGTACGACGATCTGCTGACGCCCACCTTGGAGTTGCTGAGAGACTGCGGCGTTCCGTGGGTGGTGGAGAACGTGGTCGGCGCGCCCGGCATGGAGGGTGCGGTGGTCGAATGCGGCTCGGCCTATGGGCTGAAGGTCCGCAGACACCGCCTGTTCTTGGCGTCCTTCCCATTGGTGGGATCAGGGTGCAAGCACAAGGAGCAGGGCAAACCCGTGGGTGTTTATCACACCATGGGCGACACATGCAAAGGCGTGTGCAAGAAGACTGGCAAACTTGTGATCGGCGGGTCCACTGCCAAGACGGTGGAGGAAGGACGATTTGCCATGGGGGTAGACCGTCCGATCACTTGGAACGAACTGAAGGAAGGCTTCCCGCCTGCCTACACTCGTCACGTTGGCGAGCAGGCGTGGATGTACCTATACACCCAGGCCATGTCGTAGAAGCCATGGTCCTACAAGGAGTTTCCTAATGCCATACTCTGACTCTGAATACCCCAGCATCCTGCGGGGCAATGACAAGCGTGAGTCGCAGCGATTGCTGGCTGCGGCACCTGCGTTGCTGGACTGCTTGCGTCGAACAGTTTCGCTACTGAAGTACGCCTCTACAGACGGCGGAATCAGGGGCTGCAATGCAGATGAATGGTGGTCGATGGAGCATCAGTGCGATGAGGCCATCGCCAAAGCAGAAGGGAGGGACTGATGTTCTACTGGGACGAGGATCGTTACCCCATCGGAGAAGGCGAGCAGCCTACGCGGTGGGGCGTTGTAATGCTGGATGACACGTATCATTTTGGCCCGGTCTACAAGCTGGCCATCTACGAGATGCGTGAGGTTCCCGGCGTCGGCAAGAGGCCGGTTGCCATGCACGTTTGCCGTGGGTTCTGCGAGTCGGGGATCACGCCTGATGCAGCCGTTGAAAGGGCTAGGCAGTATCGGCTTGCGGAGTTCGACGGCGGCGTGGAGTTCCGCTGGGTTGGTGTGTTGCGTTGGTCGAATCCGAATCAGGCCGTGAAGAAAGGGGGAAAGTGATGTCAGCGATCCAAGGTGATTGGTATGCGTCTCGCAGCACACATAACGGCGAGGCATACCCGCAGGATGATGACACAGTGCGTTTCGTATATGCCACCCAGGCAGACGGGACAAAGTTCATCGTCGCAAAGGTCTGGTCTGGCGATGACGGGGACTATGCCGGCACGGCGAAGCTGGTGGCTGCTGCACCTGACATGCTGGAGGCCCTAGACTCTATCCGCTCCAGCCTCATGGAACTAGACGATGACGGGCTCGGCCGTCCGGGCTGCGGCTGGCGTGAGATGGACGCCACCTACGTTGACGAACTTATATCGAACAGCCTTCGACGGGCCATTGACGCCATCGCCAAAGCAGAAGGGAGGGAGTGATGAGCCATACACCGGGGCCGTGGGAGGCCGCGTTTGGCGAGGTGTACAGCCTATCTGTTGAGAAAGATGACTGCGTTGTTGCCGAATACTATGGGCCAGACGCCAACGGGCACCTCATTGCCGCTGCCCCCGATCTACTGGCGGCATGCGAAGAGCTGCTGATCTATCTCGGTGACTGGGACGATCCCGACAACGAGACTTGCGTGAGCGCCCGGGATGCCGTGCGCCGGGCAAGGGGCTTAACCAAGGAGGGTATTACCCATGGCGAGGATCGACGGATGGACTGACCAGAAGGTAGACTACTGCATCGCCCTGCTTGTGCAGGCCGAGCGGATTGTGCGGGAGGTGGAGCCTGATCTGTACGAAAAGATCAGGCGTTTTCTTTTGGAGGAGGCATGATGGCACTGGGAAGAACGATCTTTGATGCCCTAGACGAATCGCAGGATAACAATCCGTTGACGAAGTACATGCGGCAACGGGCCGAAACAATGCTTGGCGAATACGAGCTGCCGGTGACCGACTGCCTCAACGAACTCATCGTTCGGTGCTGGGAGTTGGCCGAAGACCCAACGGATGCTTACAACGACCTTCGTTATGCCGCCCGCGAACTGAACCGCGCCGCCGATGCGCTGCGTGTTTTCATGGACACGGAGGAGGCATGATCACAGTAACGCTCACCATTGATGACCTCGCCTACCTGCGAGCCGCCGTGGAGCGAGACATGGAGGATGCCCGAGACATCATTGCCTTCGGGGAAGACGAGTATGCCGAGGCTGCGTATGCCTCTGCCGTGGAAGTGCTGAAGCGCCTGCCTGCTGAGGAGCAGGCGATACCGTTCTGAGGAGGTGAGTGATGAGTGAACGAACAAACCGTGGCCTGTCGGCCGATGCGGTTGTGGCGGTGCGTAAGCGGCGTCTCGGCACGCTGCCTTTCGCCCTGGCTTTGAGGTGCTGCGATATCGGTGAAGCCCAAGATGCCATGGGCAACCTGTACCTGACAACGTGGGGGCTGAATCTTTCCGACACCGATCAGGAGTGGGCCGTCCGCGATACTCAGTTCCACCCGATTTTGATGGGCGCCGATGACGGGAGTTGCGAATTGATCCTTGGCAGCTCTCGCAGTGGCGATGCTTTGATTGGTTGGTTGAAGGATGGCTTGCGGCTTGGCGAAAACCCTGCATGGGAGGAGGTGCGTGATGGCCAAGGTGGATAGCCCAACGAAGTATGTGGTGATCTTGCAGACACCACAGTACGGGACGATTACCTGGGGTCCATTCCGGGACCGCCAAGCAGCCCAAGACTGGATCGCCAACGGTGGGCATAAGAACGAGATGTGGGCTGCGTACGAAACCGACAGGCCATCGGGCATGGTGTTGTTTGCGAACCCACTTTACATTCCGGAGGATGTGTGATGGCTAAGAAGAAGGAAGACGGCGATGACGGTGTTGTGATCTCAGGATTCGGCATACTGACGATCAGCGTAAAGCTGGAACTGCATGTCGATGAGGATGCGCTCGGTGTCCCCACCGTGCTGCAACACAAAGTACAGACGGTGATTCCTGATCCCGGGGTTGGCAAGTCGCACAATCCAGATCGCTTCATGTCGGCCGGCGAGGTGTTCGGCGCCGATCTCGGTCGCGTTGCCAACCATTTCCGAGAGGCCTTGGCTAACCATGAAGACATGGGCAAGGGCTTCGCTCGCGAGATGCAGGACTGGGACAAGGATCACGGGAGGAAGACGAGTGGCTAATGCCCGCAGGAAGATCAGCAAAGAGGAACGCAAGGGGCGTGATGCCCTGATGCGCGTGGTCAACTGGGTCCACATCCTGGTGATCAAGCGACTGTTTGACGAGGGGTGGACCACTGCCGAGGTGGCGGAGGTGTACGACAGGCTGCAGCGTGAGACTGGCCGGATTGCTGTGGAGCATGCCATGCCTGACTGGCACTACGTGGACGAGAAGCAGGTGGCTGAGTTGGTGTACCAATCCATAACGAAGGAGTGACGATGACAGAAGACATGCAGATTCTTACGTGGTTCCTTGGCAGCGAGCCGGTCGGCACAATGCTTAACTGGCCCGTCTTGCCGCACAAAGTGTGCGACTCCATTCGTTCGATTCATACCGAGTCCAAGCGCGAGCCGGGCGACCCCGCCGCCATCTGCCGCGCTTGGGAATCTTTCTCTGGTGCGGTCGGCCCGACGCTCATCGGCCGGCTGCTTGCATCTAACGAGTGGCGTGACTTTGTGCCTCTTGTGGAGGGACATGGTGACGATTGGTGCAACGTCTGGTCTGACGATGCGCACCGCGTGGTGGCTCGCGTTGTTTACAGCGACGGTCATGCTGTCAATGTTCGGTTTACCGCTGAGTAGGAGGCAATCATGGACAAGGATGTCCTGGTGGAGCTGGTGATTGTGGTGATCCGTGTCATTCTGGAGAACATTCGATGAGTCCAGTGGCCGATTTTCTGTGCGGCTGTGCCATAATGGGGTTCGTATTCTTCTGGTCTTCCATGAGGCAGTGATGCTTTACCTGTACGCCCGAGTGTCCACCGACAAGCAAGAGAACGGCCGCGATGCACAGGTGCAGCGGCTCACCGCATGGGCGCAGGCCAGCGGCCATGAGGACTACAGGCTGATGGTGGACGAGGATGTCTCCGCATACAACGTGCGGCTCCATTCCCGGAAGGTCGGCAAGGAGATGTACGATGCACTGCAGTCTGGGGACACGGTTGCGATCACCAAGATCGACCGAGCCTTTCGCAGGATGTACGACTTCGCCGTCACCCGAGAGCAATGGGAGAAGCTAGGCGTCAGCTTGGTGGTGCTAGACCTGCCCGCTCTCCAGGGACCACATGGCAAGTTCTTTGCGTCCATTGTGGTGGCCTCCGGCGAGCTTGAGTCTGACATGCACGGCCAGCGCAAGCGGGAGGTCTATGCCAACAAGCGGCGGCTTGGCCTGCCCTACAACCAGCTGCGACCGTACGGGTGGCTGGCTGTTAAGGGTGCGACCGGCCGGCTGGAATCCTGGGCGCCGTGCATCCCCGAGCAGGAGCTTGGACGCAGGGTGCTGCGGATGCGGTCGCAGGGAATGAGCTTCCCTAAGATCGCCTTGGACCTTTGCCGCGAGAACGTGAAGAAGCCGGTGACGAAGAAGGGTTCATCGGGCTACTACCATGTGTCCGATGTGTTCCTTCTGGCGCGTGCGGCGCAAGCCGGATATCCAAAGCAGCGGCGAGATTCCGTGCCAGCTCGCGTGATCTGACCGACGCCGCCCGCAGGGAGATGTCATGCCCCTCCGCGATGGTGCGAAGCGTCTGCCCTTCTTGGAATCTGTCCGCGGCCAGCTGCTGGTGTTCGGCGGGCAGGTCTTGGATCGCCAGCCCCAGGTAGTCTGGGTTCTCTAGCACCGGCAGCAGGTCTTCCGCCTCCTGCAGGCTGATCTTCCATTCGCCCGGCTGGCGGGTGGTCTTCTTGATCGCCTTATACATGGCGTTCAAGCAGGCACGGGCGAAGTACGCCTTGGGGTAGGGCAGTTTCTTCGGGTCGTATGTGCGGGCAGCCTTGGTGAGGGCGAGGAATCCTTCCCCCTCCAGGTCTGGAACCAACACGCCCTTCTGCCACGCCGGCCTGTTCTGAACAAAGAACCTCGCCAACATCCTGGCAAGGTCCACGTACTCAGCCGCTAGCTCTTGTCTTTTCTTTGAGAGCCGTAATCTCTTTTGCATGTTCGTCCAGGCGATGCTCATGTTCCAGCAAGGCCTCGCGGAGTTCCTCCACAATCTCAGGAAGGGACTCCACGCTGCTGGCAATCACTGCAACCTTGGCATGGATTGAGAACGCCCACGGGATGACAGCGCACGCGGCCGTCAGGGCGAGCATCCACACCTCAACATTAATCGTCATCTTCCACCTCCCGAATCATCTTCACCAACATGATCCCAGCGTAGGGGTGGAGCTGGCCGTTCTCTACGTGCCACTTCACCATTCCTACACACTCTTCGGTTCGTTCGGGGAAGTACTGATAGATGTGAGTCTGTCCATCAAACTTGGCGATGACTCTGTTAAGGCGTCGAATGCCTGGCTCCGGATCGCCCGCATATCCTTCCGGTTCGTAATCCATTTGGCGATCCAGTTGCTGACCAGTGAGATCAATACAGGCAAGACGAACATCACAAAGAACGAGCCGCACTCCGGGTGCATACGGAGGTATGTCTCCTTCATGCGCCGGCGGTAGGACCGCATGCTGATCGCACCGTCAGGCACAACCAGCAGGCCGACGAGGGCCACCTCTTTGGAGTGCTTGCTGATTCCTCTGGCGCCTGACTCGTACAGGCAGAGGTCTGCTACTTCAGAGGCTTGCAGTCTTTGCACTCCGGTACGAGGACAGACTTCACCTTGCACTTGCACCCTGGCGGGCAGGGGCAGTCGGTCACATGGCCGTCCCCGTGGACGATCTTGCCGCCCTTGCACAGGCCGCAGCATTTCTCCGGGACAGGAGATGCTTGGGTGTGCAGGGTATACGCTGCGCTGACCGCGACCGTGGCGGTGCAGTCCGGTGCGGCCAGACCCAAGAGGATGAGGAGCTTACTCACCATGATGAAGCATCCCGATGGTGCCGAAGTCCGGAAGACGCTGCGGCGGGAACCCGTCCACTGAGCCGTAGGTCCAGCAGTCGCCGTTGTCCACGCAGACGTTGAAGTCTTCTGCGGAGGTGACGATCATGCCTGGAGGGCAGGGCGGGTAGTCCTTGGGCCAGTCCTTGATCGGCTGGTTCCATGGACCCCAGCTGTTCTGAATGAACCACACCGTGAACGGCCAGTACTCCAGCGTACTATCGTAGCCGGCAATCGCCATGTCATGGTTCCACCCCCCCGGCGTGCGGGTATGGATGTTCTTGCTGTTGGGTGACGCTGCCCAAGATGCGTACTGCCCCGAGTGGGCGGCGTAGCCATTGAACATGGCGTCCATCAGGTCATCTTGCGTGCGCACGTTGGTGATCACGCCGACCTTGTTCTTGCGGCAGAGTTCCTTGACGTTCTCTGGCACGCCCGCCGATCCCCATCGCGAGCCGATGGAAGAGCTGTACTTTGACAGGTCAACGACGCCTTCGTAGTTGGTTCGTACGAGGAACCCAACGTCTCGCTCAAACTGAGACGCACGGGCCGGGGCCATGCCTTCGCCGCCGTGACCTCGCGCCCCATAGGTAGGCTCGGTCGCCCCCATGGAGAACCAATCTTCTGGTTCTTTCTTGACGAGAATCTCGGTCGCCCTGGTCATGTCCCGGGCGTTGCGACTTCCGTGACTTACGCAGTCTCCCGTCGTTTGCTTTTCAGTGAAGCATCGCTTGTCCAGCTTGGTTGCGTACTGCCAGAGCAGCGCCCGCTTGCCCTTGCCGGAACCTTTGATGTTCGGCTCATCGAAGTACTGGTACTTCTGGCTCTCAAGGAACTCCATCTTCGCACGCATGTCGAAGATGTAACCCTTCATCCCGTCTTCGTAAGCGCGGAACAGGGAGTACGGTGTGTCTAACTCACTCACACTGAGCCTCCACAGCCTTCATCCCGGCGGCGATCTTGGCTGCCATGTCCTTGTCCATGGGCAGGTTTTCCAGCGGGTAGTGTTCCGCCAAGACTTTCTCCACCGCCACATCCAAGCCGGGATACTTTCCAACCAAGTCGGTTCCACCCGCGGCCAGCTGCAGAGCGTCACGGTAGACGCTGCGCCATGCTGAAGTGGTAGTGATCAGCCGGCCCGAGTCCCTTGCAACTACATCAGCCAGCGCACGGTAGAGGCTGGCGAGCTTTGCCCGGTCGGAGGAGGAGGCCGACTGCAGGGCGGTGGCAACGGGACCCGTGGCAGCTGGCCGCGGGGAACTGACAAAGGACGCTAGGACCACCAAGGCCGCAAGCGCGAGCGGGATTAGCCGAGTAGGGCTTTGAGCAGCTGACTGCATGCTTCGACCACCTGGGGGTTGTTGGATGATTCCTTGATCGCCATGACCGCTTCGATGGATTGCATGGTGTTGGTTCGCTTGGGCAGCTTGATGCTCGGCAGGACGAACTGCACCACCACCACTGCGGCGAGGATGGCAAGGGCGACGATCTGGAAGGCAGTCATAGAATCTTGGCTCCCGGTATGAAGATGGTGACGCCGGCCACTGACTGAGCGACCGAGTAGTTCAGAAGACTGTGGGGATCAAGCAGCCCCCAGCCGTAGACGTTGTCTCGCCCCTTGTCCCCGGCGTCCTTGCATGTCTGGGACAGGGCCTTGATCGCAGTGGCGTGATCGATCTTCTTGCCGTCACGCTTGGCCGCGGACACATACAACGACAAGGTCCCGGCCACAAACGGTGCCGCCATGCTGGTGCCCGACACCGTGGCGTAGCCGTCGTTCAACCATGTGGAAGTGATGTCGCATCCCGGGGCCGCGACCACAATCTCCTTCCCCCTGCTGGAGAACTCACAGGCGGCGCCGGTTCGATCTACCGCACCGACGCCAATCGTTTCCGCAAACGCGGCGGGAAAGTTAACCGCACCGCCGTCGTTCCCAGCCGCACAGACAACGATCACCCCCTCTCGGCAAGCCAGCTTGATGGCCTCATGGAGCCTGGAGTCAGGCTTGGGTGAACCAAGCGACATGCAAGCAATGTCGCACTTTGTTTCGGCGGCATGGTAGACCGCTTGGGCAACGGCCTCGTTACTGCCCATGCCGCTATGACCGAGGACCTTCAACGACAGGAGCTTGGCCTCCGGGGCGATGCCCTTGGCCAGGCCCCTGCGAGCGGCGATCACACCTGCTACGTGTGTCCCATGTCCGACAGTATCTTCAAACGACGAGTCGGACGAGAAGTTCCGCCAGTCGGCAACCGCATCGATCAGGGCGCTGTGCTTGGAGATGCCGGTGTCGATCACCGCCACCGTCACACCCTCGCCCTTGGACTGCTTCCACAGTTCCGGGACGCCGTACGACTCCACACCCCAATCCACACCGTCCTTGTCGGACAACGGTATGCTGCCAAACTCAACACGGTACGGGGGGAGGTGAACGTACTCACTCATCGGGCGAGAGCGTCTCCAGCGCCAGGAGAATCAGGCGGAGGATTGGGATCAGGCTGGACGCCACAAAGGCCCAGTCCAAACCGAGAGCGGAGTACTCAGCCCCCAGGGTGAAGGCGCCGATCTCGTTGTCTTCATCCCATTCGTACGCCTGCATGGCACGAAGGTCGGATTCCGACAGGACGGGGATGATCAGGCGGGCGACCTTGTCAACGATCTCCCACTTGGCAACGACCGGCAGGTCCTTGCTGTACGCCTTCACCACCTCCAGGACTTTCGTCAGGAGGTCACGGTGAGCCAGAAGCCACTGCAGCATCTTCAGATTCATGGTCTACCTCATGGTCCAAACAGGCAACGGCCACAACGGCATGGCCGGCGATGTCCATCAACGTCTCTCTTATGTCTATTGTCCGCAGGGAACCCCGGAGCCTGCGGCACTTCTCCCCCACCCGGGCGACTTGGTATTTCCACGGGATAATCCCGTCTTCCTTCACCCCAAGGGCGTTCTCCAGGGGGCTTTCCTTGCACCCGTAGTAACCCCGTTTCCGGGAGAGCAGCCGCCAGAGCTTGAGGCAGATGCCCCAGTACGGATCATCCGCCAACAGCTCTGAGAGTTCACCAAGCAATCTCTCGCAGCGCCCGCTGGATTCGGCCGTACTCAGCCCAGAAGGTGGGGTGATGGTGGGGGTCAGCATCGTTGTCCTCCGTGTCCACAAGGTAGTTACACCGGGCATGCGCCCACTCCTCAACAAAGCTGTCAACAAGGTTGTCCTTATCCTGGGTATTCAGCAGGCAGATGATTCCGCGGTCTTCCTCCGCGTCGAACTGGAACGTGCCCAGCGTGTTGTCCATCTGCTTGCCCGACCGCAGGCATACCCGTACCGGAAACAGCAGGGGGAATCGGTTGTCCATCCACCGCTTCAGCCGCCGCAACAATTTCTTCCGCCAGTCTGGGTCCATCGGTGAGCCTCACAATAAGCAGCCAGTCCCTGCCGTTCCTGCGATGGAGGACAACCGGAACCTTGTCCCCGGCATCGCGAACGGCCTGATCCATCCACCTATAGGGATTGCCTGCCTCGCACCGCTTGACCTCCAGATGTAGGTTTTCATGGGAGGAAACCACATCCGGCGACTCTGTTCCGCCAGCGAACTGCTGGCCACGCCGGGCCTGACCGCCAAAGATGGAGGCCCACTCCTTGGCTGCGTCCCTCTCGCCCCGGGCACCCTTGTCTCGGCTTCTCATCGCTTACACCTCACGGTGATGAAGGTTCCGATGAACGCACCTGTGGCCAAGGGAAACAGGTACAGGATGTTCTTGGAGTAGGACACAACCCCAAAGGCCAAGAGGGAGTACAGGACCGACGAGACGGCTGCCGCCTTAAGGGCGTTCCTCTCCTCCACGCAGATGATGTAGTAGGCGTAGAGCATGTCCACAACGATGTAGACCAGGAGGATCAGGGCGGCGGTTCCGAAAGAAAAATCGTCACTCATTTATTCCACCTCGCATGCTGGAGTTGCGAGTGCCGGGCCTCTACTTCCTGGAGGTAGGGGAACTGCTCAACGATGAGCTTCACCACCTCGCCCGACCGCTTCTTGTCCAGCACCCTGGCGTTCTGGTTGATCCACGTAGCCACGGGATTCCCCAGCTGCCGGTCGCGGCCTTCTGTCTCGGACTCCCACCAGTAGTCGATGGTGAAGGAGTTCGTCTTCACGCGGTCACCCGTCAGCATTGTCTGGCTCCCTGGAGGACATGTAGGCGCCCATCACTTCCAGCATGTGGTGCGGCCTGTGTTTTCCGGCACCGACCGACAGGATGTAGGCCGACAGGGTTTCCCCGCTCTGGATGTCCGCGAGGTCGGCCACCAGCCGACCGTACTCGTCACGGATGCAGTCGTAGGGAATGAGCCTTAGCCGCTCGGCATCGGCGTGAATCTCGCACCAGTCAACGATGTGCTGCATGGCGTCATGGTGACACCACACGCCGGCCACGGTGACGGCCATCTCGTACCGCGACCGGGACAGGGGGCAGTACGTTTTGACCAGCAGCGTGTCACTGCGGGTGACGCGGGAGATGGTGACTATGGGGTTCGACTCGTCCATGATCCGACGTTGCGCTCTCGTTCCTTGAGGTAGAAGTCAGGCAGTGGGGCCGGCTCGTAACCGAGATGCTTCTTGTGCTTGAGGTAAGCCAGGAACTCAGGGCCATAGTTATCCGGGTCACACTCCTGCTTGAGGCCTAATAGTATACGCTTGTTCAGTTCCGGAAAGCAACCGACAATCTTGCCACTGTGGTAGATGCCGTGACAGCGGTCGCAGAGTCTCAAGTAATTCCGCACATCATGCTTGCGACCCGCGCCGCCGATGATGTGATGGACCTCCAAGCTGCGCCGGCCATCTGACTCAGGCCAGTGGCACACAGCACAACAGCGATGCTCGGCCACCCATTCCAGAAGGGCGGCACGTTCAGCCTTGTTCATTCTGTCTCTCCAGATCGCGAGACAGGTATTGGATGGCGCGCGACAGCCTGGACATGCACTCCCCATGCTCACCAGACATGGCGATGTTGCAGAGGTGGCAGACAACGCCACGCACATGGCCAAGGTTGTGGCAGTGATCTATCCGAAGATCGGAACCGACTAGCGGTTTGCCGCAGCACTGGCAGTTGGGAACCTGCCAGAAAGCAAAGACCTCATCAACCGAAACCTTGTAATTGAGCGCTACCTTCTTGGCCCGATACAGAATCGGATCGGCCTTGCGCTTGCGACACTGCGACTCGCGAACCTTCCGGCACACGCATTCCTTGCAGTGCCAGTTCAATCCATCCGGGGTTTTGGCCCGCTTGCCAAACGCGCTGATCGGCTTGTCCTCGCCGCAGCTGGGGCACCTTTTCCGTGCTTCAGATATCACGCTCCTTCATCGTTCCTACCTCCGTAGGGCGTGGCGTAGTGTACGGGCGATCACTTTTGAGTCAACATTAGATCGCGAAGAGGCGCAGTGACTCCCAGCGAAAACGCCGGAAGTCAATCGCTTAGACCGCGATTTCGGCGGCAGCGACAGGATGCTGATTGTTTAACGCCGTTGTATCCTTCTCTCCCAGACACGGCGCTTGCGGTTGGCTGTGGCCCGGGGAGGGCGGAGTCACCAGTTCCCATCCCCTCAGTCGCAAGAGTTCGGATGGATTGCCTTCCGGCGGGTCACATCCGTGTTGCCCCCTCTTGTTACATCCCATGCGGGACAGGTTGGCGGGGAGCCGATCTGCAGGCCATGTGCCCTTCCGCGGGCTATGTCGGTCCAAATAATAACAGACTGTCTTCCTGAGTCAAATCGTCGCCAAGCCCTCTGGCGTGGCCCCAGAAGGCTGCATGCCTCCAGGCGGTACAGCCACCCCAGAAATAGTGGACGCCCGTCCAGCGTCACCTGCGGGCCTGTAATAGTATCTCTCGTCTTGGCTGACATCCCACTCGCAGGACTCAGCCTGATAAATGTCCTTCTGCACCCGGTATCCGCACGCCACAGGATCGGGTGTGGCACCGCAGAAGTAGCCGTCCTTCCATGCTATGCGATTGGTCGGCAGGGCCGCGAGGTTGCCGTCCTCCAAGGCCATGACATGGGCGCACTTGTTCTGTTCCGGCGTCAGTGTAAAGCCAGGGCGCTCTGACGAGTTGGGCAACCAATCGACTGTAAACAGGTAGCTGCCGGGGGCTTTGCCGGATCGCAGGTAGCAGTCTGCCTGATGATCTCTTAGGTACGAAAACACCGTCACAACCGGACGGTCGCTGAAGCAGTCCCAAAGCTGAACATCCCCCAGCGGTCGGCCGGCATGGCCGGTCAACGTCAGGGCATGGATTGGAACCCCGCGATAGTGCGCTCCTGATTTCAGCATGACATGAAAGCCCAGCGCCCTCCCGGTAATGGACTGTATGGCGAAGGCATAGGCCTCTTCATGTCCGGAGTTCTTGCTGATGAACTCTCGCCTGACGAAACAGCTCAGATACGGGATATCAGCGTTCATCAATCTTCCACGCCTCTTCGCAGTCGAACACATTCGGCGCCCGCTCCCCGGCCTGCGACATGTCCACCACCCCAGGGTAGTGACGCATGAGCCGCCGGGCCTCCTCGCGTACGTGGCGGGGGATTTTCTTGTACCCATCCGGCAGGCAAGGGTTCATCAGCCGCAGGAGAAAGTCCCTGGTGCTAAGGACTGATCGGGTGCGTTGGCTGGGAAGGGGCATGGGTCACCAGAACGTATTAGAAAACGTGCGGTTTGCGTTGCTTTTCAATTATGACTGGGGTGTTACGCAGCAGCGTGCTGCATAAACGCTGGTTCTCAGCACCCAAGCCTCTGCAAAAGGCCCCACAGCGTCCGCGCAGTGTCCATGCAGGATGTGTCTGCGCAGTGTTTAGCAACCCGCTCAATCGCCTCCCGCTCCTCGTCGGTGAGCGGACTGCCCTTCACGCCCCACTCTTCGACTTCAAACTCCATGAACCCGCGGCGGGCGTTCTCTTCGGCTACATGGGCGTTCGCCGCCTCTTCGGTGGCGTAGATGTCAAACAGGTGCCACTCGTCGCCGTCCTCGCCGCTGCCGCCGTTAGTCACTAGCCATACGCTGTTCATTTCGTCCTCTCCAGAAGTCTTCGCAGCGTGTCAGCGTACAGCCCGTCGCGCCCGTACCCGGCATACCACTCTATGGCCTCACGCTCCTTAGCAGTGAGCGTCAAGTTTTCTTGCAAGGAATCTTGACAGTCCATCTGGACGATCACATCGCCGTTGACCACTGACAGCGTGGCGTCTTGGTCTGCGATCCGGCGGATCGCCTCCTTGAGGCTCGCGATCTCGCGGCAGGCCCCGGCGCTGGAGTGGGCGTAGGTTTCACACACCGTCACCAATCGCTCAATCTCGTCGGCCGCTTCGTCGCAAAGTTTGTCTATAGCCTTGAACGAATACGCCCTATCCCGCAGGGAGTCCGTGAGTTTAGTCATGGGTCATCATCAACAGGGAGGAAATCCAGATCAGTACTATCAGGAACAGGTCGGTCGGCATGGCGTCGATGTATTCCATCACTCCCCCCAGACGTTAATGACCTTGGCCTGGAGGCGTGTTACCTCGGCCTCCAATATCAGGATGCGTGCGCGCAACATAGCGTTCTCGCTCTTCAGTCTCTCCACCTCCTGAGAGGAATAGTCCTGCGTCTCCATCGACAAGGTCCAGATAGTGATGTGGGTATAGGAGGTCCGTGAGTTGGCTGGCCGGTCGCAAGAACTTCTTGGGGGCGACGAGCGTGGGGACATCATGCTTTCGCCCCCGGTCGTAAACCGTCTGCTCCTGCCAAGATTTGTCCCGATCAAGGGGAGTGAGCCACACCCACTCTCCGGTTGGCTTGGAGATGTAGATGTAGGCGAGGTGCTGCAGTCGCTCTCGTCCAAGACCTCGCATGTCATCAACGAAGACTGTGTCATAGGGGTAATCCTCCGGGGATGTGAATGTCAGGGACCGCTCCTTGATCTCTAGGCTGAACAGGCCAAGAGCATCGGGTGTCTCAACGTGATCCTTGTTCTTGTTGTGAACCCGCACTACCAGCTTCTTGCCGTGAGCCACCGACCGACCGGCCTCGCGAACAGACTCAACCCAGTTGCGTTCGGCTCGGTGCCCACCCTCAAGCGCTGAACGAAATGAACGCATTACCCCTCCATGAGACGGCCCGTATGGATATGGGAGATGGCGGGGTGTCCAGGTCGGACCTCCTGCCACCACCAAGCACGCGCTTGGATCGAAGCTCGGACGCCAAGCGGTACACCTCCGCAAGGTCCGGGTCGCCGGGCTGAACGCCATCGTCCAGGTACTCCAAGTCCCAGCGGATCGGCTCGGCCTCGCGGATTTCGTCGGCCCATTCCCTTACAGTCGCAGCCCAGGTCGGCGACCGATCAAAGATTTCCGCGATGTCATCGTTGTCCAGGCCGTGATCCCGCATCACCACCAGGGCGAGGCGCTCAGGGCTTGGCACGCACGGCAAGCTCCGCAGCAGACGGGCCGCTCCGCGAATTTGCTCCCGGGGGAATCCCATCGTCCTGGCCACCTTCTCGGTCGCCTCCTTGTTCACCACAATCCGACGCCACAGGTCGGGGGCGAAAGCCAAAGCATGCCTTAACCGAATCCCACAGTCGGCTCCAAAAGCCTCGCTCATCTCTTTCCTCCTTGACGAACGTAACGGGAAAAACGTGATCAACTTCAAACTGATCCAAGATGCCTTGGAGCGTGTCATCCAACAGAGCATCAGGACGCTCTTGTGAGTCCATGCCTTCGGTCCCTTTCCTTCTTGAACAAGCCTTTGACCCAGCCGTTGATGCCGGGATTGTTGACGGCCCAGTTGATGTAGTGGTCTGGCAGTTGCGACATCTTCAATCCGCCGTACTTCCCCTTGAGCGGGTTCATGTACGTGCCGACCGGCCGCTTGCCGCGCCACTGGATGTCGATGTCGCTGCCAACCACCCGTCCGGAAGCGCGGCCTTCAGTGGCCCGACGCATGGCTTCGATCTGCTGGGCAGCCAAGCGGCGCTCCAGCTCCTGCGCAGCCAGGGCATCCATCTCTTCCGGCGTCAGCGGCTCTTTGGCAGCCCGCTCGCGGATGACCTTCTTCGTCTCGCCGTCAGCCTCGCAGAACATGTCCACGGCGGTGATCAGCGAGTGGTCGATGGACCCGGTGGTGCAGTCAACAATCTTGAACCGCGTCTTCTTGCTGGCGGCAATCGCCGCCTTGCGTGACTCCGCGGTGCTGTTTGGGAAATCCACCACACCCGGGAGAGGGCGGGTCGCCCGGCCGACGCACTGCAGCCAGAACGACCTTGAGCGGGTGGGCCTGCCAAGGATCAGCGTGGCCGTAGGTGGATAGTCAAAACCCACGGCAACCACTTGGCAGTTGCACAGGACCTGCACCTCGCCCGACTTGAATCTCCGCAGCGCTTCAGCCCGCTCCTCTTCCGGCTGGGTGCCGTACACGTAGACGGCCGGCACGCCGTAGTTGTTGGTCAAATAATGAGCCACGCCCTTGGAACCGTTGACACTGGCGGTGAAGACCACGGTCTGGCCCTCACGCTCTTCGGCCGTGATCTGGCACACGCGGTGATGGGTACGTTCCTTGTCCATCTCTTCCTGCAGCGCCTTCTGCGCAAAGTCCCCGCCAACGATCTTCACGCCCGACAAATCCAACGACTCCACCCGCGCTAGTCGGCAAACAGGGGGCACGGCCCATCCGTTGGCGATGGCCCACTGCATGTCGTATCCGCCGACGAGCTGTTCGTAGAATTGCATTGCTCCCTCCGAAGCATCGGTTTCCCATCCATGCGAAACGGTGTCGCCGTGAACCCGGCAACCATGGCCCCCTTCTCTTGGAAATGCCTGAGCATCTCCACCACGGGATCGCTGCACATCATGTGTGCCTCGTCCACAATCACCAGCTCAAAGTCAGTGAACCGCTCGTAGCGTTTCTGTCCTCCACGCCGAGACAGCAGCGTCTGCTTTGATGCCACCACAACCTTGGGCGTGAACCATTCGTCCGATCCCGCCCGGTACTCCGCCATCTCAACGTCAGGGTCTTCCTCCAGAATCTCGCGGACCTTATCCACCGCCTGCCACAGCAACTCGCGCAGGGGGACGATGATCAACGTGCGGCCTGCCATGCGATTAGCGAGGCTGCAGAAGATCACCGTCTTCCCGGCGCCAGTGAACACATGATTCAACGTGGACTTCACTCCCGACCGCTTGGCCTGGAGGTTGTCTTCGATGATCTGGTCTTGGTAGTCGCGGAGTAACATCGCTCATCCTTGAGAGAAACCCGGGGGCTGGGAGGAGGTGCCCAACCCCCGGGCGGCGCGCACTTATCAACGGAAGTCGGACGCGAACTCTTCCTCCACAGCCTCGCGGCGCTTGCCACCGCAGAGCTGCACCTTCATCGCCCGGACGATCTTGCGGCTCTTCCGCTCACCGTCCTTCTCCCAGGACTGCGTCTGAATCTCCCCCTCCACCAGCACCTGAGTGCCGCGGGTGAGGTACTCCATCACGCCGCCCGGCTTCCACATCTCGCAGTCGAAGTACTCCACGGAGTCCTTGTAGCCATTGACGGCCACAGAGAACTTCGCCACTTCCGACTCGCCGGCCATCCGAGACTCGGCGTCCTTGGTCAGAT
>Ga0315904_10002680_pt1 | contig 27273 bp, 49 predicted proteins | sample LakEriMetagenome_6_FD_203529 | JGI IMG/M metagenome (GOLD analysis project Ga0315904, IMG submission 203529) | Freshwater fungal communities from buoy surface, Lake Erie, Ohio, United States - Buoy 12 MA120 | ecosystem: Environmental > Aquatic > Freshwater > Lake | place: USA: Lake Erie, Ohio...
TCTTTTTACAATGCCTTATATATCAGCAGTAACCAACGGAAGTGCCACTATTAGCCATCCAGCTAACACAGTATCAGGCATGACTTATAAATACATCATCGTAGGATAAAACTATGGCAACAACTACTACAAGCTCGCAAATTGATCCAGCGTTACTACCTTTCCTTACCCAAGGTCTAGAAAGGGCGCAGAGTCTATTTTTGACAGGACAACAACCTGAGTTCTTTCCTGGTCAGACCTATGTAAGCCCATCGGCTGCGACTACTGAGTCGATTGCCCAACAGGAAGCTATTGCTCGCCAACAGTCTCCTGTTCTACAACAGGCTCAACAGGCTTATACATCGTCTTTAGGTCAGGTCGGACAAACTGCTGCCGGTGGATTCTTAAATGCCAATCCGTATCAACAAGCGATGATGGAGGCAGCTACTCGCCCACTAACCCAACAATTTAGCCAAGCAGTATTGCCAGGCATATCGAGCCTTTACAGCCGTTCTGGTCGTTTGGGTAGCGGTGCTATGGAAAGAGCATTAGGAACTGCTACAGAGGCTTATGGGCGGTCTCTAGGGGATATTACATCTAATATAGCTGGCACACAGTATCAACAAGAAAGAGGACTGCAACAACAAGCTCAATTGCAACAAGCTCAGTTAGCTGGTCTAGCACCACAGTTTTATGGTCAACAGTTCCTACCTTCTCAGACATTAGCTCAAGTGGGTGCACAAAGAGAGGCTATCGCAGCACAACCTTTACAAGAGCAATTGGCTCGTTATCAGTTCGGACAACAGTTGCCCTATCAGCAACTCCAAGGCTATCTATCATCGGTCTATGGCACTCCATTAGGAAGCTATGGAACACAAACAACTACTGCGCCTACCTATCAGAATCGTGGAGCAGGTGTGCTTGGTGGCGGTATAGCTGGCGGTCTAGGCGGTTACGCACTAGGTCAAGCGTTCCCACAAATCGGTGGTACTTATGGTGCATTAGGCGGTGCAGCACTTGGTGGATTATTAGGTGGTGGATTTTTCTAATTGTTAGTAAGGCGATATAGCCCAAAACAAATACAGTCTGAATGGGCTGTTATTGAGGGTTATATTGCCGATGCACTCACTAAAAGCGAGTGCGATGAATATGATGTAGAAGATGTAAGAAGTTCTTTAATCAATGAGCATTTGCATTTATTTGTAGGTGTAGAACAAGATAAAATACAAGGTGTCATTGTCATATCTTTTGTTCAGTATCCTAAACAAAAAGTAGCTTTTATATGTGCTTATGGTGGTAAGTTTGTAACCAACCAAGAGGCATACAAGCAATTGTGTTTATTGTTTAAAGCATTTGGAGCAACAAAAGTTCAAGGCTATGTCAGAAACTCTGTTGCAAGACTAACAAAACGACTTGGGTTTGTAGAAAAACAAATATTGGTGGAACATAAATTATGAGATTTAACAACAGAGCCTGTGCCTTAATGGACATTCCTGACCTACCACAAGGTGCTTTTGAGCATTGTGGAGATGGCAAGATTAAACCTCAAGGCGGTGGAGGCGGAGATATTATTTCTGCTGTTACAGATCCCATATCTGATGTTCTAGGAACATCTGGAGATGGTGGTGGTATCTTAGGTGCTGCAGATGTTGCTGCTAAGGCTGTTGGTGGTGGTTTAGAAGATATTGCTCAAGGCGCAAGTAATGTTTTAGCAGAGGCAGATAAATCTGTTGGATATAAATTGCCTCATATTGCAGCAGCCGTAGCAGCACCTTATCTTATTCCAGAATTAGCAGCATTAGCAGCACCAGAGGCAGCATTTGCTGGTGCAACAGAAACAGGTTTAGCAACATTAGCCGGAGAAGGTGCTTTAGCAGATACAGTAGGCGCAACATTATTATCTGGTGCAGCAGAACAAGCAGCAACACAGGCTTTACCATATACACTTGCAGCAGATGCCTCTAACTTAGCAGCTAGTGGTTTTAATGAGGCTACTATTGCTCAAAACCTTACAGCATCAGGTGTAGATTCTTTTGTTGCAGCAGATGCAGCTAATTTAGCAGCCCAAGGATTAAGCGAAGCAGCTATTGCACAAAATTTATCGCAAGCATACACAACAGCAGAACTAGCAGGCACAGGTCTTACATCTAATGCTTTAGGTTTAGCATCTAAAGGAATAGGTGTTGGACAAGCTCTACAAGGATTAAGAGCAGCAAGTGGCTTATTAGGTGGTAGACAACAACCACAACAACAAATGCCACAAATGCAGATGGGTGGTAGAACACAGATGCCACAGGGCAATGTTGATTACTCAGGTTTATACAATTTACTAGCTCTACAAAGAGCAAGAAATCCAAATTCTTTATTAGGATAAATTATGGCAATTGATCTATCAGCTTTATTCGGTCAGCAACCAGACTACTCTCAGTTTATTAGCCCTGCCGAGCAACAACGATTACAGTCCAACGCTGGACAGCAAGCTCTATTAAACGCTGCTATCTCTGCACTAGGTATGACAGGTCAGACAAGACAGCCTATCAGCACAGGACAAGTATTAGCCGGTGCATTAGGTGCAGGCATGGAAGGCTATAACCAATCGTTTGACAGAACGCTAAAGCAGATGGTTACAGGTATGCAGTTGGGCGAGTACAAGAAAAAGCAACAAGCCCAAGAGCAATACCAAAAGATGCTAAAAGGTGCAGAAGTTCCACAAGCTATTCCAATGGCAACAGGACAAGGTTCACAATTAGAGATGCTTTCTCGCCCTGAGTTTGGTGGCGATATGGCTGTGCCTGAGACTGTTGCAGCATTACGAGGAAACCTACCAACCACTATAGATCCAGTAAAAGCTAATGCAGCAGCATTGCAATTCTTGGCAGCTACAGATCCTGGCAAGTATGCAGAACTTACTGCAAAACAAGATACATTACCTGCTGATATTAGGTCTGCTATGGCTTTTATGCAATTAACACCAGAGCAAAAAACAGCATACGAAAAGATTAAAACAATGTCTGCTCCTAAGACTATTGTTGATATGACAGGTGGACAAAAAGGGTTTGAAAATGAAATGACCCTCAAGAAAACATTTGCAGCAGAACCTGTATATAAAGCATACAGCGAAATGCAATCTGCTTATGGTCAGATTACAGACTCATTAAAACAAGCAAGTCCAGCAGGTGATTTAGCAGCAGCAACTAAATTTATGAAATTGCTTGATCCTGGCTCGGTAGTTCGTGAGTCTGAATTGGGTATGGCAATGGCTGCATCTGGTGCATTAGATAGAGCCACAAACTACGCACAAATGCGTATAAATGGAACTAAACTAACAGCAGATCAGCGTAAAGACTTCCAACAATTATCAGACCAACTATTTGGTACAGCTACTACTGCTTACAACCAAAAGCGTGGAGAGTTTGAACAAATGGGTTCTGCTTATGGGATTGATGCAAATCGAGCATTAGGCGCACCAGCAAAATTACCAAGTAAGAATATTAAGGTTAATTACTAATATGGCATATTCCATTACTACAGAGGATGGAATTACGATTGACAATATTCCTGATACTGTCGATCCTAATTCAAATGAGCTTAAAGCTAGAGTAGCTAAGATCAGAGCATCTGGTGGCGAAGAAAAACCCAAAGAACAAAAAGCATCTACAACTTTTGGACAAGACCTTAGTAGACAATTAGGTTTAACTGCTAGGGCTGGTGCTACAGGTGCAGCAGGACTCCCATTAATTGCTGGTGATGCTCTTAATACCCTTATTAATCTTATTACAGGCGGTGTTGGTAAGGTAACAGGAACAGAGATTCCACAGTTGCAAATGCCTAGCCGAGTTCTACAAAGAGGATTAACTCAATCAGGACTTCCAGAGGCAGAGACCAAAGGCGAGAAGGTAATACAAGATATTACTTCTGCTATATCAGGCGTTGCTGCTCCTGCTGCACTAGTTCAAAGAGGATTGGCTGTCGGTCAAAGAGCAATAGCACAGCCATCTGTAGCAGAAAAGTTCTTTGTAGAAAACTTACCTTTACAAATGTCTGCTGCGGTAGGTGGTGCTGGTGCATCGGCTGCTGGTAGAGAATATGCAGATGTTGGTGCAGGCGGTCAATTAGGATTGGCAATGTTAGGTGGTATGGCAGCCCCTGGAGCAGCAAGTACGGCTATTCCAGCAGCAGGCAGAGCAGTTAGAGAAACTGTTCGCCCATTTACACAGGCTGGCAGAGAAGTAATTACAGGCAATGTATTAAGACAGTTAGCAAACAAACCAGAAACTGCTATTACTCGTATGCAAGAGTTCCAACCACAAGTTCCTGGCTATACACCAACTACTGCACAAGCAAGTAGAGATGTAGGCTTAATTTCAGCAGAAACACCTATTCGCGCATTGGATGTTACAGGTAAGTTTGCTGCACAAGCATCCGAGGCTAACAAAGCAAGAATGGCTATTATTGACAGATTAGCTAAAGATCAAGATGCTGTTAATCTTGCTGTTGCTAATAGAGAAGCTGTTACTGCTCCTATGAGAGAGTCTGCTTTTTCTGCATCTACTGTAACTCCACAGCAATTTCAGTCTGCTATTACTTTAACAGTAGATGACACAATTAATAATATTTTAAAGACTCCATCTGGTAAACGAGATACAGTTATATCTGCTATGGAAGATGCTCGTAACATGGTTCGCAGAGCTAATACTCCTGCTGAACTATACGAGATTCGCAAAGATCTAAGAGCAGCCGAGCAAGGATTGTTAGATAGAGCAGACCGAGGTGGTGCTAGTGCTAGTGCGTTTAAAGCAGCAAGAAGTGAATTAAATAAAGTTATTTCTTCTGTAGATGATGTTATTGACTCTGCCGCACCAGGATATAAAGATTATTTAAATGTTTATAAACAAAGAAGCAGAAACATAGAAAAAGTAGAAGCAGCCCAAGGATTTAGAGGCAAAGTTCTTTCTACAATTCCTGATCCTATCAATATAGGGCAATTTATGATTTCTCAGCCTAATTTTGTTAGGGCTATCCGAGCAGCAGCAAAAGAAACAGATATGTCTCAGATGCAAGTAAAGATCCTAGAACGAGTTGGCAGAGACTTAGATTCTGGTGTATTAAACAAGTCTGGCAGAGTGCCAGGATCAGATACATTTAAGAATCTTTCTACAGCTAATGTTATTGGTGGAATCATCGGCAAACAAATGTTTGGAGAAATACCGGCAGCAGCAAATAAGGTGGTAGCACCTCTTAATTGGCTCTACAATGGTACAGATGACCAAATTAGAGAGTTGCTTGTTGATGCCATGTTAGATCCTAAGTTAGCAGCAAGATTGATGTCTAAGGCATCTACAACAAACATAGAACCAATTAGTAAAGAATTGCAACGGAAAGCACTAAACCTTGGTTATGGTGCTGCATTTGGAATAACAGAGTAATTAAGGAAAATCATGGCATATACAAAGTATTCTTTAACCCCTGCTAATAACACAGCAGCACCTCCAGATGGTGCGCCAGAGGGGATGCTCCCATCAGCAGTAAACGATACTATGCGCGATATGATGGCGCAGATCCGAGATGCTGGAGATGGTATTCGGGATGGCACATATACCATGACTGCACCTAAGATTACAGGTGGGACGATTACTGGTGTTGCATTTACAGGCAATACCTTTACAAGCCCTGTTATCTCTGGTGGATCGATAAACAACGCTACTATCGGTGCTGCTACAGCTAATACAGGTGCATTTACAACTTTATCTGCTACAGGTGTTACCACAGTTCAAGCTGGAACAGTATCCGCACCTGCTATCACAACATCAGGTGATACCAACACAGGTATATTCTTCCCAGCAGCCGACACTATTGCCTTTGCAGAAGGTGGTGTTGAGTCGATGCGTATTACCTCTGGTGGGCAAGTATTGATTGGTGATACTGCAACAGTAGCAAATGAAAGACTTTATGTATTAGCAAGTGCATCAACGGGTTTTGCTTTTAGGTTTTACAATTCACAAGCAACAGCAGCTAACACATTTGGTCAGTATGTTTACTACAGTGGCTCAAGCCCTAACGGAACTGGAAATCAATTTTTTCGTTGTGATGATAGCACAACAACTCGTGCCGAAATTCGTTCAAATGGTGGTTTAGCTAATTATTCAGCAAACAATGTTAATTTATCTGATGAACGAACCAAAAAAGACATTCAATTAGCTGGTAATTATCTTGACAAAATTTGTGCAATTCCTGTTAAAACATTTTTATACAAAGACCAAACAGACACTGATTTAAACCTTGGTGTCGTTGCACAAGATGTTGAAACAATTGCGCCTGAATTGGTTGATAAATCAGGTTTTGGTGAAACCCCTGAAGATGGTGTGCCCCTAAAAGCTATTTACCAAACAGACCTACAGTATGCCCTTATGAAGTGCATCCAAGAACTAAACGCTAAAGTAGAAGCACAAGCAGTCCGCATCGCAGCACTAGAATCTAAATAAGGCAGCTACAAGTAGGTAAAGAAGCGTTTTTGAAGATGTTAAAAGAGTCTTTAGAGAAAAAAGAGGATTAAATGTTTATTATCGATTGGGTGCTAGACAAATTTGGCTATGTTAATAAAGCAAGCATAGTCTTTTCTATACCTAAACCTTGCAAAAAAGTCGCGACTAAACGGAAAAGTCCTGCAAAAAAGTCGCAAAGTAATCGGAGGTTAGGATGAACGATAAGTTTGAATTTGATCCATTCAAATTTGGTGGTCTAGTAGCCCAAGTCGAGCATCTGCAAGAAAAAGTAGATAGCATGGAATCTGATATTAAGAAGTTAGTCGCTATGGCAGAGAGGTCTAAAGGATCTCTTTGGGCAATTATGGGGGCTTGCTCTGTCTTTGGTGGCTTTGTAGCTTGGTTAGCAGACTTATTCTTTAGAAAGTAATCCTATGTATGTCAGACCAATTCGGGTTTTTGGAGGGCGCAAAGTCTTTTAGCGAAAGCGTAAAGACAGGCAAAGAAGCCGGTAAAACTATCGGATCGTCTATCGAGGATGTTCAAAAAGAAGCAGCCTCGGTAGCACAACAAAAAGCATTAGAACGCAGAAGGCAGATCAGAGAAGCAGAAGTCCTAAAAGAGCAGTATTTCAAACGAGCCATGATTCAATGGCAAAAACAAGAAGATATAAGACTAAAAGAAGAACAGGTCAAGAAAGACTTTGTAAAACATCATGGTCAAAAGAGATGGTCAGAAGTAGAAACCATTAAAGCAAAGATTGAAAAACAAGAGAAGGAAATAGAAAATGAATTTAGAAAAGATTTGGCAGAAGTGCGTAGAGTTATGTATATGTGCTATGCGTTGGCTGCAGTCATTGCCTGGTATCTTACTTGGGGTCATAAAGGGTAAATAATGTTTACACTCATCTCTACAGCTTTGTCCTTCCTGATGGGTGGACTGCCTAAACTATTAGACTTCTTCCAAGACAAGTCCGATAAGTCTCACGAATTAGAACTAGCTCGTATGCAAACGGAACGAGAACTCCAAATGCTAGAGAGAGGTTACGCAGCACAGGCTAGAGTCGAGGAGATACGCACAGACCAAGTCCAAATGCAGACCCAAGCACAAGAACGAACAGCCATGTACCAACACGATATAGAAATCGGTAAGGGTGCAAGCCAATGGATCATTAACCTACGAGCCTCGGTTCGCCCTGTCGTTACCTACCTATTCGTTTTACTCTTAATTATTGTAGACATTGCCTCTATCTGGTGGGCTTGGTCTAGCGGTGCAGCGTTTGCAGAAGCTATCCCATTGGTGTTTGATGCAGACGAGATGCAGATCCTAGCCTCTATTATTGCTTTCTGGTTCGGTACGCAAGCCTTTGCTAAGAAATGATTGACCATAAAGTTATTGAGATGATTAAGCACCATGAGGGAGTCAGAACTACCCCTTATCGGTGTCCAGCTTTACTTTGGACTGTAGGAGTCGGGAGAGTTATCGACCCTAACCATATAAAGGTGAAACTTGAAGAACGAAAAAATTTACCAATCCCAGAAGGCTGGAACAGAACTTTCTCTATGGAAGAAGTGGACAAACTGCTGGCAGAGGATTTGGCGCGGTTTGAAAGCGGAGTACAACGATTATGTCCTAGTGGGCTTACTCCTGGTCGGTTTGGCGCACTTGTGTCTTTCGCCTTCAATGTTGGACTCGGTAATCTCCAAAATTCTACCCTTCGGATGAAACACAATAGGGGTGAGTTTGAGTCTGCTGCCGAGGAGTTTCTAAAGTGGAACAAGGCAGGCGGTAAGGAACTAAAAGGACTGACTACTAGACGAAAAGACGAGAGAGCTTTATACCTCCAATGACCGATAAACAACTCCATCGTGCCATTTCTTATCTGTGGCATTTTTATACAGAGTATTTACTTTTTGTGGAGAAGCTAATATTGGTTCTTTCCCCAAAAAACAAAACGCATAAATAAGTTTTGCTCGATCACTATGAAAGCACTCAATCAGCTTTGGCAAAAGATCAATCTCTTTCTGCTTAATATTCGCTGTGCCTTTCACCATCACTACCCAAGTGCCATTAGCGGTATTGACTACATAATCGGGTAGATTTCTTAATACAGGGTTTAGATAATAAAAGTTATCTACATTCTTGTTCTTCTCATCAAACCCACATCTCACCAAGTTATAGTCTTTTTCAGCGCAGTAATACTCAAATAAAAACTCAGCCCTATTCTTTACCTTTTGTCTTTCGCTATAGGTATTAGAACCATTCATAAAGCCACCCTGATCGGTAGGGGAGTGGCACTCCTTGAAAGGGTGTGGCATTGCGCCACTAATGCCGATCTCATCGGGGATTACATACAGCTAACTACTGTTCCACAAATAGTGCAGACTTGTAGCTTACCACCGACAATTAGTGTCTGTGTTGTACAAGCATATGCACTACCTATTAACAAATATGTTAACAATCCTAAAATAATCTTTTTCATGTCTTTCTCCTAGAAAGCAAAATCATCATCGTTAATCTTAGGCATCTCATCATCGCCCTTGGGAGTAAAGCCTTTCTGTTTCGGATCACCAATACGACCCGATAAGAACTTCCCTTTCTTGCCTTCCTTTAGCCAGGCATCAAACCAATGCTCAACTCCGTTAATCTTAATCGACCCCTTGTAATCGGGGTGTTTCTCTGTGAGCTTTTTGTCGTTCTTAAATAGACTAAAGCTGCCATCTTTCATTTCATAGGTCATTTCTGCCTCGCTTTTAGTTGGTTAAATAGGTCTAAGACCTCGCTTAAAAACTGCTTTACTTCTACTTCCATCGAGTCGATATACTCCTGATCCCTCTCGACTCGTACTACAAACAACTGCAAGTCCTCTGGCACTCTAGGATCGAATGATACAAAGTCGCACCATTTCGCGCCTGTACAAGCCATCTGACATTGCATCTGTGGGATATATTTACTTGGAGCTTTGTTCTCCAAGACTGTCTCGATATGGTTGGCTGTATTCGGACATTTAATCTCAATAAGACCTTCCCCTACAATGCCATCAGGAGAGCATCCAAAGCCTTCTATCGTGGGATGGTCTACGAACCCCTCCTCCTTTACAAAAGTGCCTGTATGAGCCTCGTATGCCATCCTAGCGAATGGCTCTTGCTCTGTACCCCATTCCATCGCAGCGTTGGTAAACGACTCTCCTGCTTTGCCGGTCAATCGCTGAACCACTAATTCCATCTTGTAGTTCTTACGACTTGCCGATTCGCCAGACTTAATCTTGGCTAAGACATCTGCGACCCGACTAGCGGTAACTTTGCCTAGTCTGGCACTAAACCATTCTTCTGTTCTTTGTTCCATACAATCCCTTTCAATGGATTTTTTGATCCGCATGAATCTGCTGTAAGCAGTCATTCAGAAACTTTACCATAATTTGTGAAACTTCTAAAGATAAATCTGATCCCTCAATCTCGATAGCAAACCGAAATGGAGCAACCTCTGTTACTGTCATTACTGCTTTAGATACTGGTTCAGACATATTTTGATCGTTGCATAGCCTCTGCTATAAAACACCGATTCTCCCCTTTCATTTTCTTTTGGTACTCATCACTACAGTCATCACAGACTGTAACTCTCTCTCCTGATCCCCTCCTGTAATACTGCCATTTTCTATAATCTGATTTGGAATGAAAGCATACAGGATACCAATCATTCTTTATCGTCATCGGCTGGAGGTTCTTGGGGGTCTCTGCGAATAAGCTGTGTATCGACTCCATCATTTTCAAACTGCCTTTGATATGCGAGAGACAAGGCATCAATGGCTGCATCCCAACCTGCTGCAAAGAAATGCTCGCAGATCATAGACTGCCCAAAAGGAATATCTACTTCCTTTAGGGTTCTATAGAAAGCCTCCATACAATGCTTGTTTCTCATTTTATTAATTCCTCAATCCAAGAAGTTGCCAATTCCCAAGACACCTTTATTATCGCAAAAGGTAACAAAATGTAAACACCTATCTCTACTAGGATTTTTGCCACTTTTTCCATTGCACAACTCCTGGTATCTCTGGCACATTTACATTCTCTAAAGTCCTTGCCGACAATGCGCGAAACTCTGCCCATTTCTTTTGGTACTTAGCCTGTTCGCTTGCCGGTACATAGCCATAAATCTTGCGCCACCGAATCGTAATATCTGTAGAACTTGGTGTGTAAATAAAATCATTTTCTTGCATATTTTCTCTCCGCTTCTCGTTTTAAACAATGTTCGCATTTCCATCTCATAACTGGGCGAACCCGACTACCTGCTGCTACCAACTTAAAACCAGCTTTTGGTCTATCAGCCTGACAAGAACTACACCACTTTTTTTCCATCCCATCCTTCCTTTATATAACCATATTCCGAAACATCTACTACGGCTGTGAGCTTTAAACATACATCGCATTGGTCGATCCATGATCTGTGGTTCTCCGAACTCTTTAGTGGATGTGTACCCCAAGCCTTACCGCACTCGAAGCACACATTGTCTGGCTGCACATCAGCTAGTTTCACTCAGTTCTGCCTTCCGCTTTTCTTTGGCATCGTTTACCTTCTTCATCGCCTCTTTGTCCTTAGACACTTCCTTAAACGCTTGGGCAAAGTTCACCTTTAGCTCTGGGATGTCCTGAGAACCTAATATCTTTTCTACAAACTTTGTAGAATCTACCTCTATATCATCCCACAAATCCTCTCCGACATAAAGTGAAAGTCCCAATCCATGGAGTGCGATTGCTTTTGTCAAAGCCCTTTGCATAGCAGTATTTACGGCAAATGCATCTGGGTTCGGTACTGCCTTGTTGCGATAGTCCATAACCGGCAACTGTGCGGTCATCGACTTGCCAAACGCATTAACTGTGCAGAACACCATTACAGTCTCACCAAACAATACAGGCTGACCATAACTCCAAGTAGCTTGTGGATCGTGTTGTAGCAATGTGTCTACAGCCCATGCCCAAGACAGATAAGACAAACCATTCTTCTTCTCGATCTTATCCGAAACATCTACATTTCTAAGTTCTAAATATTTAGACATTATTCTTCCTCCGCAATCAATTTGTTTTCAATATGGTCGTGGACTAGAAAATAAATAGCCCGACCAAACTTTTCCCATTCACCTTTATCTGCATACTCTCGCAGATTCTTCCACTTCTCAGCACCAGCATAATCCGCAGTTGCATCTGCAAGATACTCTTGGAAGTTATCCAAGTCCATCGGATCGCATGGCTTACCTGGCTTCATATAGGTAGTCCATACATACTCCTGATGGTCATCAGCTTGCGCCATTTGCCGGTATGGTTCTTCTAACCAACTATCATATTTACTCACGACACACCCCCTGTTTTCCAAACATACACAACCATTGCTGGTGCAAGCATAAGGATAGCTGCCACAGCACCCCAAAATATATCTTTCCATTCGCCTTTAAAGTCTTTCATTATTTACCTTTCCATTTTTTAACAAACTTGGTAAGTTTTACATAATCAGATTTTGGCAATACATAGTCAATGTATTCGTTTTCGCCTTCATCCTCAAGGTCTAATTCATGTTGTGCGCGAAACACTAGATGGTCAATAGTGCCATCAAGGTCATCGCTATTTACATGAGGTAACCTATCAAATTCTGTTTTAGCTTTTTCGTACATTTGATTTCCCTTTCAAAGAAATAAGCAAACATCGCCTATATGTAGAATAGCATAAATGTAGAATAAATGTAGAATAATTACTAGGGATATACCCTAATATCTACATTTACCTATTTTGGGTGTAGAATCAATGTTCTACAAAAGGAGAAGATATGGATACTGTTGCGAAAACCCAACACTTTGATAAATTACTAGAAGTGTTTGGTAGCTACAAAGATATAGCCGACAAATTAGGCATGAAGTATGTAACTGTCTATGCCTGGTCAATGCGGAACAGCATCCCCAAGAAACACCACGAAGCCATCATAGAAGCCTCGTTTGGCAAGATAACAGAAGAAGACCTTGCCTAACTACAATCAGCGTACAAAGGCTCTATACGAGTCTTTGGGATATAAATGCGAAGTGGTCGAATCCTACAACTCTTTTACAAAACGAAAAAAAGATATGTTTGGCATACTCGACATGGTGGCTATTGGAAACGGAGAGTCTTTAGGCATACAAATGACATCCAAAAGTAATATGTCATCCAGAATTAAGAAGATCCAAGAAAGCGAATATCTCCCTGAGCTTATTAGGTCTAAGTGGAGAATTATCGTAATAGGCTGGTTTAAGAAACCCAATGGGAGGTACGACTTTAAAGAATTTGAGTTTTGATTTATAATTACATTAGCAGATTGATACCTGTGTAGCTTTGGTTCCATGCCTAGACCCTATAGGGTAGCTTTGAGCATTTAGTAAATACTGGCATGGGAATTTACTAAGTGGTATCAACTTAGAGCTACCTTATGGGGTTTTTCTATTTCTGCTCGCACTCCAGGCGAAACATAGTGCTTAGATCGGCAGCGTGGAAGAAAAGATAAAGGCAAAGACGGCTATCAAACAGTCAGATCGGTGTTTAACCCGCACCCCAAGTAGCGAAAGCAAAAGGATAAACAGTCTCCTGTGTAAACAGGTATACCCAAGTAGTTGTCGAGCGAAATTTATATTGAGTTACAAGCTGATATAAATGGATGGCAAGGTGGGAGGAGAGAATACCCTATAGGACTAACAAGTCCATATTGACTGATAAAGATGTTAGCTACCCTTATGGTGGGTGGGTTAACGGGTTAGGGTTATTGTGTCTAAATATATACAAAATATATATATGTTGTAACAAAATGTATAGAAAACTAACATTTATATACAAGTTGTATTTTGTAACATAAAAGATACCTAAAGGTAGTTAACGGAACAAATACGATACATAAGGGAAAATACTTAGGACTTATTTGTAGAACTCGTATAAGATTATTAAAGTTTCATGCACTTTGGGAGGGGAAATGAACGCATACGAATTAGCAGATATTGTAGATAAATGGGCATATAAAGAAAGTGCGGAATATTTAACAGATGCCGCAAATATGCTACGCCATCAAGCAGACCGCATAGCGGAGTTGTCAAAAAATGTTGATGAACTGGAAGAAGAATTGCTAAAAACACCACAAATAAAAGAGTTAAGTGATGAGCAAATTAAAGATGTATATTTCAATACTTTTAATTGGAACTTTAGCGAAAGTGCATCTAGTCCGTTTTTAGACTTTGCTAGAGCAATACTAAAGAAAGCGAGTGAGAAATGATTATCAAATCTGAGTTTTGGTACATTTTACAAAAGCATATAGAGCTAAGAAAGAAAAAGTGAGTGCTTGGCTTATTATTGTTACCGGTTTGATCTATGCCTATATTGGGTGCGAACAAGCCCTAAAAGGGAATGTGCCTATGGCAGTTGTATATACAGGATATGCGTTTAGTAATGTGGGTCTCTACATCTTGGCGAGTAAATAATGCATTGGAATCATAGAGTGGTTGACTTTTCAGACGAAAACGATGGAAAACCTTGGGTCGAGGTGTGCGAGGTTTTTTACGACAAGAACCATGAGCCTTATCTGTACACAGCAAGAGGTGTTGGTGTTATGGGAGAAGATAAAGAAGAAGTAAAACAGACTTTGTATAAAATGTTAGATTGCTTAAATAAGCCAGTTCTTATGAAAGCAGACTTTAATCAAAACATAAAGGTATGGATGGATGCTGATACAGATCAAACGGATTAGAGAAAACATAGATGGCTCTGCTAATGTAGAGGTAGTATTTGATAGTCAGGGTCATAAAATGTTGTTGCAACATGGTTTAGAAAGTATGTTGGTGAAGGCAATAGAAAACATGAAAGGGAAAAAAGATGGAGTTCAACTTGTTTTGGGCGCAGTACCCCAAAAAGGTCGGAAAGCTAACAGCAAAAAGATCGTGGGAAAAGCTAAGTCTAGACAACCAACAAAAAGCACTAGAGGCAATAGTAGAGCATCGAAAATACTGGGCAGCAAAGGGAACTGATTGGGAGTTTATCCCTCATGCCTCTACCTGGCTGAATCAGGAAAGGTTCGAGGATGAGCTTGTTATCGAGCAAAAAGAGAATAAAAGACCACCATTGCCTTGGTATGCAAGCGATGAACTTACTTTAGCCAAGGGCAAAGAACTAGGATTAAACCCATATGCAGGAGAAACTTTTGCCCAATTTAGAGCCAGACTTTCGGCTAAGATCGGCAGTACGGCAACTCTGTAAGTGGAGAGCAGTTTGGGGTCTGACAAAGTGGAGAAAGTATTTATCAGACCATACGATAAATAAAGACCTATTAGTTCTGTACGGAGAACAATGGTCTAGAGGTAATAAAGGGGAATGGGGAACATGGATATAGAACCAACAAAAGCAGTAGAGTACATAATGAAGTATTCAGGAGATTTTGCTAAAGCCAAGGCAAACAGAATCTACCTAGAGAACTTCCTAAAGTCTAAGCGCAGTATTCTCATGTCTAAGTCATCGGCTAAGTCTGTCGCAGCAGCCGAGGTAGATGCCTATGCTGATCCTGAGTATATAGGGCTACTAGAGGGCTTAAAAGAGGCTGTAGAGTGCGAGGAGAAGATCAAATGGATGCTGACTGCTGCACAACTCAAAGTCGAGATATGGCGCAGTTTAGAGGCTACTAACCGATCTGTAGATAATCATGCTCGATAGCGACTTTGTTTACATCTGGGCATTGATTGTGTTTCTCATAGTTTACATTTCTATACGGATTGGTACAAAATAATGAATAAAGTATATTTTGGAGATTGCCGAGACTCCATGCGACAGATGGCAAAAGATGGAGTCAAGGTGCAAATGTGCGTTACTAGCCCACCTTACTATGGTCTTAGAGATTATGGAACTGCCAAGTGGGCTGGCGGTGATAATTCATGCGAACATGAAGGTTTAGTTATTTCAAATAATAGAAATTTTATTGATGAAGGTGGTAGGGGTAGCAATAAAAAAGCAATATCGTCAGGCGATTGTTTGAAATGTGGAGCAACTAGAAAAGACTCGCAAATAGGAAACGAACAAACACCACAAGAGTTTATAGACAATCTTGTAGAAGTATTTGCTTGTGTATGGGATATTCTTGCTGACGATGGTACTTTATGGGTAAACCTTGGCGATAGTTATGCTAATAACAGCAGTCAAGCATCAAACAACGGCAGGGCTGGATTTGGCAACCCACGAGAAAAAGTAGTAAACAGAATTGGAAATGGCTATAAACAAAAAGATTTAATGGGTATGCCTTGGCGTTTAGCCTTTGCCCTGCAAGACTTTGGATGGTATTTGAGGCAAGACATTATTTGGCACAAACCAAACCCAATGCCTGAGTCTGTTCAGGATAGATGCACAAAAAGCCATGAATATATATTTTTGCTAACTAAAAATCAAAAGTATTATTTTGACCATGAATCTATTAAAGAACCTGCAACAACAAAAAGCGAAGGAATAAGATTTGGTGGCAATAAATATGGCGATAATGATGACCCAAAATATGCTACAAAATCAGGCAATGTCAGCAAAGAATATGAAAAAGCAAACAAGCGTGATGTTTGGTCTGTGCCTGTAAAACCATATTCAGGAGCTCATTTTGCGGTGTATCCTCAAGAACTAATAGAACCTTGCATATTAGCAGGAAGTAAAGTTGGTGATATAGTTCTAGATCCTTTCTTTGGTAGCGGAACTACAGGTCAAGTTGCACAAAATTTAGGGCGTAAATGGATAGGGTGCGAACTTAATAAAGATTATGAAACTCTACAGAATCAACGATTACAGCAACAAGGATTGGAGTTGGTTTGATGGACTCTACAAATTACAACTTATACCTAAATAGGTATAACGAGATGTTAAAGACAGCACACCATTTATCTCAGTTGCTAAAGAAAACAAGAGAAGAAAACGAATACCTAAGAAAATGTATAGAAACAAAAAACTCCTAGAAATTGCTAGAGGTCAATCTTGTGTAGAGTGTGGAGTAAATGATGGAACTATAGTTGCAGCTCACAGCAATACTGGCAAAGGAATGGGAATAAAAGCCTCAGATGCAACAATTATGTTTTTGTGCCATTCTTGCCATTTTGAATACGATCAGGGTAAAATGATGTCAAAGGGCGAAAGACTAGACTTTCAGTTTAGAAACAACGCCAAGACACTTCGTTTTTTACTTGAGGAAGGATATTTAAATGTCTGCAGTAAAAGTAGGCGATGAGTATGGTTTTTTGACTGTATTAGAGCTAATACCTCATAGAAAAAATCCTAGTACCAGATGCATATGTAAGTGTGGTGCAGAGACATACACACAAAGGGGTTCATTAAAAAATGGCAAGGCAACATCTTGTGGATGTAAAAAAGCTGCTGAATTTATAAAAAGAGTAACTACACATGGTATGAGCAATACTCCAACATACAAAACTTGGAGAGGTATGCTTGGTAGATGCAATAATAAAAATTTGCCTGAATACAAAAATTATGGTGGTAGAGGCATAGAAGTCAAATGGAAATCATTTGAAGAATTTTATGCAGACATGGGAAAAAAACCTAAAGGGCATTGGATTGACAGAATTGACAACAATGGCAATTATGAAAAAAACAATTGCAAATGGGCTTTGCCAAAAGTAAATCAAAAAAATAAAAGAGTTTCTAAGTTTTGGGTTATTAAAGGCAAAACTTATGAATCAAGCGTTGAGGCAGCAAAACAACTAAATATTGACAAATCTTTAGTTGTAAGGTGGTGCAACGGATACACTAAAAACGGAAGAACATATTTACCTAAAGAAGGGTATAGTTCTTATTTGAAATATAACTCCCTTAAACCTCTACAACTCTAAGGGATCTAGCCCCAGCTCTTTGCCCACAAGAAAACAGCGAGAACGGAACTCCTTTCCATGTTGCGCCCACTTATTACCTTTCCTACGATGAAAGCTCATATGGATCATTTCATGCGCCATAGTCCGAATAACTGTATCTAAGAATCCGCACCTGGCAGTAGAAATTGTAACGATGTGTTCCCATTTCTCATCATCCTGATACAGATAAGTTCCCATCACATCTGGATCTGCATCCACTACAAACCGAATTTGGGCTGCTAAAGGCATATTCCATTTATCAAAAGGCTCACACACCACAAGCATATTGTAGATATTCTTTAGGATAGTGGAGGTTAACTTCATACTTTTAACAACTGACCCCGAAAGTAAATTAAACCCTCATCCTCATTAATAACTTCTGCAAGTTCAGGAGGCATGAGTTTGCCATTGATAAAGGTCAATACTGCAAAACCAGCCCGCCAGTTGACAGGATTATTTTCGGTATAGCTGAACTGGCTATCTTTAATACAAGCCATAGTTCCTGTATCTACACCATATCGTGTGCCGGTGTAGTCAGTCCAAGGTGTTATCTTGAGAGAATGTAGATGCCCTGAAACGAAACTTGTACCTGATTTCATTGTATTGTTGTAGACCGCATGGATGCCGTTATGCCAACGATGTTTAATCATACAGGTCTGATTAACCATAATAGACCAGTACCACTTCCAATGCGGAGTGTGATCTGCAATATCAAAACCCTTAATGCCCTCGTACTGAGGTAGGATGTTAGACAGCTTGCCTGAGAATCGTAAGTCATGGTTACCAATCGTAATCATTAACTTACAACCTGCTGGTCTTACTTTTTCAATATCCCCAAGTCTATCCTGTATCTCGTCTAGTTCTTCTTTTACTGTAGGACTTTTCTGCCAACCAATGCGATGATGTGCTGAGATACTAGCAAAGTCAGCTATATCACCATTGAGAATCACAATCTTTGGTTTCAGATACTTTACAAACTGAACAAATCCTCGATGGGCTGTCGTAGTGTACTCTGGGTTATAGTGGCAATCCGATCCGACTAAGATTACACCATTGTCAATTGTGATATTGGCTTGCGTTTGCTCATCGGGAATGTAAATCTTAGGCATCCCACTTGGAGTCAAAGCATCTAAAATAATGTCATACTTCTGTTCTATAGTTCTGCGTCTTTTTAAAGTATTACGAACACTAAGATTTATAGCATGACTAACTTTTTCGGGAGATTGATATTGTTTCCAAAGTGCTATAAATTCTTCATCTGTGCAGGAGGCTTTAGCCATAAATATCCCAAAGTAGTTAACATATTGAAATAATACAGAAAATTTGTATACAATTATACAATTCATTAAACACAGGAATGTGAATGACACTCGATGACCGCTTACGAAACTGGGCTTGGTATGTCTCTGGATCAGTTATTCCGCAGCCAGACTCTACTTGTCGATCATTTGAAAAGAACTACATTCCCGAACTCGGCAACCTCTACGCACCCGAAGAACCACACTACGAACCCGATAATCGAGATGGTGAACTAATAGAAGAAACAATAAAGGGTTTACCCTTAGAACTTAGAAAGATACTAAAAGCTCGGTATGTGAGCCATCCATACGCTAGTCAGAATCAACTAGCCCACCACCTAAGAATATCTACAAAACGATTCGAGACAGACCTACACAATGCTAAAAAGCGACTCCAAGACCAACTCGACAAGAAAGCCAAATCTAAAGACTATGCGGATCTGCTCAAGGTGTCAGGAGAGAAAGACAACCGAGAATGGGATTTTCGAGATATACAATCATGGGATTAATGAAAGATTCGTCTGTAAGAGATGTACCAATCGTAATAGCCACTAAGACTGCTAAATGCCTCCCTGTGCTGTTAGCAAGCATAGACCAGTATGTGCCACAAGATGTTACTGTTTTCGTCTCTGGAAGCGATCTAAGGCTTCCTAAGCATAGAACCATAAACATAGAGAATGAAGGCAATAATTTTGGGGATTCATACAACGAAGTAGTCCATTGTGCCTACGAAATGTTTGACGAGGTAATCGTAGCCAACGATGACATAGTATTAACCCCTACTTCCTACGAACTTCTGTTAGCAGATGTAGAACTATTGCCAGAAGATACTGCTTGGGTATCGGCTAAATCAGACTATGTTCGTGGATACCAAAATATTCGAGAGTTCAAGCAAAGGGAAGGTATCCGATATGTAGAAGAAAGAAAAATAATTCCTACAGATATTATTTCTCCCCTATTCGGCTACATACATAAGGACAAATGGGTAGATTACAAGCCTATCAACTGGTTTTCGGATGACATTCAATGCCTAGAAATTAGGGCAAACGGATACAAAAACTATGTCAGTCGGTCTTATGTCCACCATGTTGGCAGCCAGACCATCGGAATGGATCATGGCAAGAACCATCGAGAGGCAGAGCAATGGATCAAAGAAAATATGCCGGAGTTACATCAACAATGGTTTAAATGAACTTTACAATCTTTGCACCTAACTACAATGAAAAAAGCGGTGGATCATGGGTTCTACATTTTCTGTGCGATCAACTAAACAAGATTGGACACACTTCTACAATATTTATCTATGAAAAAGAGCAGATTACTAACCCTAATTTCAATACACCAGTAGGGCATATTCAGAACTCAGTAGTGGTTTACCCTGAGATTATTACCAATAATCCTCTACAAGCAAAGTATGTAGTCCGCTATTTGTTAAACAAAGAAGGGTATCTACAAAAAAGAATGATTGATTGGGGAGAGAAAGACTATCCTCTTTCGTTTTCTACAGTTTACAGAAATGATTGCGAAACCTTGTTTTATCCAAATAGCGACTTATCTACTTTCTACAACGACAACCAAGAAAGAACACAAAATGCGTTCTACATTGGTAAAGGCTATTTGTACGGAGATTGTCCCAAACTAGATTGTTTTGAGATAACTAGATCCTATCCAGAAACAAAACAAGAACTAGCAAATGTATTAAAAAAGACAAAAATACTATTTTCTTACGATGCACATACAGCCACAAACCTAGATGCTGCACTCTGCGGATGCTTGCCATACTTTCTACAAAAACCACTACCAGAGCTACAAAATGCAGAACTTGGAAAGTTTTGGGCAGAATCGCAAGATGAGATTGAGTCTGCTTTGTTAGCCATTTCTACATTGCATGATCGGGTTAAGGAATTACAGGATAGTTTTCCACAACGATTAGATGACCAAGTTGTTAAGATCAAAAAACATTTTTCCTTGTAAAAACCAAAAAATACTTGTATAATTTTCTTGGGTCATTGCACCCAGAATTTAGTGATTCTTCTTCATAGCCCTAGAAATAGGGCTTTTTTTTGGGTGCGATATGAAAGAAAAAGGTATGTCGATAATGATTGGACTCCTTGGCAAAGAGCCTAAGATGGCTGAGAAGTCCGAGGGCGGTCTACTAGAGTCGGATACCGAATCTTGCCCACTCTCTACAGTTGATGCCGATATTAACAAAGGCAACATGAAAAAAGCTGTTATTACAGCCGATTATGGTGATCGTAAAGATGGTGAAGGCAAGTGCAAAGCCTGTGAATACTACGAAACAGGCGAAGAAATGAGCAAGTGCGGAGTGCCTAAAGGCATGGGGCATTGCGAGATATTCGATTTTGTCTGCAAGGGTGAACGAGGCTGTATGGCTTGGGAAGCTGTAGGCGAAGAAGAAATGGAAGAAGAAGGGGAAGAAGAATGAAACAGGGTCTCTATAGCAATATCGCAGCAAAGCGTAAAAGAATAGCCGAAGGATCAGGCGAGAAGATGCGTAAACCAGGCACAGCCGGTGCGCCAACAGCTAAGGCTTTTAAACAAGCAGCTAAGACAGCTAAACCAGTAAAGGCTAAAAAATGAAGATGACCAAGGCAGAGAAAAAGATTGGCAAAGTCATGGGCGAATACAAGGCTGGAAAGCTACATTCTGGCAAGGGCGGTAAGGTCGTTAAGAACCCTCGCCAGGCGATTGCAATTGCTATGTCAGAAGCTGGTAAGTCTGCTCGATACAAAAAGTAAGTGCCAAACCAAAGAAAGAATGGCTATTTAGGTAGCCCAGATTTTGTAGAGCCACATATTTATGCCTTGTCTTTTAGGGGCAAAATAGCCTATATAGGCAAAAGCACAGGCGGTAAAAGAGGTTACTTTACAGGTGGCGTGATACCAAACAAGATTGGTAAAGAGAAATTTATTAAAGGTGTTATTGAGTATTGTGATGTAGATCAACTTAATAACAGAGAAATACATTGGATTAAGAAATTTGAGCCTAGATTTAATTTGGCTACAGGCGGTCAAGGCGGTTTAGTTGGAGATGCAAATCCAGCAAAAAGACAAGAAGTTAAAGAAAAAATATCTAAAGCATTGAAAAATAGACCTCTTTCGGAAGAACATAAACAAAAATTAAGAGAAGCAAAATTAAGAAATCCTGTTAGATATTGGAAAAACAAGCCAAGACCAGAAGAAACAAAAAAGAGAGTTTCAGAGGGTGTAAAGAGATACTATGAAAATAAAAGAAGCTGCGAAACTCTTTGAAAGAATAGGTGTTAGCGGATTTAATTCGCCTAAAAAGACACCTAGCCACCCTACTAAAAGCCATGTAGTCGTGGCAAAAGAGGGAGATAAGGTAAAGACCATCCGTTTTGGTCAGCAAGGCGTAAGTGGTGCAGGTGCTAATCCCAAGACCGAGGCAGGCAAAGCAAGACAAAAATCATTCAAGGCTCGTCATGCAAGCAACATTGCTAAAGGCAAGATGAGTGCAGCCTATTGGGCAGACAAAGTTAAGTGGTAATAAATAAAGGATAAATATGGCAAGCCTATTAGATCTGGCACAAGCCCGATTAGGTGGCTTGTTAGCTCCGCAAAGACCATCAATGGCAGGATTGCTAGGTGGCAGACAGCCAACAGGCACACTAGCAGGCGCACTACAAGGCTATACACCACCACAGATGACAGCAATGACAAATCCACAAGTGATGGATTATGCAAGAAATGTGGCACAGTCAGCACAACAGAATCTACAAACGCAGATGTCTGACCTAGATAAAGCCTTAGTAATGGATCAAGGCGGTATTAATGTAGGAGACAGACAGGCTCTTGCAAGGCTAATGGAACAAGTGCCAGGGCTTATGGGTGCTACTGCCTATCATGGAACACCTCATAACATCCGAGGACAGTTTGACATAAGCAAGGTAGGAACTGGTGAGGGCGCACAGGTTTATGGGCATGGTATGTATTTTGCTGAGAATCCTGCGGTAGCCAAACAATATGCAACAGATAGAAGTTATGTAGGTAAGGTTATGGCTGGAACGCCCGACAATACACCTTGGGATGCCCTAAGAATTGCCCAAGATACATTAAATGTGCATGGTGACAACGCTGTTGAACAACTGCAAAAAACTTTAAAAGCAAATAGCCAGTTAAAAAACTCTGGACAATTAGAAGCAAACAAGCAGATTGAAGATGCTATTGATATTCTGAAAACTAATCAATTACAGCCGACAGGCAATCTATACAAAGTAGATATACCTGATGAATACATCCCTAAAATGTTGGATTACGATAAACCATTGAGCCAACACCCTAAATCTATACAAGACGCATTAGATGAAATAGTAAGCAAAGATGCTTTAGGTAGACCAACTGGAGAAACTTTAGATAAAAGTCTTAATGGTCGGTATGCTTATGAAAAGATAAGTGGATTAAGAAGTGCAAAGTTAGCATCACAGGCAATGCAAGATGCTGGAATTAAAGGCATACGCTATTTAGACGAAGGTAGTCGTAGTGCAGGAAAAGGCACAAGTAACTTTGTAGTCTTTGACCCTGCTGATGTAAAAATACTAGAAAAAAATAGTCAAAAAGTAGAAGGACTACTAGACTAAAGTGTTGTAGAATAGCAACATCATCAACCATCAACCCCTAGGGAATGGAATGGAAAACTCTACACAAAACAACAATCTACAAGTTGAGCCAACTAATAAAGGTGGCGCACCTACAGGCAATCAGAATGGTAAGAAGGGAAAGCTCTTTTACGATGCACTAAGAGTAGCCCTAGTACAAGAGGATCGTAAGAAACTCAGGAACATTACCGAGAAGCTAGTCAAGTCAGCAGAAGCCGGAGAGCCTTGGGCAATCAAGGAAGTCATGGACAGGATAGATGGTAAGCCTGTTAACACTACCGAACTAAGCAATGCAGAAGGTGGCATCTTTAAGATGGTGGTCGCTTGGGAGAAGTAGAGTACGCAGATGATGAGGTAAAGCGAGTCGTTATCCCTTACAAGCCAAGAGAACCTCAGTTACAGATCCATGAGGCGATGGAGAACAATCGTTTTGTGGTGGTAGTGGCACATAGGCGTATGGGTAAGACAGTACAGGCTCTTAATGCGCTGATCAAAGCAGCGATGGAGAACGATAAGCCTAACCCTCGGTATGCGTATATCGCACCGACATATAGCCAGGCAAAAAGAGTAGCTTGGGATTACCTTACAAACTTCTGTAGACCATTAGATGCAACAGCTAATATAGCGGAATTAAGAGTAGATTTTTACGGAAGGAGAATCCAGCTTTATGGCTCTGATAACCCAGACTCTTTGCGCGGGCAATATTTCGACTCTGTAGTGCTAGACGAAATTGGCGATCAAAATCCTAAGATTTGGAATGAGATCATTAGACCGGCTCTTGCAGACAGAAAAGGGTCGTGCTTGTTTATTGGGACTCCAAAAGGAAACAACCACTTCAAGGACTTGTTCGACAGAGCAGGAAAAGAAGAAGGATGGAGTGCATTACAGTTCAAGGCAAGCGAAACAAAGCTACTAGATGAACAAGAGTTATGGTCTGCCAGAAAAGAAATGGGAGACGATAAGTACAACCAAGAGTTCGAGTGTAGTTTTAACGCAGCAGTAGAAGGAAGTTACTATGGCAAACTCATCAACGACCTCGAAGAAAAAGGTAGACTTTGCGACATTACGAGAGATGATCTCTGTAGAACTTATGTGGCTTGGGATTTGGGCATGGGTGATAGCACAGCAATATGGGTGGCACAAACAACAGGACAAGAAGTAAGACTACTAGACTATGTAGAGAATCATGGTCAAGGACTAGATTGGTATGTTAACTGGCTAAAAGACAACAAGTGGGAGAAAGCAGAGCAACTCCTACCTCACGATGTAGAAGTAAGAGAACTAGGCACAGGTAAGAGCAGATTGGAAGTGTTGAGAGAAGCTGGACTAGATGTTCGGGTTCTGCCAAGACTTTCTGTAGATGATGGTATTCAGGCAGTCCGTAGACTCCTACCGAGATGTTGGTTCAATATGCCACAGGTAAAGCAAGGGCTAGATTGTCTTAGGAACTATAGGCGCGATTATGACGAAAAGCGTAATGTCTTTTTTGACAAGCCAATGCACGACTGGGCAAGTCATGGATCAGACTCTATGCGCTATCTTGCATTAGGAATGGAACAAAACACCACTTGGTCGCAACCGATAACAGTAAAAACTTCATGGATCGTATAAATGGATGAACAAAAACTAAAGGTCATTCTCGAAGCAGAGATAGACGATTCTATCGGCTATGTAGAGACCGAGACAGTAGAGCAACGCACAAAGGCGATCAACTACTACAATCGTTACGAGTATGGCAACGAGGTAGATGGTCGTTCTAAGATCGTAACAGGCGAAGTAGCCGAGGTCGTAGATGGTGCTTTACCTCAGTTAATGCGTATCTTTGCTGGATCAGACGAATTAGGTCGGTTCGAGCCAAGGATGCCAGGAGACGAGGAGTTTGCCAAGCAAGCTACAGAACTCACAAACTATGTGTTCTTTAGCGATAACGATGGTGTCATCATCCTACATAACTGGATGAAGGATGCACTTCTACAGAAGAACGGAATCGTTAAGTATTGGTGGGAGGATAGCGAAGATCCTACCAAAGAAGAATACAAAGGATTAAACGCAGAAGAACTAACACTTCTGTTTGCTGATGGCGAGATGGAGTTAATCAGCCAAGAGACCGAGGAAGTCGGCATAGACCCAATGGGTATGCCTATCCTTTCTTACAATGTAGTCATCAAGAAGAAAAAAGAAGTCGGTAAGGTCTGTGTAGAGAATGTGCCACCAGAGGAGTTCTTAATCGCCAAGCGCGATAAGAGCATCAAAAACGCACGATTTGTAGCACATCGCACAGTTAAAACTCGTTCAGACTTAATCGCTATGGGCTATCCACAAGACAAAGTGGACAAGATGCCAGCGTACAACGATCTTACTTACACTCCTGAGAGAGTAGCAAGGTACAGCGCAGGCGAGATGCCAGATGAGACACAAAGCCTAGACTTTACAATGCAAGAAGTAGAGTTGTTCGAGTGCTATATTCGTACAGATTTTGATGGTGATGGGATTGCAGAACTCCGCAAGGTAGTTTATGCAGGCGATCAGATTATTGACAACGAGGAAACAGATCACATTCCCTTTGCAAGCATCTGCCCGATTCCTATGCCACACAAGTTTTTTGGTCAGAGTCTAGCCGACAGAGCAATGGACATACAGCTTATCAAGTCTACGATCACTCGTCAGATCCTAGATAACCTGTACCTAACCAATATGCCTAGGGTTACAGCCTTAGATGGACAAGTAAACCTAGATGACCTACTAACCACATCACCAGGCGGTGTAGTGCGGATTAAGTCTCAGGGTGCAGTTCAACCATTATCTGTACCGGCAACAGCATCTCAGTCGTTCCCAATGCTTGATTACATGGATCAGGTATTGCAGAAGCGTTCAGGTGTTACGCAGACAAGTCAGGGATTAGACGCTAACATTCTACAAAACACTACAGCTACAGCCATTGCAGCGATGCAACAAGCAGGCTCTGGCAAACTTGAGATGATTGCTAGAATCTTTGCCGATACAGGTGTAAAAGACTTATTCGCAGGCATATTCCACTTGATCCTAAAGTATCAGGACAAGCCAAGGGTTATTCGTTTACGAGGCAAGTATGTCTCTATCGACCCAAGAGAGTGGAAGAACAACTACGATGTAACAGTCAATGTCGGTCTAGGCACAGGTAGCCAAGATCAGAAGATGGCGATGGCAGCGATGGTTATGCAAAAACAAGAGCAGATTCTGACAACCCAAGGCTTTGCTAATCCGTTAGTAAGCGTGGGTCAGTATCGCAACACACTTGGTAAGTTTATCGAGGCAGCAGGGTACAAAGACTCAATGGAGTTCTTTAAAGAGATTCCACCAGAGCTAGACCAACAGTTGTCTCAGCCACAGCCACAGCAACAACAGCCTAACCCTGCGTTAGATATGATGATGCAACAGGCACAGGCACAGATTGAAACAGACAGAGCCAAAGCCATTAACGACATCGAAATCGCTAAAGCAAAAGCAGCAGCCTCTATCCAACTCGAAAGAGAGAAGGCAGCAGCTAACTTAGAACTCAAGACAGCAGAGTTCCAAGCAGAAGCCCAATTGAAGGCAGCACAAATCGGGGCTAAAATTAGCGGAGATGTCAGGATACCTGGATGAACAAAGTAGATAGAGCTAAAACATTATTAGGTGATGAGTTTTTCCAAGAGTTATTACAGACTCAGAAAGACACATTCAAGTCGTATATCTTTAGTTCTGCCGAGCATGATGTAGAAGGCAGAGAGAAAGCCTTAGTAAAACTAAAGGCACTAGAGGAATTTGAAGCATCTATTCAATCAATCGCACACAATGGCGAAATTGAAAAGAAGCGTGTAAAGGTTTTTTAACAACCATAGAGGTCGAAAATGAGTGAAAACACCAACCCACAAGGGAGTGTAGACAATTCTGTATCAGGTGCAGCTAATGCATTTATGTCTTTTCTTGAACCACAAGCGGAGGAGGCGCAAGCCCAACCAGAACCTAGTGAGG
>Ga0315904_10002686_pt1 | contig 27234 bp, 27 predicted proteins | sample LakEriMetagenome_6_FD_203529 | JGI IMG/M metagenome (GOLD analysis project Ga0315904, IMG submission 203529) | Freshwater fungal communities from buoy surface, Lake Erie, Ohio, United States - Buoy 12 MA120 | ecosystem: Environmental > Aquatic > Freshwater > Lake | place: USA: Lake Erie, Ohio...
CAGTCCGAACGAAGTAGTTGCAGAAGTAACGAATGCAATCCGCGATTTCCGGCCTTCCAAAGGCATTGAGGTCGTCTTGACAGGCGAACAGGAGCAACAGGCGGAAACTTCGTCGTTTCTCGGTTCGGCCATGCTTGTTTCCCTGGGGCTTATCCTCCTCATCCTGGTAACCCAGTTCAACAGCATCAGCAAGCCAATCCTGATTCTCAGCGAGATTTTCTTCTCGATCATCGGTGTACTGCTCGGCCTGAGCATCTTCGACATGAGCATATCGATTGTGATGACCGGTGTCGGGATTGTCGCGCTGGCCGGGATCGTGGTGCGAAACGGCATTCTGCTGGTGGAATTCACCGATTTGCTGCGCAGCCGCGGGGTATTGCTGAAAGATGCGATCATCGAAGCCGGCAGAACGCGTATGACGCCGGTATTGCTCACCGCATCCGCTACCATACTTGGATTGATTCCGCTGGCTGTTGGCCTGAACATGGACTTTGCGAAGCTTTTCACCGATCTGAATCCGCATATCTTTTTCGGCGGCGACAGTGTGGCCTTCTGGGGCCCGCTGAGCTGGACGATGATTTTCGGTTTGTCGTTTGCGACCTTCCTCACCCTGATTCTCGTTCCGGCGATGTACTTGCTGAACGAGAAACTCAAGGTGCGCGTTTATGGTTGGTTTGGCCGTAAATACGATCCAGACGAGCATGCTTATCCAGGCGCGCTGGAACAGATCGACGACTTGTAAATCTCTCTTTAACCCAACAACCTATGAAACGGCTGTCGCAATAAATCGCGGCAGCCGTTTTACATTTGAAACCCTATGGAAATTGGGTTTATAGCAGGAATTCTGGTTTTTCTCGGTGCCACAATACTGGCTGCCCGCATGATGCAAAAAGCCACCGCCGCTCTTACACAGGAGCAGCGCTCTGATTTATTCACCATCTTCAATAAAGAACGCACGGTTACCACCCTGATCCTGGTTGCCATCATTGTCGCATTTGCCATAGGTCTTCAGACCCTGAAGAACACCAGTTGGCTGACGTATGGCTATTTCGCTGCCTTGGTTTTGTTTCTTGGTATCAGCACCTGGCGGCGCCATGGCATTCTAAAGCAAAACGCTTATCCGGAAGCTTACCTTAAATCCTTCATTTGGTCCAGCATCATTCGCTATGCCGGACTGGCCGTGGTGGTTGCCAGCACACTCTTCTGGGCAGGTTTTTAATCAGCCTGCCACAGAGACCATCAGGCCATTTTGAGTCGTTTCGCGAAGTGGATTGACTTTCCGTCTTCGAATCGGCTGCCGAAATTCCTGCAATGCGAACCTACAGGTTGCGCAACTACACCTGTTTTGGTGATTTAGCTCATTTCAGTTTATCTTCCCGCTAAGCATTTTTGAGCAATGAAAAGAAATTACCTGCTTTATCTGGCTATTGCATTTTCAATCATACTGGCCGCATGTTACCGCGAACCACTCGGGAAAATCCGCAAGATCAACGGTGTGAATTGGTCTGGCTCCTATGCCGTGCCGCTGGTCGATGCCAGGCTCAATATGGAAGATATTACGGAATTTATCGGCGACCTCGCCGGTACCGGAACTTATCCTGACAAGCTCATTTTCTTTGAGTATAAAAAGAGCAAGTTCTCGCAGACAGCCGCTGCTGCCTACCGCATTGCAGAAAGCAACAGCCAGGGCACTTTTCCTTTGACGCCAGCGGAGCAATCCCAGTTGCAGGCTGGAACGGTTTCCATCACCCGCGAATTCTGGATTGCGGTTACTCCTGGCGGAACCAATCAATTGGATTCCATCCGCCTTACTTCCGGCGATCTGAGCCTGAAGATCAACAACGATATCCCGCATGATGCACAGGTTAGCGTGTTGCTTCCGGATGCCCAACCCGCCTTATCGGGTTCGGTAAATGTGCCATGGACAGGCACCCCGTGGAACCGGCAGGTTATCCTGAATTTCAATTCCCATACGCTGCAGTTGAACCAGGGCCCGGCCGGCAACAACCAGCTGCGAATCCGACTTCTGATAACCTATACCCGCACCGGAAGCAATCCTGTGTCCGGTTTCAGCGGACCCGATTGCGGCGCCGTATTGCTCTCACCGCAATTTGCGTGGATGGAGGGAAACCTGGATGCCTGGAACCTCTATGCAGGGCTTGACAGCTTTAAATTGGGGATTTTCACCAATGAAATCACCAAAGGCAAACTGGTATTCAACGATGCAAGGTTCAAGTTGCGCTGGGCCCATAACCTGAACCAGACCTTGCCCATTGCGCTGAACAACCTGCAATTCACCATGCAGGATGGCAGCACCGAAGCCGTGAGTGGCGTCAGCTCCGGGCTCAGTGCCCAGCCTTCGCCCAACCCGGACACGTATGTGCGCGACTCCCTGTATCTGAACAGCGTGAACAGCAACGTGGCGCAAATCGTACGGGATGCACCCAGGCTATTGAATTGGTCTGCGACCATGCAGAAGCCTGCCGGCAAGCAACGATTGTATGCCAATGCCAATGCCGAACTCTTCGCAGCGCTGGAGCTACCTTTCTCTGGAAGTGTTCAGCGCTTCACACTCAGCGACACTGCTGATTTCGACCTGGGCATCGGACAAGACGAAATCAACTACCTGGATTGGGTAAACCTGCGGCTCTACGTGGAAAACGGTATCCCAATGGCTGCCGGGATACAGATGTTCTTCCTGGATGCGTCCGGGCGCACCATCGACTCGCTTTTACAGCCCTACCGCTTCATACTCCCTGCGGCACAGGTCGATATCAACGGAAATGTCACGGCTCCGCATACCGAAACCTACGATGTGAAGATTGAACGACAACGGATAGCCAATATAGCCAGGGCTGTTAAATCGATCACGCGGGTGGAATTCCCGAGTGCTCAGGTGGCCGGAAGCCCGGTTCCGGTAAAGATCTCCAGCAATAACCGGATAGCCGTAAAACTGGGTATTCAAAGCAAGGTAACCGTAAAGGAAAGGTTCTGAGATGAAGACGAAACACATCCTTCTTCCATCGCTGTTCCTGCTTGCAATTGTTGAGCCTCTCAGCGCACAACAGAACTTCAACCTCTACCATTTGGCCAAGGCACCGCAGCGCAATCTGCTTAATCCTGCCATCCATGGTGAAAGCAAAGCATTCTTTGGTGTACCGGCACTGAACTCGGTTTACTTTCACTTCTCCAACAGCGGGTTCAACCTGAACAATGTATTCGACGCGCTGGAGCCATCCGGTCAAGGCGACTCCACCGCCATCAACATCAACAAGCTTACCGATGTATTCAGCAAGCAGAATTTCATTTCCATGCGGTTTGAACAGCAGTGGTTGTACGCCGGTTTCAGCGTCGGAAAACACCGCTTTACCGGGCATGTCAGCGATAAGCTTGCCTTTCGCTTCGCATACCCGCGCGATTTATTCAGCTTTCTGATTGATGGCAATGGAGGCGACAACCTGGGGCGCAACTTCGGCTTCAATTTCGGCCTGAGCGCCCGCCATTACCGCGAAAAGGGCATAGGATATTCCTATCAGTGGAAGGATCACATCACACTGGGAGCCAGGGTAAAATTCCTGCGCGGGCTGAGTATCGTGGAAGCTGCGCCGCTCAATCTCAGCATTACGACCAGGCCTGAAGACTATTCCTGGCAACTGCAATCGGATGTCAGGATACAAACAGCCAGCAGCCTTTTCCCTCTTTTGCCTGCAGACAGCAATGCCAACTACGAATTCAATGCGGAACGCCTTTACAGGCGCAACAACAACCGCGGTCTGGGCTTTGACCTCGGAGCACATGTGCGGTTAAGCGAAAAACTGGAAGTATCCGCATCGGTTATTGACCTCGGGTTTATACGATGGAAAGAAAACACGGTAACCATGGCATCGCGCAACCCCAATGCCATTTTCACCTTCGATGGAGTGCATGTTAGCAGTGCCGATACCAGCAGTGATTTTGAGCAATACTTCAGGAACCTGGGAGACAGCCTGCTTAGCACTTTCAGACTCGACACCATGCGCGGCAATGCGTTTACTACGGCACTTGACGGACAGTTCTTCCTGGGCGGGCAATACCAGCTTTCCGAAAAGGCCAAGGTGAATGCCCTGGTTTATGGTGACTTCTACAACCGCCGTTTCTATCCCGGCCTGACGCTGGGCCTGTATTGGAAACCCTTCCGCTTCGCTGATGTGCATATCACCAATACCATGTACAACCGCGTTTGGTTCAACCCGGGGCTGGGATTCAGCACGCGTATCGGGCCGGTGCAAGGTTATTTCACCAGCGACAATCTGTTTGCACCGCTGCTGCTGTCGTCGAGCCGGGGGTTCAGTTTCAGATTCGGCATGAACCTCGTGTTCGGGCAACCCGACAAAAAGGAAAAGAAAGAGAAGAAAACCCGCGAAAAACTGCGCGGGGGCAATGTAATGGACTAAGAAGGATTGCTTAGCTATTGTAAGCCCAGCGGATATACATCGAACCCCAGGTAAATCCGCCACCGAACGTAGCGAGGATGAGGTTATCACCTTTGTTCAACTGCTTTTCATAATCCCAAAGGAGGAGCGGCAGGGTACCTGAAGTGGTATTGCCGTAGCGCTCAATATTCATGAGGATCTTATTTTCAGGAAGACCCATAATTTCGGCTGTATAGTCGATGATGCGCTTGTTAGCCTGATGCGGAACCAGCCAGTTTACGTCGTCGCTGCCCAGGCCATTGCGGTCCATGATCTTTTTGGAAACATCGGCCATATTGGTGGTAGCGAATTTGAATACCGTCTTACCTTCCTGATACACAAAGTGTTCTCGGGCATCGATGGTTTCATGTGTCGGCGGTTTAAGCGACCCGCCTGCCTTTTGGTGCAGGAATTCGGCACCGGCACCATCGCTGCGCAGGATGGCGTCCATAATGCCGTTATCTTCTTCTGTTGGCTCAAGGAGCACACAGCCACCCCCATCGCCGAAGATGATACAGGTGTTGCGGTCGGTGTAATCGACGATAGCGCTCATCTTATCGACGCCACAAACAACCACTCTTTTATGCGTACCGCTCTGAATGAACTGGGCACCTACCTGCAGCCCGTAGAGAAAACCTGAGCATGCGGCAGCCAGATCGAAACCCCAGGGCCTGGAAGTTCCAAGTTTGTGGGTTACCAGGTTAGCGGTGGCGGGGAAAACGAAATCTGGCGTTACGGTGCACATAATCAGCAGATCGATTTCATCTGCCGAAATGCCGCGTTTTTCAAGCAGGTTTTCAACTGCTTTCACGGCCATATCGCTGGTAGCTTTTCCGGGTTCGCGCAGGATTCGCCGTTCGCGGATACCTGTGCGGGAGATAATCCACTCGTCATTGGTATCTACGAGTTTCTCCAGGTCTTTGTTACTGAGAACAGTTTCGGGAACGTAACCTCCCACAGCCGTGATGGCGGCGCGAATTTTAGTCGTTTGCACTTGCTTGAGCTGCTTGAATTTCCTGGAAAGAGGAACGGATTTTTTCTATGAGACCGGTGCGGATAATCTCCTCACAGAGTTCAACCATCTTCACAAAGCTATCTGCTTTGGAGATACCGTGGCCAATAACAACTGGCTTATTGACGCCCAAGACGGGGGTACCACCGTAATGCCTGAAGTTGAATTTGTCGAGATAGTCGTCTTGCACACCGCGTTTCATCAAACGATAGAACAGGCCTTCAGACGACTTAACCACCACGTTACCTGTAAAGCCGTCGCAGACAACCACATCGGCCTTATCACCGAAGATATCGCGACCTTCCACGTTACCAACAAAGGAAATGTGTTTATTTTCCTTCAGCATGGCATGGGCGGCAAGGGTTAAGATATTGCCTTTTTCTTCCTCTTCACCGATGTTCAGCAGACCCACTCTTGGAGCGTCTACATGATACACCAATTGGCTGTAGAGGGCTCCGAGAATAGCGAACTGATTGAGCATTTCAGGCTTGCAATCTGCGTTTGCTCCCACATCGAGCAGAACACCATGTGCGCCTTCCGGTTTGGGCAGAATCGATGTAAGACAAGGGCGTTGAACGCCCTCGATCGGCTTAACGGTAAAGAGGCTGGCTGCGTACATGGCTCCGGTATTACCCGCGCCGAGGAACGCGTCGCATTCACCACCTGCCAGACCCGCCAAACCGCGCACAATGCTGCTGTCTTTTTTAGAAGTGATGGCCCTTACGGCGTGCTCGCTCATTCCAATAACTTCTGAGCAATGTATCACTTCAATATTGGGAAGGTCATTGGCGTGCTCCTTCAGGAGGGCATCGATAGCCGGCTTATCACCGTAGAGCAGCAGATGCAGATGGGGATAACGGCGCGCAGCCTCGCAACTGCCCAAGACAGCTTCCAGCGGGGCGAAATCGCCGCCCATTGCGTCTATCCCAATCCTCATCTAACGAATCAGGCTTCGTTTTTACCCTTCATCACCTTCACACCGCGGTAGGTGCCGGTTTCTGGGTTTACCCTGTGGTAGAGGGCAACGTCGCCGGTTACCGGGTCTGCGATCATCGGACGCAGGCCGAGTTTATCGTGCGTACGACGCTTGTCGCGGCGGGTTTTGGAAATCTTTCGCTTAGGATGTGCCATTTTATTCTGGGTCTTTAAATAAGTCTTTTAATCCTTCCCACCTGGGGTCGGTTTGGTTGTCGTTTGCATCCGGGGCAGCCAGCTCAGCCAAGCGCTTCAGCATGTCCTGATTGCAGGGTTTTTCCGGCAGTTCGTCGCAGTTGCGGATAATCGGCAACGTAAGAACCACCAGGTCGAAAAACAATGGTGCCACATTGATAGAAGTCTCCGTGTGGGCTATTTCGAGCAAGTCGTCATCAACTTCCACTAAAGCGCCCGTTGTTTCTCGTTCTCCGGGAACACGCTGTTTCACCATCACCCGGTGGGCGGCTTTCACAGGATAGGAAAGCGGCTCCAGGCAACGATCGCAGGATACGGCAACAGCTCCTTCCACCTCCATATCCAACTGAAACAGGTGCTGTTTCTTGTCGAATACCAGATTGGCTTTCACATTGCCGGGCCCTGCCAGCGGAAATCCCAGGGTCTCAAAGAACGCAGCGTCGAGGTTGAATGCATAGTGATGCAGCCCGTCTTTTAACTTGACGAACGGAATCTCAAATTCTTCCAGGTCACTATCGTTTCTCAAAACGAACCGCGAAATTAGTTAATTCTCAGGACAATTTACTCGTTTATTCACATGAATCAGAAGTCGATGCGGAATCGTTCGCGCTTCATCTCGGCAAAAGGCAGGAAGCTGGATTTGCCGTGATCATAAATGGCGCGGCTTCCCACAATATTCAAGCCGTCGAACAAAGCATTCATGAACGATAAAGCGGAAGCTTCACCCTTCCCGGCAAGCGCATAGGCTGTGCCGTGATCGGGCGAAGTGCGTACCACCGGCAATCCGGCCGTATAATTCACGCCTTCATAGAAAGCGGCAGACTTAAACGGAATGAGACCTTGGTCGTGGTACATAGCCAGGATGGCATCGAACTGTGCAGCTTGCCCTGAACCGAAGAAGGAATCGGCTGAATAAGGGCCGTAGACCAACATTCCGTCTTTGCGCGCTGCCTCGGTTTCCGGTTTGATGCGTTCGATTTCCTCGCTGCCGAGCAAACCGCTGTCGCCTGCATGCGGGTTCAGGCCCAGCAAAGCTATCCGTGGCCTTGCTATACGAAAATCGCGCTGCAAGGCACTGTGCACCGTGCGGATGCGCGCGGCGATCTTCTCCCTGCTCAGTACATTGCTTACATCTTGCACCGGAACATGTTCTGTTACCAAAGCGATGCGCAAATCATCTGCAATGAGCATCATGGCATAGTTGTCTGCGCCCAGCGCTTTGGCGATAAACCCGGTGTGCCCATCAAAGCCGGGCAGGTTTTCAGCAACCGTAGCTTTATCTAGCGGTGAGGTGAGGATCATACCGATCTGACCTTGGGCTGCTGCTTCCACACAAGCCCGGAGCGAAGCCAACGCCTCCGCTCCTGCTGCTGCAGAAGGCTTGCCGAATTCGACCGCAAAATCTGCCGAACCGGTTGGAATCAGATTCAGTCGTCCAGGTTTTGCTTCTTCCGGAGTGGCAATCTGATGGAATGCCGGAGCCTCGATTCCTTTCGAAGCGAGTTGTTTCTTGGTGTAGATATAACTTTTGGCCGATGCGTACAGCACGGGAATGAAATGCTTCAAGAGCGTTTCATCGGCGAAAGCCTTTTGAATAATTTCCAGGCCAACGCCATTTGGGTCGCCCTGCGTTATCCCAACGCGTATGCGTTCATTTTCCATGTTGAGCCCTCCTTTTCAGATATTCAAGCATCAGGCGCACGCCGACACCGGTTCCACCTTTGGATGTGTAGCCGGAAGCAGTGTGTGTATAAGCTGTACCTGCAATGTCGAGATGCAACCAAGGGTAATCGGTGAAACTGCGCAGGAACATGGCTGCACTTTGTGCGCCCCCCTCGCCTTTTCCGAGATTCTTCAGGTCGCTGATATCTCCTTTCATTTCATCGGCGTATTCTTCCCATAATGGCAGTTCGGCCAGACGCTCGTAGGTTGCCTCACCGCAGTCGCGCAGGGTGCTCTTCACTTCATCTGAAGCATTGCCCATCAGCGCGCTGCCGTAACTGCCAAGAGCCCTGGCAGCTGCACCGGTCAAGGTGGCAAAATCGAACACCAGTTCAGGATTGTAACGCGTGGCATAACTCAGCGCATCGGCCAGAATGAGTCGTCCTTCTGCATCCGTATTGAGCACTTCCACGCTGAGGCCTTTATGGGTTGAAATGATATCGCCGGGGCAAATGGCGTCTTCACCGGGCCGGTTGTCGGTAATCGGAACCAGACCGACAATGTACAGCGGCATTTTCAAACCGGCTGCGCCGCTCATCACCGCGCCCACCACCGCAGCTCCGGCCATATCGCACTTCATGTAATCCATGCTTTGCGGGGTAGGCTTGAGGCTGAGACCACCGGTGTCAAACACGACGCCTTTACCTACCAGTACTATGGGTTTCTTGTTCACTGCACCGGCTGGTTTGTATTCCATAATAGCAAACACGGGTGGCTTTTGTGATCCTTTATTTACCGCGAGTAAACCGTAGAATTTCTGCGAGGTGATTTTGGATTTATTCCAGATATCGACATCAAAACCATACTCCGCTCCAAGTTTCGCAAACGCTTCACCCAATGCTGCCGCATCCAGATGACTGGAGGGTTCGTTCACAAGGTCGCGGGCGATCATGGTGGCTTCGACTGCCATATCAACGGCTTGCAGCGTTTTGCCATCAAGCTGTTTGGAATCGACAAGTATTTCTTCCGGGTAAACGGTTTCTGTTTTCTGGGTTTTGTGCCGTTGGAAACGATAAGCAGCGAGACGCAGCCCTTCGTAAACCGCAGCGGCGTATTCTTCGTTCTTTTGCAAATCGCAAAGGCGCAGCGAGCGTAATTTGCGCTGCTGTATTTGTTGCTGGACAGCTGCCGCAGCCTTGCGCAGGCGTTCCAGCTCGGGATAACCGCTTTTACTGCCGCAGTATTCAAAGAACATGGAATTGCCGGTCAGATGCACAGAATAACTGTTATCGCCATTTGCCGTGCGTTTTTGAATATGCGTTACCAACTCTTCATCGAGACCTGCGTCTTTCAATTCGGCGGTATCCGAGAATAGAAACAGGATGGATTCAGACTCAAGTGCTGTGGCCTCCTCCCGTTTATGTTTCTTTGGTTTCTTGTCTTTGCTGCCCATAAATAAAAACAGGGACGAATCTAATGATTCCGTCCCTGTTCGTAAGGATTACTTTGGTCAAATATCAACCTTGCAAAGCAGCTGCACCGCCCACGATTTCAGAGATCTCGCGGGTAATGGCAGCCTGGCGTGCCTGGTTGTATTGTAAGCGAAGCGACTTCAGCAGTTCGCCGGCGTTTTCGGTGGCCTTATCCATTGCAACCATCCGCGCTCCGTGTTCTGCCGCATTGGAATCCAGCAACGCGCGGTAGAGATGTGTTTTCAGGCTGCGGGGAATCAACTCCTCGAGAATGGCCACTTTACCCGGTTCAAAAAGGTAATCGTTCTTGCGGGCACTTTTGGCTTTGTTCTGCTGCATGTCTACGGGAAGAAATACGTCGTTGGTAATGAGCTGGGTTGCAGCATTCTTGAACTGGTTGTACACCAGCTCAACGCGATCGTATTGTCCATCCAGGAAAGACTTCAGAATATCATCACCGGCTGAAAAAACATTTTCTGAGCTCAGCTGACCGAACAGCCCCATGAAACGGTTGTCGAAAGTAACCGGATAGCGGCGGAAAAACTCGTAACCTTTCTTCCCTATGGGAAGTATAGTCACTTTTCCGGCAGCCATCTGTGCTGCGTATTTGCCTTCGAGCAGCGAGCGGGTGCGACGGATTACATTGGTATTGAACGCACCACACAGACCGCGGTCGCTGGTAATTACCACCAGCAAAACTGTGCGGGGATCGCGGTCTTTGAAGAAACGCGCGAGGCTTTCATCTTCCACCGAGTCTTCCAGGTTCGCCATCACCTCTTTCAGCTTGGCGGCATAGGGTCGCATACGAACGATTCCGTCTGTCGCCTTACGCAGCTTGGTGGCAGATACCAGCTTCATTGCTTTGGTGATCTGCTGGGTGGAGATGGTGGACGAAATCCTGCTTCTGATCTCTTTGAGGTTAGCCATCGGTGTTCAGGAATCAGGCGTTCTGGAAATCTTTCGCAATCTCTTTGCAGGCAGCTTCGAGTACAGAGGTGATCTGTTCGTCGATTTTACCGGCTTTGATCAGGTCGAGCGTATCGCGGTGTTTGGCATCCAGGTATTCGAGGTAACGCGCTTCAAATTCACGTACCTTGTTCACAGGGATACTGCGCAGCAGCCCATTTGTACCACAATAGAGAATAGCAACTTGCTTTTCAACCGGAACAGGTGAAAACTGCCGTTGCTTCAGTACTTCCACGTTGCGCGAACCCTTATCGAGAACGGCTTTGGTGGCAGCATCGAGGTCAGATCCAAACTTGGCAAAAGCTTCCAGTTCACGGTACTGAGCCTGGTCAAGTTTCAGGGTACCTGCTACTTTCTTCATCGACTTGATCTGCGCGTTACCACCCACACGGCTTACTGAGATACCCACGTTAATTGCAGGACGTACACCGGAGTTAAAGAGGTTGGATTCGAGGAAGATCTGACCGTCGGTGATGGAGATTACGTTGGTCGGGATATAAGCAGACACGTCGCCGGCCTGTGTTTCAATAATCGGGAGTGCTGTGAGCGATCCTCCACCTTTCACCTTGTCGCGGAGGTTTTCGGGAAGGTCGTTCATCTGGCGGGTAATTTCGTCGCTCGCGTTCAGTTTGCAGGCGCGCTCAAGCAAGCGGCTGTGCAGATAAAACACGTCGCCGGGGTAGGCTTCACGTCCCGGTGGGCGACGAAGCAGCAGCGATACTTCGCGGTAAGCCACGGCCTGTTTTGACAGGTCGTCGAATACAACCAGTCCTGCATGGCCCTGGTCGCGGAAGAATTCACCGATAGCGGCGCCGGTCATAGGCGCAAAGAACTGAAGCGGAGCAGCAGCGCTGGCAGGAGCCGAAACTACTACAGTGTAAGCCATGGCGCCTTTCTCTTCGAGCGACTTTACCACCTGCTTTACAGTAGATTCTTTCTGACCACAAGCCACATAGATGCAATAAACAGGCTTACCTGCTTCGAAGTTCTGACGCTGGTTGATGATGGTATCGATGGCCACAGCAGTTTTACCTGTCTGGCGGTCACCGATGATCAGTTCGCGCTGACCGCGACCGATTGGAATCATCGCATCGATGGCCTTGATACCGGTCTGCAGCGGCTCTTTAACGGGCTCGCGGTACAGAACGCCCGGGGCTTTGCGCTCCAGGGGCATTTCGAAGGTTTCACCGCTGATCGGTCCTTTGCCGTCAACCGGTTCACCGAGTGTATTCACAACGCGGCCAAGCATGCCGAAGCCAACGGGAACAGAAGCAATTTTACGGGTGCGTCGCACCGTATCGCCTTCTTTAATTTCCGTGCTGCTGCCGAGCAATACGGCACCTACGTTATCTTCTTCCAGGTTGAGCACCACGGCGCGAACGCCATTGGCAAACTCTACGAGTTCACCGCTCTGTACGCTGGAAAGTCCGTAGATACGCGCAATACCGTCGCCCACCTGGAGCACGGTGCCTACTTCTTCAAGACTGGCGGCTGCGTTGAACCCGGCAATCTGTTCTTTCAGTATGGCTGAAACCTCGTCTGGTCTGATCTGTGCCATTGTTATGCGATGTTAAGTTCTTTCTTAAGTTTTTGAATTTGGGTTTGGATGGAAGTATCGAAAATCTTGTCTTCGAAACGAATAACAAGACCTCCAACAATTTCCGTATTCTCTTCGGTCTGTAAAACGACCTCTTTGGCACCTGTTTGCTTTTGCACGAACCGGGAAACCTGCTCGCGTGCACCGTCGCCGAGTGGAGAGGCGCTGATCACGCGGGCATTTACGCGGCCGCATGATTTGTCCCACACCTGCACAAAGGCTTCAGCTACCTGAGCCAGAAGTTCTTCTCTTTTACGGTCGAGCAGCATTTGCAAAAGTCCTTTGCTCAGTTCGTGGAACCCGGCAAAGATTTTCGCGAAGGCGCCAGACTTAGCATGCGTTGGAATTACGGGGCTTGCGAGGAAGGCCGAGAATTCGCGGTTTTCCTTACAAAGGCTCAGTGCACTGCGCATATCGTCTGCGATGGCCGCAGCGGCGCCGTTCTCCTGCGCTTTCAGGAAAAGCGCATCGGCGTATCGTTTGGCTATTCTGAATTCAGACATGCGGGATTAGCTGGCAGCTCCTTGTTCTCCGTTGCTGAGGTTGCGCAGGTGTTCTTCGATGATGGCGCGCTGCTCTGCGTTGTCTTCCATGCGGCGACCAACGAGTTTAGCGGCGATTTCGAGAGAGAAACCTGCCACCTGATTTTTCAGTTCGCTGATAGCTGCGTTCTTTTGTCTTTCGATTTCGGTCTGAGCCTTCTCAATCAGCTTGCGGGCTTCATCATCGGCAGCCGATTTGGCTTCTCCAATGATTTTATCTTTAATCTCGCGTGCTTCTTTGAGAATCCGATCGCGCTCCTGACGGGCTTCCGCCAGCAGGGCTTCATTCTGATTTTTGAGCTCGGCCATTTCGCTGCGTGCTTTTTCTGCACTTTGCAAGGCCGCTTCGATAGACTCTTCGCGCTCCCTGATCATTTTGAGGATGGGCCCCCAGGCAAGTTTGCCCAGAAGGAACACCACAGCCAGGAAAGCCACGCTGGTCCATATAATGGTTCCTAATCCGGCGGATAGCATTTCTTTTTTTTCTTAGTTGTCAAAAAATCGGAGCCGGCCGAAGCCGGCTCCGGTGACAGTCTTAACCAAGCACTACGAGGAGGCATACGATCACAGCAAACAGGGCAACGCCCTCGATCAGGGCCGCGGCCACGATCATGTTTGCGCGAATGTCGCCGGTAGCCTCAGGCTGACGGGCAATGCTCTCCAGTGCGGAGCCACCGATACGGCCAATACCGATACCGGCACCGATAGCTGCGATTCCAGCGCCGATTCCAGCCCAACCGGCTGCGGCAGCTGCTTCAAGAAGGATGGTTAACAATTCCATGTTGTTGATATGTGAGTTATGGTTTTTTAGGTTTAATGATGGGCCTCTTCCACGGCACTGCCAAAATAGATGGCTGCCAGCAGGGTGAATACATAAGCTTGCAGGAAGGCTACCAGCAGCTCGATTACGTTCATGAAAATCATGAACACCAGTGAACCTACACCTACACCATAACCCGCTCCTGCACTCTGCTGCCCGAAAATGAAGATCAGACTCACAAAGGAAAGGATGATGATGTGGCCGGCAGTAATGTTCGCCGTAAGACGAATCATCAGTACCGCCGGCTTGATGAAGATACCAAGAATTTCAATTGGAACCAGGATAAACTTGATGGGTGTGGGAACGCCATGGGGCCATAAGATATGCGACCAGTAGTTTCCGTTTCCGTTGATGGTGGTAATGATAAATACGATGGCGGCAAGGACAATCGTTACACCCAGGGTTCCCATGATGTTAAAACCACCGAGGAAAGGCATCAGTCCAAGCATGTTGGCCACCCAGATGAAGAAGAAAGAACTCAGTAGAAAAGGCATGAACCGGTCTGCCTTTTTCGCACCGATGCTGGGAACCGCTACTTCGTCGCGTATGAAAAGGATCAGGGGCTCAACAAACGACTGCAAGCCTTTGGGAGCCATACCCCGACGCTTCTTATAAGCTGAAGCCACGCTGATGAACATCCAGAGAACGATAAACGCTGTGATGAACAGGCCTGCAACGCTTTTGGTGATAGACAGGTCAAGCGGTTGCGCATTGGTCGGATGGCCATGGGTATCGAAGGTCAGCTCTCCGTTCGGGGCGCTGTAGATTTTCTCGTGAAACAGGGCATAGCCGTTGTGCGCGCCGTAGTGAACATGCTTACCGGCTGCAATTGCCTCTTTCTTATTATGGTAGAAGTGGGAAGAACTGAACACGCTGAGGCCTGATTCTCCTTTGATAATAACAGGCAGGTAGAGTGAATAGTGTTTTTCGTCTGCAGCCCCTTCGTTAAGGGTAAAGAAATGGATCTCATGCGCATCGGAAATATGGTGCATGATCATTTCGCCTGCATTGAAAGACGATTTTTCTTCTGCATGCGCAGTTGCGGCAGCCGGATCGGCCACCAAAGTATCGCTGGCACGGAGATCATTTCCGAGGCTCAAGCATGCGAAAAACGCGCAAAAAGCTCCGGTAGTGAGATTTTTTGTGATAGTCTGAATTGCGGGAACCCTATGTTTTACGGCCATCTTCTGCTGCAGGCGTTTCTTTTGAATCGGGGCGCAAGTTAGGCAGAACGGCCAAAATTTCAAAAAAGGTAAAAATGAAATATCCCAGAAAGAAAATCGCGATGAACACAATGTCTTTTTGACCCGTTTTCCAGATGACGCCACCAACGAACAAGAGAGATAAGAACATACGAGCCAGGTTACCCAGCATAAGGGCACGTATGTGCTGTGCCGGTTTACTGACAAAAGTCATGTTCAGCCGGTAAGTAAGCAGGGTTATTCCCCAGAGAAAGACGACTGCAAGAAACCAATGCGCCTGCGGTACCAGTTTCAGATAGATGGTTGACACTCCGATGGCAGCGGCCATGGAGAGAGCCAGGAAAGTAAGGCGGATAAAAAATGATCCTGATTTCATTTCACTCTGCTAATAAAGGAATACATGGAACCTGCGACACCCAGAAGGGCGAAAACCAATGTATATAGCGGGAAATCAGGAGGGAAACGGCGGTCGAGCCAGCGACCGGCGAGAACAAGTGCCAATATTGTGATCAGCATCTGTATGCCCATACCCGCGAATTGCAGGAAATTATTCCGCGCCGGCTGCTTTTTCTCCGGCAAGGGGTTTATTGGTCTTGGTTACGCCCGGGGCTCCTTCGCGCTTGGCGGATGTCATGTTACAGTTGCCGTTGAATTGCGCACCGCTTTCAATCACCAGCTTATCGGCGGTGATATCGCCTTCAATGCGCGCTCCGGGTTTCAGCAACAGGGTTTCGAGCACCGAGATATTTCCTTTTACCAAACCGGACACAGTGGCGTGGCGGGCCTGGATATTACCGGTAACAACTGACGATTCGCCGATAACCAGCCTGGAACGCGCCTCAATATTGCCGGTGATATTCCCGTCGATGCGGATATCGCCTTCAGAAACAAGGTCACCCTGAACCGATGTGCCCGGTCCGATGATATTCAGGATGTTCGGCGAAACCGAATCCATTTTTTCCTTTCCTTTTTGAAACATGCTTCAGCAGATTGGGTTGAAACGCAAAGTTATCCTATAGCAGGCAGAACTGTACTATTTTCTCAGCACAGGTCTTTTCATCCCTGTAGAATCGAGGTTTCTTTCGTCTTCGCCAAGAATTTTCTGCAGTGCTTCTTGTTTTTGCTGGTTCTGTTCTTGCAGCCTTGTTAGTTCGTCTACCTGTTGGGTAAGTTCAATGATAGCAGCGTTATCACTCACTTTGCCATAACCCGGCACCAGCTGGCGCAACGGGGTGTAGGCGATGAGTAAAAAAATCACGAACGTAAACAGCAACAGCGACGAACTGAGCAGCATAACCACGTTCATAGGCGTAAGCCGGATAGAGAACACATCTTGCAGCGAGCCATCGTTGAGCAACACCAGCCGATACTTGTTCTTTAATTTCTTGAGTATTTTCTGTTTTTTTGAGGACATTTTCCCTTCTGTGGGCAATTATTACAGGCGTACGAAGTTAGAGATTTTGGTTCAACCACTCATGTCATCCTCCCGAAGGCTGTTGCCGCTGATACTTTTTCTGGCCATAGCGTCTTGCAAGAACAGTGAATCCTGGACGGCCAGGCAATGGCACAATACCGTAGCGCACTATAACACCTATTTCAACGCACGCGAAAAGGTACGGCTTACAGAAAAAGATTTGCGCGACCGCTTCACCGACCGCTTCGACAAGGTTCTTGAAATCTACAACTACGGCGATGAAGCGGCACTGCTGAACAATGGCGGCACGATGGACGAGGTGCTCAAAAAAACCAGCAACCTGGTAGACAAGCACCCGAAAAGCAAATGGGTCGACGATGCGTACATGCTGATGGGAGAGTCATACTTCCTTCGTGGCGACTTCATTGCCGCGAAAGACTTGTTCCAGTTCGTCTATTCCCGTTTCAAAGACAGGGATGTAAAAGCCGCCAGTCAAATCGGGGTTTTTCGCTGCCTGTATATGATGAACAAGCTCGATGATGCGGAAGGCTTGGTCAGTTCGCTGAGCAGCGACAAAGAGTTTCCTGCATCGCTGCGCTATGCGTTGGATGAAGCCAAGACTGCCATTTACATCCGAAAGGAGCGCTATCCTTCCGCTGTCGAACCGCTAAAGCGTCTGATTGCTGCAACACGCAATCGCACGCGCAAGGCGAGGCTTTGGTTCATTCTCGCACAGGTTGAGCAAAGGGCAGGCAAAAACGATGAAGCGGCTGCGCACTATGCCCGCGTAATCAAGATGAACCCTCCTTATGAGATGGCATTCAATGCGCAGATCAATCAGGTATTGTGTATCAATGCCGGTCAGAAAGGCGATCTCAGGCAGGCAAGGGCCCTGCTGAAGCAGATGCTGAAAGACGATAAGAACTTCGACTACCTCGATCAGATTTATTTCCGCCTGGGTGAAACCGAAGCACGCGACCGCAACTGGGCAAAAGCCGTAGAATACTACAACCTGTCACTCCGCAACAGCAAAGGCAATAAAGACCAGATGGCAGGCACTTACCTTGCGCTGGCCGATTACTACTTCAGCGCCCAACGGTTTGAGAAATCCGGATTGTATTACGACAGTGCCGTTGGTGTGCTGCCCCGCGAGAATGCCAATTACAACAAGATTGCGGCAAAAAGCCAGATGTTGGGCGAATTGGTGCGTCATTTGGCGACCATCCGCGAACAAGACAGCTTGTTGCGTCTTGCCGCAGACCCCGTGTTATTGGAACGTACGGTTGACCGGTTGGTTGCACTAGACCGCGAGCGTCAACAACAACAACAGAATCAGCCCGCACCTCCCCCACCGCCTCCGGGTGGTGTGCAGGGTGACCCGATGGCCGGAGGCGCGGCGGCGTTTCCATTCTATAATGCAGCCCTTCGCGCAAGGGGATACAATGAATTTGTGCGCATTTGGGGGCAGCGGGAAAACCGAGATTACTGGCGTTTGAAGAACAAGCGCACCATGGCCGAAAGTATTAACCCGGGCGGAGGTGGCGCAGGCAGCGACACCGGAGAATCTGCTGAAGTTATTCCACCCGGCATTCCGCCCGACCGCAGGCGCTATTATACCGGCATACCTTTCTCAGAAAAGGGTAAGACCGATGCAAAGGAAAAGATTGCCCAGGCCATGGTTGGCGCCGGGAATGTGTACCGTGAAAAGCTGCAGGATTGCAAACAGGCAAACGAGATGTACCGTGCCTTCCTGAATCGATTTGCCAATCATAGCCTCGAGCCTCAGGTGCTTTTCAATACGGTCAAATGTGCCCGCATGAACGACGACAAAGCAGAAGCAAGCAAATACGAAAAGCTCCTGGCTGAGAAGTACCCTTCCAGCACCTACGTTACCGTGCTCAGGCAACAGGAACAGCAGGATTCCACCGGCAGCAAACCGGTTTCAGAAGGAGATGCCGATCAGGTTGAAGCGCTCTACCGAAGTATGTACGACGCATTCCGCGCAGGCAACTACCAGGAAGTATTGCGGCTGCGGGCATTGGCAGATAAAGAGTATAGTGGCAACAGCCTGCAAGGTCAATTCGACTACCTGTATGCATTGACACTTGGTTACATGGGCGATCTGGACAAGGCCATCGTTTTGCTCCGTGCCATTACTTCAGATTATTCAGGAACACCGATTGCGGTTGCGGCGGCAGACATCGTAAACCTTTGGGAAAGCCGTCAGAATGCAAGTGAATCGACAACCGAAGCTGCAGATACCACCTTTAAATGGGATAGCAAAGACGACTTGTTCTTTCTCCTTATTGTAAACCGCGGCGGCGACATGAACAGGATACGTGCCGCTTTGTCTGACCACAACAGCCGCAACCACGCTTCCAAGGCTTTAGAAACAGGACGCCCCGCTGTGGCAGGAGATTTTTACACCATTCCCGTTAAAGGTTTTAAAACCAAGGATGATATGCGCGCTTACCTGAGTCAGACTTCAGGCGACAATACCTGGCAGCAAACCGCCGGGTCGCCCGAAGTATTCTGTTGTCTGATCAGTCAGCGCAATTATGCCGCCCTCCTGAGTTCAGGTAAGGTAGAAATCTATCGCAAACTGTTCAGTCGGAATTACAAATAACATCGCACACATACATGGCTAAAGGCAAATCAGACTGGTTCATCCCCAAATTCTGGAAATGGTATGGAGCCGGCATCGGTTTCGTCGTGTTCTTCTTCTTGCTGCTGAATTTTGGTTTATTTGGCTCGTTGCCGGATATCACAGAGCTCGAGAATCCGAACAGCGCCCTGGCCAGTGAAATTTATTCAGAAGACGGGGTGGTAATTGGTAAATATTACCGCCAAAACCGCACCAACGTAGCATACGACGATCTCGCTCCGGCGTTGCGCGAAGCGCTCATAGCCACTGAAGACGTCAGGTTTTATGCGCATTCCGGTATCGACTTGCGGGGATTAACCCGGGCGATAGTTTTTCTGGGGAAAGCCGGTGGTGCCAGTACCATCACGCAACAGTTGGCCAAGAACCTATTCAGTGAAAAACCCCGTTGGAAACTCACGCGTCTCATCCAGAAGATGCAGGAATGGATCATCGCCATCAGGCTTGAAAGGCGATATACGAAGGAAGAGATTCTCACCATGTATCTCAATACTGTTCCTTTTTCAGGCCATTCTTTTGGGATAAAGGCAGCAGCACGCGAATTCTTCAATAAAACACCAAAAGAGCTCAAGGTTGAGGAAGCTGCGGTGCTGGTAGGTATGCTGCAGGCTCCATCGGCTTACCATCCGAAACGAAATCCTGAACGCTCAATGGTTCGCCGGAATGTGGTGCTTAGCCAGATGGTGAAAGCCGGTTTTCTTGCAGATGCCGACTTTGAAAAGTTGAAAACCCAGAAAATCAAGATCGACTTCAAAACCGGCAGCGAAGACGGTATGGCTCCCTACTTCCGGGATATCCTCGCCAAGGATCTGGAAGTATGGTGTAAAGACAATGGCTACGACCTCTACAAGAGCGGACTGAAAATTTACACCACTATCAACAGCAAAATGCAGCGCTATGCGGAAGAAGCTGCTATGCGCCACATGAAGGAAAACCAGGCAGCATTCGACAAAGCCTGGGGGAAAGACCAGCCCTGGCGTTACCTCGAAACGTACAAGGTCATTCCCGGCTATATAGAAAAGGAACTCAAGAAAAGTGAAAGGTGGGCCAGTCTGAAACGCAGTCTGGGCAATGACGAAGACGCCATCCTCGCCGAACTCAAAAAACCGATCCCTATGACTGTATTCGGTTGGAACGGCGAGCGCGATACGGTTATGAGTCCTTTCGACTCCCTGGCCTATATGAAGCGATTCCTGCATTGCGGTTTCATTGCCATCGATCCGTCGACAGCGCAGGTACGGGCCTGGGTTGGCGGCGTGAATCACAAGTATTTCCAATACGACCATGTGAACCGCAAGGTTTCCAGGCAAATCGGATCGACTTTCAAGCCTTTTGTTTATGCTGCGGCAATCGACATCAACAAAGTGAGTCCATGCACCAGTTTCCCGCGGGAGTACACCACTTTCTACGGCTACGGCAAACCCTGGACACCGCGCAACTCAGATGGTTCTTCAGGAGGCTCACTCACCATGGCGCAAGGTTTAGCAAAATCGGACAACCTGATAACGGCGCAGATTATGAAGAGTCTAGGCGCAGAAGGCCCGGAGGCGATCATCAAGATGGCGGAGCGCATGGGTGTGGATCGAAAAAAAATCCCTGCTGTTCCATCCATTTGTCTGGGTGCCCATGAACTTTCGCCCTTTGAGATGGCGAGTGCATTTACGACTTTCCTGAACAAAGGATTATGGATTGAGCCATCATATCTGGTTCGGATTGAAGACAAGAACGGCAACCTGCTGGCTGAGTTCACCGATCAGAAACACGATCAGATATTGAGTGAAGAAAAGGCTTATCTCATTTTCAAAATGCTCGAGGGTGTGGTAAATGGAGGCACTGCTTCGAGGTTGCGCTATCGTTACAACCTCACGGGCTCAATCGGCGGAAAAACCGGCACAACCCAAGGCAATGCAGACGGATGGTTTATGGGCGCTTCACGCGATCTGGTGTGTGCGAGCTGGGTTGGAGGCGACGATCCGAGTATCCGTTTCCGCACGATGGCGCAGGGACAAGGAGCCAGTTCTGCCTTACCAATTTATGCCTATTTCATGCAAAAGGTTCAGGCCGACGTCTCCTTAGGGTTTGTTGCCCCGCCTTTGGACGCCCCCAGCGGTGAACAGACAATAGTTGGCGATTGCGGAACACCTTCGATCACAGACTTCAGCGACGCAGATGAGTTAGAAGGCTACGGCAAGTAGCGAACACCTATCAGATTGAAACGAAAAAATCCCGCTTTTGGCGGGATTTTTTGTGTGCGCTTATGCGACAATCAGTGGCGAAGAAACTGATTTACGTCCAGCTTAATCGGGTCGTACTGCATGGCTGCAGCGCCTTTTCGGATAATCTTCAAGGTGTGAAGGGCTGTACCGTCGGTGATGGTATTCACCACATCCTGACCTTCCATCACTTTACCAAAAACGGTGTGTTTGAAATCGAGCCATGGGGTGGCCACATGCGTAATAAAAAACTGGCTGCCATTGGTAGCAGGGCCGGCATTGGCCATGCTGAGAATACCTGGACCGCTGTGAAGGAGTTGGGGGTGGAATTCATCGATAAACCGATAACCCGGACCGCCGCGGCCATCGCCTTGTGGATCGCCGCCCTGAATCATAAAGTTCGGGATGCAGCGATGGAAGGTCAGTGAATCGTAATAGGGAACGCCGGCCGGCTTTGCTGCATTCGGGATTTTTCCTTCAGCAAGGCCTACAAAATTTGCAACCGTAAGCGGTGCTTTTTCGTATTCCAGGGAACAAATGATACGGCCTTTTGCCGTATTGAATTCGGCATACAAGCCATCTGGGAAGCCGCTATACGGTTCCGGTAAAGAAATTGATTGATCCATAATGGGTTTGGGTTGTTCGGATTTAGAGATGTTGCGCGATTTGCAAGCCGGGGCAAGTAATGTGATTAGCGCGCAGCAGAGAGCGAAGTTATATTTCATTGTTGATACAGGTCTGTTTCCAGTTGAAGCTTACGCGAAAGTGATGCTTTTACGCGTTGAAAGGAATGATGGATCATTTCGCGGAGCAGCGATTCGGGTATTCCATCAAAAAGCACGGTATTCCAGTGCTTTTTATTCATATGATAACCAGGCTGAACTTGTGGATAAGCTTCACGCCAGGCCAATGCTTGTTCCGGATCAGCCTTCAGGTTCATGCGATCGGCGGGTTCAAGACTGAGCAGGCAGAATATCTTTCCATGCAGGCGGAACACGAGTGTATCGTTTCCGAACGGCATATCTTCCGTTGTCATGGGAAGCGAGAGGCATTCCTTTCTGACCCATTCCACATTCATGGTCCGTTTCTTGTGCATGGCAAAGGTAAAGCGCTACCGTAATTTTGAAAGTCTGAAAATGCAGCGAAAAAAATCCATCTCCATCTTTTTGCTTCTGACCGGCATATTGCCGATGGTCACAGCACAAGGTCGCATCAAATTCGAAGGCCTGACCATCAAAAATGAAACTGCTTTCTACAAAGGCAAGCCGTTCACGGGCGTTTCGGTTGCCACGTACGAAGACAATACACTGGCCGAGGAAGTAAATTGGAAGGAAGGCAAAATGGACGGAATGAAAACCGAGTACTACCAGGGAGCGGGCATTCACGCGCGCGTTGGTTTCCGCGACAACCGCCGCAATGGAGGTTTTACCTATTTCTACCGCAACGGCAGGCCTAAACTGAAAGGCACTTACCGCGACAACCTGTTACACGACTCGCTTTGGTCCTGGTATCCCAGTGGTGGCTTGCAATACCTGCATGTATACGACAAAGGGATCAAGACTGGAAGAATGATCACCTGGTTCAGCAACGGGGCGATTGAACAGGAATGCATGCTCATCGGTGGCAAGCCTCACGGTGAAATGCGGAACTATTATATGGACAGCAGCTTGCGCAGCATTATCCACTACAATAGGGGCGTGCGGGAAGGAAGCGCTTTGACCTGGCACAATACAGGTTGCCTTGCCGAGGAAGCTTACTATAAGAATGGCATGCTCGACAGTGTGCACCGCGTTTGGGACAATCTGCGCTGCGAGCTCATACGATCCGGTTCTTACACGAAAGGTAAAAAAGAAGGCACCTTCCTGACCCTCGATTTTCTGGGTGACACCATTTCGCTTGAAACCTTCCGAGAGGGAAAACTTCACGGGCCTTACATCACCTGGCACGAAAAGCTGCGCGATACCGAAGGAAGCTATTTCAATGGCAAGAAGCATGGTTACTGGAAACACAACCAATCCAACAAGTACCAATGGCGTGAAGGTGAATACGATGAAGACACACAAATCGGCACCTGGTGGTATTATGATACCAAAGGAAGGAAATTGATGTTGCAGCGTTTCGACGATAACGGCAACCTGCTGGAGGAGAAGGTATTCAAGAAGATCTGATGGCCGCTTTTCCTGACACCCTGCTCGCCGGCATCAGCGGTCTGAGCGGTTCCGGCAAGACCTTCCTGATAGGCAAACTGCGCGAGGCACTTGGCAGCAATGCCTGTTTCATTTCATTGGATGATTATTACCGGCCTTACCACGAGCAGGCCGTTGATGAAAATGGTGTTACCAACTTCGACTTGCCCGGGGCTTTGGAATCGGAAAGGTTTATCACGGATGTAGAGAACCTGCTGCGGGGCCGGCCGGTGATATTGAGGAAGTACCAGTTTGAAAACTTCGGAGCCGAGGAGCAATTCGAAGAGATTCAGCCGGCTCCGATTGTGATAGCCGAAGGGTTGTTCGTGTTTCATTTTCATGAAGTGCGCAACCTGATGGACGTTCGGATTTTCGTTGAAACGGATCCGGATATCAGCTTGCAGCGCCGCTTGTTCCGCGACACGCGCGAGCGGGGAATAACCGAAGAGCGGAGCCGCTACCAATGGGATTACCATGTTATGCCAGGATACCGAAACTATGTGCTGCCATACAGGGAAAGCTGCGATTTGATTGTGCACAACGAAGGTGAGCCGACGGGCAATGTGGAACGGATGAAATCTGCGATATTCGCAAAGCTCAGTCCGGCCGCAGCCGCCCGCATCGTATGAACATCCCCCACCTGTACCGCTGGCGTATTGGCAGCATCCTTGTATTTAATCTGTATCTGCTGGCTGAAGTGTGGTTAGATCCGGCTTCTGTTTACACAGTTTTGTTGCTATTCTGTTTGCGGAACATCAGCATCGGCCTTGCCAATGTATTCAAGATCCTGTTTGTGAAATCGAATGAGATGGATGCGGACGGCAACCGTGTATTCAGCGGCATCCGAAAGGTGTTTGTGGCCGGTTTCTTCACCATGCACTATGGCACATTTCAAATGGCCTATCTCATTTTCCTTCTTACGCTCCGTTTTGAGCACGTCGATTTCAGGTTGCAGCCAATGGTCATTTATCCGGCTTTGATCTTGCTTTTCATCTCGACTTTTCTCGGTTTGCCGGCGAACATCCGGGCGGCGACACAACGCAATGCCGGCTTGGGTGAGCTCATGTTCCTCCCCTATTTGCGGATACTCCCGATGACGATTCTCATTCTCGTAAATGCCTATTTACAAGATTTCCGGGGGATTGCCTTGTTTGTATTCATGAAGCTGTTAGCAGATGTAGCTATGTATGTGTTTACAGATGGGAAGTCTGAACGGCACACTGCCTGAACCTCAGAAATTGACTCCGAAGCTGAATTTCAATCCGAAGTTTCTGGCACCCGCTACCCCCCTGTAAGTGAGGCGGTGTACAGCGTCGATCCGGAAGAATTTCAGGATATTCTCGATGCCATAACCCAGTTCAAGGTATGGTTCTGTAGGGTTAAAAGTGCTGAAGGGTGTCACGACCTGGCCTCTGTCGAATTGTGGAATCAAGGCCCGGTTGCCTGGGTCGAGGGTACCGTAAATGGCTTTAGCAGTTAATACTTCTCTCCATTTCAGCTTCCGAATCAAGGGAACGCGGTTGAAAAAAAGACCTGCCAGGTGGTGATCGAAGGCAGCGGCGTAACTCCGGTCGGTAATGAATTCGAACAGGTTCATTTGGTTGTAGGCGCGCTGGCTATAGACAAAAGACTGGTTGCCGACATGCACATTGAGCAATGGATAAGGCAGGTTCTGAAATGTTTGTGCGTATTCAAAACGAAGATGGCTTCGTCCGAACAAGCCCCAGGTTTTGGTATAGTCTGCAGCGATTCGGATTTTGTCGAAGCGGAACTGTCCGCCGAGAAAGTCGCGGAAACCGCGGGTATAGTTCAGGTAGAAAACAACGCCTTCGGTACGCACCTGGACGCGCTCATTGTCGTTGATCAGAAAGTAATCGCGTGGTGCAAAGCGCATATCGACGTTTAACACCGTGGTTTGGAATCGGGAGCGAATATCGCTGGTATCGCCGGGTACAGGCATGTATGCAAACCTGAAGTTCCCGATGGGCCTGAATTGGTAATCGCGTGTACGCAGCGAAAGGGTAATACGCAGACCGCGGTACACATCGCTTCCGATGGCGAAAGTGTTTTCTCTGGTCAGGTTGAGTTGGTTGCTTGCCAGGAGGTTAAAGGCTGTGAAGGCGCTGCTGCTGAAATCGACATCGGTAATCCCGATCTGGTCTACATCTACCCTGCGGAAAGCGGTGAGGGTTGTCCAGGTATTCCGATCGGCGATCCAGGTTCCCTTCAACTGGTATTTGAACCGTTGGTCCCGGTATCCATAGGCACCAAAACCTTGAAAGACCCAGCGATTCGAAAATCGGATATTGGTGCGGAAGCCGAAACGGTTTCTGAAGCCTTCCCAAGGGTTATAGCTCACGAGGTATTGGTAGGGTCCCAGACCTATTCCATCTACTTTCAGGTATCCATCCACCAGGAAATTGACAACATCCACATAGCTTCGGATAATAGGCAGGTTAACGAGGGTATCAATGGTATTAAAGACCCGGCTTTCTTCCTCGCTCATGGCTTCGTGCCGGTTGTTCTGCCAGAAAGTATCCTGCTGGTTGAGTGCACCTTCTTCCACTTCCATTTTTTCGCTGTAGAATGAAAGGGGTCTGTTCTGGTTAACTTTAATATTCCGATAGGTTGTCGAAGAGGTGGCCACCATTCCGGCCGCTTTGGTATTCACCTCGACCACATCAACGAGAATGCGGCTTTTGGTATTGATCCATGCACCTGCTTCGGTGGGTTCATATTCTTGTGTGATTCGGAACTTCTCTACATAGTTCAGGTTGGCGGTGTTGTTGACTTCAAGCGAAAGCCGCATCAGGGCAAAGCTGGAATCTTCAATCCACACATCGCCGGTAAAGGCGAGGTCTTTGGGATTTTTAGGCCTGAGGCGAATGTGGAAGATCTTCCGCGGCCCGCTGTTGTCGACATCGGCTATCCGAAATTGATAAACAGCAAGGGCTGAAGCGCTGACTGGTGATACGAGTCCTTTGTCGAGTATGACGATGGTATTCTTGTAAAAGTTGTAGCTGACGAAAGACGATCCGATAACTTGTGAAACGAAGGTCCCATCCTGAATTCCGACTCCTTTAAGGCGGCTGGCGCGGATGGTTTCTTTCCAGATACGCGGATTCCGGTTGTAATAATAGTCGCTGAGTGATTCGCTCATAAACACCGGCAGCACGGCGCGTTGGCTATCTGCGGAAAGGAATGCGATGGTATCGAAAAGCGGTCCGATTTGTTGGCCTATTTTTCGTTTTCGGAGGTTTTCTGAGATATTATTCACCGCAATGGTAATGCGTGTGAAGCTTTCGCATTCCCATTGATCGAGGCGATCGGGGTCGTTGAATTCCCTTTTCTCTGAAGCGCTTTTCATAATGCGATCGGCGGGATTGCCTTTGACGCGGATCACCACTTCGCGATCTTGTACCACCTCACGCTCCAATTCGAAATTGATTTCCTGGCTATCGCCGTATCGCACAGGGGCTTTGATTTTGCGGTAACCTGTGTAAGCGCATGAAAGGGAGTCTGCCTGCTGTTTTGTAGTGATGGAAAAATACCCTTCGAAATCGCTGCGTACTACTTCCAGAAAGTCACCATAAACAATAAGCGCGTAGGCAAGAGGCTCCCTGGTTTCACTGGCAAAAACCCTGCCCTTGATGACAGTGGTTTGTGCCGCGGAATAAACGATCGTCGACAGGCACAGGCAAAATGCCATGAGTAATCTGATCACGGTCCGAAAATAAGCATGGATTCGTTTGAAACAGACGGAAAAAGGGTTCCTGATCATTGAAAACCGCCCCAAGTTTCAACAGACTCCTTCTTCTTCCTCTTCCTCACCGGATTTGATTTCATCAAGCGATTATACGTCGGA